>JAEEGL015215444.1_pt1 | contig 27994 bp, 24 predicted proteins | sample 9134231 | NCBI WGS metagenome assembly JAEEGL01 (sample SAMN16246548, study PRJNA631951) | gut metagenome | biome: gut microbiome; feature: rumen; material: fiber-attached | host: Bos | place: Iran: Karaj | collected 2018-10
AACCAAAATTACCTTCTTTTTTGCGTCTTCGCATATTAATCATTTCTAATTTAATTATATCATCAGGTGAATTAAGAGTTCTTTCATAGGAGCGTTTATCTGTATCTGTATTTAAATGATCCCAGTAGTTTGAATGAACTATAGGATATTCAGATTCTCCATAACCCCATACAGTTGTACCATCAAATTTAACTTCACCCAAAAGATCAAAATCATCTACGCCTTTAATTCCTCCAACACAAATTCTGGCATCCCCTTTCTGTCCACCAGCTATTCTTGCATTGTGATAGATAAGTTTAATCGGTTTAATAATACCTTTAACATATTTATGTGTTGTTTTTGTTTTACAGTATGGTCTTGTTTGTACGATTACAAGGTGTTTTACACTATCGTAGCCAACAGAAAATCCTGATGTAGGATTTGAGAACTCAGTTCCATCTGTAGAACCAAGAAAAACCTTAACAGTATTAGGATTATCACCTGTGTTTCCAGGTTGTATATAAACACTTAGTGAAGAATCAGAAAGATAACTGAATTTCCATACTTTTGGATCTGCCTCAGTGTTTCCAGAGCCAGTTTCACCGCTTCCATTTTTAGCAATAACTGTAGGTTCAGCAAGGGCACCCTGAATATAAATATCTTTGTTAATTACTTTAGGTGCATATCCTGTCTTTGAAACAGTAATCGAAAGGTTATGAGGTCCAAGAGCAAGTTCATATCTTCCATTTTTGGCAGTAAGTTCTGTATCTCCATCTTCAACTGTTATAGATTCACCGGTACCTGCACTAATTTCCATTGTTGCATTTCCTGTTCCACTTGATGTTAGAGCAAGGTCATAAGTTGTGTATGAAGGAACAGGAGAATTTGATGTAGATGTATCTATTCTGTTATCTGTATTGTTTGCATAGAAATAAATGGTTGGTTCAGATATTGGAGTTACAACTTTTATTTTTTTAGTAATAGTCGTATCAGTATATCCGCTCTGCTTACTTGTAACAGTGAGGGTATGTTCACCAATAGCAAACTCTCCTGATTTTGTTCCGCTAAATGAAACATTGTCAACTTTACCGCTTATAGATGCATTACCTTGAGAAGAAATTGTATAAGAAGCTTTTTTTGATGAATCAGCAACTTCCACAATTTCAAAACCGTTATTGTCTGTAACGCCATTAAGTGCAGGTGAAAAACTAATGTCGGCAGGAGCTGCCCCTTCGGACAAGCTTAGCCAGAGTTTGTGATAGGTATTTTCGCTTGAGTAGGAGTCATCTTTTTTGTATTTTTCACTACTTATAAATAAATAGCCGCCACTATTTAAAATATCTGATAAAAAATATTCTCTTTTTACATCTCTAAGAGGATCATTTCCTGCCCACGAGTCAAAAGTCTCAAATCGTGCTTTTGAAGATTTTGAATCAAAGAGAAGATAATAATCAGCTGGGACACCATAACGATTATATGAGTCCCGGGTATAATCTTTGGAACTCCAATCTCTAACATTTTTTTCTTGTTTTCCTATGACGTAGAGTTTTATAGTACCGCTATATTTTGTGTTATGAGAAATATTTATTTCTGCCTGATACAGTTTTGCTGTAATCTGTTTTATTCCAACATTAAAGTGTTTTTTTAATATAAGAGGCTGACAATGTTCTTTTTCAACAATAATTTCCAGTTCATGTTTACCATCATCTAAATTTCCGCTTAAATTTGTAGTTGCAGTATTATCAATTTTAAAAGTAATTTCTGAATCTTCATTTGCGCTGTTATCAATCGAATAAGTACAATTGCTATAAGTCATAAAGCTGTACTGCATTACATCATAAGTAATGCCATTATCAGTTTTTGTTCCATTTTTTTCTGCATTACTCGTAATTTCCGGTTCAACAAGTTTTTTTGTTACATAAATATTTTTTGTAACACTAACAGGGCGGGCACGGTTTTTTGATGCTGTTGCCGTAATCGTATTAAATCCATCTTCGAGGACTGTATCTGCATCAACTGTCTGTCCGTTTACTTTTACTTCCAGATCAGAAGTTGAATCTGTTTTTACAACGTTAATAGAGAAACTGTCTCCAGTATATTCTACAACATCATAGGCTTTTGATTCTCCTTCTTTTTCTGCAGTAAGATTATTTAACTCTCCGTTGCCAGCAAAAATAATTTCTGGTTCTGTTACATAACATAATCCGAGTGATTCTGATGTAGAAACAGTTTTACTTTTTACACCTTCAGGGCTTATTGCTGTAACAACATAATCATATTGAAGAGATGGTTCCTGTTCATCAAAATAGTAGATAAACTCATTTGATTTTGTTCCGGCTTTTTTTGCCTGATCTGCTTTTACATCTGCTGTTGCAACAAACGTGTATTCTCCCGGTGTATTGCTTGAGTAACAGTCAATTCTATATGTTAAATCATTATTTCTTTTTAATGATGTGTTTGGCATTTCAAAGTGAAGAGTGTGATATCCGTTTGTATCAGGATCTGCAGGGTTTTTTAAATTCTTTGGATTGTCTGGTGCAGAAAGCTGTTTAAAACTATATGAATATGGAATTTCAAAAGCTTCGGATTCTTTATAATAAATGAAGAATCCATCAATCATAAGATTTTTTCTTTCTGTTTTATCAGGAATGTTTGCACTTAATGTAATTACTGTTTTGTCAGAAGAGAGTGTTGCAGTTTTTGAACTTGCAATATTTGTTTTTGAAGAATCATCGTTAAGATAAATATCAAAATATGCACCGTCTGCATTTTCAAGTTCAATGTTGTAACTTTTTGGATTTGTTAAAAGAAGTTCTACTTTAATCGGTTCAACTGCAGAAAGATTTCTTCTTCCATCCAGAACAGTTGTCTCAGAAGCAACTTCATAACGGCCAATCGTTACGGCCTTTGACCAGTATTCAAGATACTCTTTTACAGGTTCATTGTACGAAATGTCGCATGATAAAACTGTAAACAATAAATACATCATGCTGAATAAACTCAATGCTCTCTTCATTTTTTTCATATTCCTACCTTTTTCTGCATAGAAACATAGCATTTTCTATTGATAGATACACTACCTAAAATGGTAGTTTTAACAAAAAAAATGTAAAAAATATCAAAAAAATGGGGTTTTTTGGGCTAAATTCACTTAGAAACTTTAAAAATACTTAAGTTTTCACTAAAGTTCGTTTTTTTTGAGTTTATTCAGTTTTGATGAAAAAAAACTAAATTATGCCTAAGACACGGGCGTTCCAGACTGCCTGTGTGACAGAGGTTGCTTCGAGTTTTAAATATAATTTTTTTACGTGAAAGTTTACGGTGTTTTCGCTTATGAAAAAATATTCTGCAATTTCATCGCGCGATTTTCCCTGTTCAAGAAGTTTTAAAATTTCTACTTCCTTTTGATTGAACGTTGCATCATTTTTTAATTCTGCTTTTAAATAATGAGGATGACTTATCGCCATGTTTCGAGTCATTTCAAGAAGCTCCATTAAAAATTCTGATTCACCTTTCTGCTTTATGTAGTCAATGAGAACATTTAAAACTGCACAGCCTTCATCTGCAATAAGACGATAATATCTTCTGCGTCTTGCAATTTTTATTGCGCGGTCAAATGCTTCGATTGCAAGCTCTTTTTTTTCTGCGCGATAAAAAGCGATTGAAAGCAAAAGATCTATTTCGCATAAGTCCATATGACGTCTGCCTTCTTCTAAAAGTGGACGAAGCTTTTCTGCAAGTGCAATTAAAGATGTGTAATTATTTGTAATTATGTAACATCTCATTTTTACAAGATAGCGGTATGTATCGAGCATGTTAAAATTTCCATACTCATCCGGTGCGTTATTTTTAAACCAGCTGCTTATTATTTTTCGCTCGCCTTCATAAAAAGCTGTCATTACTTCTGCAGAGTCAAGGTTGTAAGAAAATTCTGCAGTTCCGGTTTCTTCTATATATCGTTGTATGTGTTTTATATAACTTTCCGGGTCTACAGTTCTTCCATATGCAATAAAAATTTTTGTCTGAAGGTAAAGTGCTGTAAACAAAAGACGATGTTCAGATTCCTTGTTAAATTCTTTTATCGTACGGCTTACAAGTACTTCTGCATCGATAAGACGGTTAATCTGGTAATAATATTCTGCAAGACACTGATTGTAAATTGAAGGACAGACAGACGGCTCATAAAGGCACGAAAGATTTTCTACAAATTCTGTCTTGTGTTTTTTTAAGAAAGGTCCGATGCGCGAAAAGTCATTAAAGCCATTTAAAATTGCAGGGCGGCCTGCAGTGAGCGTAACGAAGCCTACAGAAAGATTGCTTGCTCTTAAAAATTTTAATGTATCAATAAATTCTTTCCAGGTAATTCTCGGGTTAACGATTTTTAATCCGATTTTCATGTAAGTATATTCACCTTCATCGGGAAGGGCATCTATAAAACGGTCGGCTTTGGTAAGTTCACCATCAATAAAAAGATTTAGTGCGATTCCGCATGCTGTATATGGATATTTTTTTATATCAGCAGGAGTGAGCGCATAATAGGATTCCCTGTCATTGTGCTCGTCGATAAGGAAATAATTTTTGAGAAAGGATAATGTTCTTCTCTGAAGTTCTTCTGCACTTACAAGCTGTTTTGACATACAAGTATTATAACGTCAAATCCTGTGTATTTCCATTAAATAATGTCTTTCATTTTTAAGTTGCGTTCTGTTACTTTTTATGGTAATATATAATATCTGCAATGGGGCAGAATTAGGTTTCCTGATTCTGTCTCTTTTTTTTAAAATTCTCACTCTCTTAAGGGGGCTCACATGGTTGAGACAATTACAAAAATCAATGGTTCCGTAAACGGCGTTGTCTGGGGAACCTTTGGTATTTCGCTTCTTTTTGCAGCCGGTATCATAATGACTATAGCAAACAGCGGCTTCCAGTTTACTCATTTTGCTCACTGGATAAAAATGACTATCGGTGCGATTTTCAAAGACAAGAATATTACGGCACATACAGGTAAGGATAATAAGGCTATTTCACAGTTCCAGAGTCTTTGTACTGCTATTGCAGCGACTATCGGAACGGGAAATATCGTAGGTGTTGCAACTGCTATCATCGCAGGCGGTCCTGGTGCAATTTTCTGGATGTGGATTATGGCAATACTCGGTATGATGACAAACTATTCAGAAAACGTACTCGGTATCTTCTTTCGCCGAAAGGGCAGCAAAGGAGAATGGAGAGGCGGCGCCATGTATTATCTTAGAGATGGTCTTGGCGGATATAAGGGAATGAAATATGTAGGAGTTGTGCTTGCTGTTTTATTCAGTCTTTTCTGTTTGTTTGCAAGTTTCGGAATCGGAAACATGAGCCAGGTAAACTCAATTGCAGGAAATATGCAGAGTGCTTTTAATATTCCTGCTCCGGTTACAGGATTTTTACTTGTAGTGATTGCTTCTGTTGTAATTCTCGGCGGGCTTAAAAGAGTTGCAGCTGTTACAGAAAAGCTTGTTCCGGTTATGGCAATAATTTATATAATCGGTGCACTCATTATCTTTCTTACTAACATTACTGCAGCTCCTGCTGTATTTGCAGCAATCTTTAAAGGAGCATTCGCGGCAAAATCTGCAGCCGGCGGTGTTATCGGATACGGAATCCAGAAAGCAATTACAATGGGATTTAAGCGCGGTGCTTTTTCTAACGAAGCAGGTTTAGGTTCTTCTGTAATGGTTCACTCATCATCAAATGTAAAAGAACCTGTACGTCAGGGTATGTGGGGAATCTTTGAAGTATTTGCAGATACAATAATCGTCTGTACATTGACTGCATTTGTAATTCTTTCAACTGGTGTCGTAGATCTTAACACAGGTCTTATGATTTCTCAGAACGAGGGCCCGGGACTTGTAGGAGAAGCATTTGCAACAGTATTCGGCGGATTTGGTCCTAAGTTTATTGCACTTGCAATTTTACTTTTTGCATTCTCAACTGTTCTGGGATGGAGTCATTACGGCGAAACAGCATGGCAGTATATTTTTGGTGAATGCCTGCATTTACCTGACTGGCTTGGAATCATTTATAAAGTATGTTTTATTATCGTAATTTATTTTGGATGTACAATGAGCCTTGATCTTGCATGGGATATTTCTGACACCTTTAACGGTCTTATGATGATTCCAAACCTTATCGGTGTAATTGCACTTTGTCCTCTTGTTGCAAGAATAACAAAGAATTACGTTGACAGAAAAATTCATAAAAAAGATATCGAACCGTTGATTTCTAAATTTCCTGAATATCAGGCAACTAAAAAGGAATTAGACGAAGAAGATTAATTATTTCTGATAATCACGGCATGATGGTATTGTGCCGTGATTACAAGCTCTGCAAGTTTTCCAAGCGCATGTTCTGCAATTGCAGTTTCAAGATTTCCACTTCTATAAAAAAGCCTTTCTCAGGCATTTGTTAAATTCCACATAAAATCAAAAAAAAGAAATTTATTTTTGAAAAACCTATTGACATAGTAGGTAAATCCTTTTATATTGTTATTACCTACTAAACTAATAGGAAATAACAATATAAACTATATTTATCTCCGGCAGTACCGGAAAAGATAACAGACGACAGGAGTACATTATGGCAGAGCTCAGACAGATTGCAATTTACGGAAAGGGTGGAATCGGAAAGTCCACGACCACACAGAACCTTACGGCAGGACTTGTTGAACACGGAAAAAAAGTAATGGTTGTAGGCTGTGACCCTAAGGCAGATTCGACTCGTCTTCTGCTCGGCGGTCTTGCACAGAAAACTGTACTTGATACTATCCGTGACGAAGGTGAGAGCATCGAGCTTGACCGCATCATGAAAACAGGCTTTGGAGGAACACGATGTGTAGAATCCGGTGGTCCGGAACCTGGTGTTGGTTGTGCAGGCCGCGGAATCATTACTTCTATCAGCATGCTTGAAAATCTCGGCGCTTACACCGATGATCTTGATTTTGTTTTTTACGATGTTCTTGGGGATGTTGTCTGCGGTGGTTTTGCAATGCCGATTCGCGAAGGAAAAGCAAAGGAGATTTACATCGTAGCTTCCGGTGAGATGATGGCGCTCTATGCTGCAAACAACATTGCAAAGGGGATAAGCCGTTATGCAAAAGCAGGTGGTGTGCGTTTAGGCGGAATCATATGTAACAGCCGCAATGTTGACCGCGAACTTGACTTGTTGCGTGCATTTGCAAAAGAACTTGGAACACAGCTTTTGTATTTTGTTCCGCGTGACAACATCGTACAGAGAGCAGAAATAAATCGTAAAACTGTAATTGAATACAAACCGGATTCTGCACAGGCACAGGAATACAGAAATCTTGCAGAAGCAGTAATCAATAACCAGACATTTACGATTCCAACACCGATGACACAGGAACGCCTCGAGCAGATTTTGCTTGAGTACGGACTTATGGATATGGCAGACGATTATAAAATATAAAAACCAAGAAAAACGGAAGCGAGGAAGGAGAATACTATGGCAAAAATATACAATTCAATCACAGAACTTGTCGGACATACACCACTTGTAGAATTTCACAGACTTAAAAAAGCTCTCGGACTTAAAGGCCGCATCGCAGGAAAACTTGAATACTTTAACCCTGCAGGAAGTCACAAGGACCGCGCTGCGTTAGAAATCATCGAACGTGCAGAAGAACGCGGCGAGATTAATCCGGAAAAAACTACACTTGTAGAATTTACTTCCGGTAACATGGGAATCGGAATTGCAGCAATCGCCGCAGCAAAAGGATACAAATTTAAAGTCGGAATCCAGGATGGAGTTTCTGTTGAACGCAAAAAACTTCTTGAAGCATACGGTTCTGAACTTGTAACTCCACCTAAAGAATTGATTGCAGGAGTTTTTGAAAAAGGAATCGAAGCATTCAACGATGTATATAAATGGATGATTGATACAACACCTGACAGCTGGACAACATATCAGCTTGCAAATCCTGATAACCCTGGGGCTCACTACAAGCACACAGGACCAGAAATCTGGGAAGACACAGACGGCAAGGTTGATATTTTTGTAGGAGGTGTTGGTACAGGCGGAAGTACACACGGCGTAAGTAAATTCCTTAAAGAAAAAAATGCAAAAATAAAAACTGTAATTGCGCAGCCTGACAGAGCAGATGTTGAACATCCTGTCGTTCAGGGAGTAGAAGACGGAGGCTTTCACGGAATCCACGCCGTTCACGACGAACATGGATTAAATCCTATGGCTCCTACAAACTTTAATGAAAAAGTTGTTGATGAATACGAAACAGTAACTTACGCAGAAACACTTCGCGCAATTCATCTTCTTGCTCACTACGAAGGAATCTTTGTCGGAGCTTCAAGTGGTGCAGCCCTTGCAATAGCAATCAAGCAGGCTTTGAAAGATGAAAACAAGAATAAACTTATTGTTCCGCTTTTACCTGATAACGGCGAACGTTATTTGAGCGAAGATTTACAGCGTGTAAGACCAGACGTAGAAAAGAAATCATCTTTCTAAAAATGTGCGTGACACAGGAGCAGATATGGCACTTAATTTAAATTCATCAAATGTAGCAACACGCGAAAACCGAATCGGTTCGATAACCGGTTATATCGGAAACTTAAAAGATCTTGCAGAAAAATCTGAATGCGGAACATTAAGAGGATGTGGACGCTGCTTTAGTCAGTCTAGTACATGTCTTTCTTCGTGCGGACTTGGTCAGCTTAGTGCAATCCGAGATGTTGCAATAATTCACCATGGACCTTCAGGATGTTCTGCGGCAAGTGCCGGAAGTTATTATCTTGATAAGGTAATGGCAAAAAAGCGTGGCGTTACAACAAGCACAGTTTATGTCGGAACCGATATGAACGAACAGGATACAATTTTTGGTTCTACAAATAAGCTTAGAGAAATTATTCTGGAAGTAAACCGCCGCTATAAACCTAAGGCAATCTTTGTTTCAAGTTCATGCGCAACCGGTATTATCGGAGAAGATATTGACAGCGTGGTGGACGAAGTAAAGGAAGAAATTGATGTTCCTGTTGTTGCTGTTCACTGCGAAGGATTTAAATCGCGCATCTGGGCAACAGGCTTTGATATTGCAGATCATGCTGTATTAAGTGCTATTGTTCAGCCTCCAAAACAGAAGCGCAATACAATTAATTTTAAAAACTTCTACGAAAGTGCACGTCCAGAAATTATCGAAATGTTCAAGAAATTTGATCTTGAGCCTGTTTTCTTATACTGTAATTCAACTGTAGAAGAGCTGTCTCATATTTCAGAATCTCTTGCAACAACATGTATCTGCGGTACTCTTGGTAACTATCTTGGTAACGGTCTTGAAGAAAAATACGGTGTTCCTTATGTGCGCAGCATCAACCAGTGCGGTATTATCGGATTTGAAACATGGCTTCGAGAAATCGGACGAGTTACCGGCCGCTCAGAAAAAATAGAAGCTTACATTCAGGAACAGCGCGCAATTTATATTCCGCAGCTTGAAGAAATCAAAAAAGAATTAAAGGGTTTACGTGCCGTTATCGGTATGGGACCTGGTTATACTTTTGAAGTTTCGCGTGTACTGAATGAGCTTGGAATCGAAGTTGTATGGGCTCTTGCATGGCACTACGATAAAAAATATGAAAACGGTGATGTTCCGCCTTCGATGAAATATCTTCTTGATAATGATATTAACTTTGAAGCAAGTGTTTCAGACCAGCAGAACTACGAAGTTATGAATGTTCTTCATAAATACAAGCCGGATTTGTATTTATCACGCCATCCAGGTTCTACTGTATGGGCAATAAAAAACGGAACAACGGCTGTATATGTTGCAGACGAATATATGATTTTCGGTTACAAGCATACACTTGAATTTGCAAAGACAATTCTTGATTCAATCCGCAACAGAAGCTTTGAACAGAATCTTGCAAAACGCGTAAAGCTTCCTTACACAGACTGGTGGTATGAACAGAATGTAGATAAGTTCTTTGAAGAGAATAAAAACTCAGATACTGCAGGCGCTAAGGCAGCAGGAGGCGTAAAATAAAATGGCAAAATTATTAGACAAACAGAGATATAAATGCGCACTTGCTGCAATGCAGACTGTTCAGGCAATTACAAGAGCAATTCCTGTTTTGCATTCAGGTCCCGGCTGCGCACAAAAGCTTTCTAACGGAACCGGAAGTTCAGGATATTTTTCTGCAAACATTTTTCCATGTACAAGTATCAACGAAAAAGATGTTGTATTCGGCGGAACAAAAAAACTTAAGAGCACAATTGAAAATGCGCTTAAAGTAATTGATGCAGATTTATATGTCGTTCTTACAGGCTGTATCCCGGAAATTGTAGGTGATGACTCAGGCGAAATTGTAAGTCAGTTTGAAGATGCTCCAAAGCCTGTAATCTATGCAAATACTGCAGGCTTTAAGGGAAATAACTACAAGGGACATGAGCAGGTAATTGATGCTATCATCGACCAGTATCTTACAAAGTCAGAAGACCGTGAAAAAGTTGAAGGCCTTGTAAACATATGGGCAGATGTTCCTTATCAGGATTTGTTCTGGCTTGGAAATATCCGCGAGCTTGAAAATCTTGTACGCGAGCTTGGACTTAAACCAAATACAATCTTTGGCTATGAACGCGGAATTAAAAATATTGATTTACTTCCTAAAGCTCAATTCAACCTGCTTGTAAGTCCATGGGTTGGATTAAAGAACGTAAAGAATCTGGAAAAAAGATTTGGAACTCCATTCCTTCATCTTTCGACTCTTCCTGTTGGAGCAACAGAGACAAGTAAGTTTTTGCGCGAAGTCGGAGCTTTTGCAGGTATTGATTCTTCAAAAGTTGAGAGCATAATTACAGAACACGAAAAGTATTTTTACTATCTTATTGAACGTTATGCAGACCTCTTTCTTGAAAACCGTGTCATCAACAAACAGTTTTCTATTGTAGGAGATGCGCAGTATGTTCTTGCCCTCACAAAGTTCCTTGTAAATGACCTTGGACTTTTTCCGGCAAAGCAGTTTATTACTGACGATACTCCAAAAGAATATCAGGCAGCAATCCGCGAAGAGTTTAAAAATCTTAATTACGGAATTGAAGCCGAAGTGGAATTTACTACGGACAGTTATCTGATACATAAAGAAATCAGGGAACATGATTATCACGGATATCCGCTTGTTCTTGGAAGTTACTTTGATAAGGAAATTACAGAAGAACTCAAAGGTAACTTTCTGAACGTTTCGTGGCCGATTCAGGATAAAGTAGTTCTTGACGATTTCTATGCCGGATACACTGGCGGCATTCGACTGATAGAGGATATTTATACAGTCGCAGTACAGAGGTTTAACTAAGACTTTTGCACAGAAAAATTGTAAGGAAGAACTTATGGGAACAGAAAACGTAAAAGTTGCTGTCCATCACAAGCAGGAAGAGTATCCTGTTGAGTTTAAAAAGATTCTGGAATACGTTAAGTCAATAAAGTTTGGTTCTGTAACACTCCAGATAGAAGATGGCAAAATCATTCAGATTGACAGGAACGAAAAATTCCGGTTCGATAAAAAATAACATCAGGTAAAACTGACCAGACAACTGGAGGTTTTTGAAAGAAGATTTCGTATGAAGTCTCACTTTCAAAAACCTCTTTTTGTTTTATGGGGGAAAATAAAAAAAAGACAGGAGGTGTCTTATGAAGAAAGCAATTTTAAAAATTTTTTCGAACATTCCAGTTGTATTGACTTTGATGTCTATCGTTTTTTTTGCTTCATGTGGCAAAGAAAAAAAAGCTGACTCTGACTTTGTATTTAAAATCGGAACTGCAAACTCAAGTCTTTGTCCAGCTCCACTTCATATTGCAATTGACAAAGGAATCTTTGAAGAAGAATTTTCAAAGGCAGGTCTTAAATATGAAGTTATCGAAATAAATCTGCTTCAGGCAACGGAGCTTATAGTTGCAAATAAAATTAATGCAACACTTGGACTTGCAGGAAGCCTTTTGCCACAGCTTGATAATGGGCTTGAAGTAAGCTTCTTATCCGGAATCCATACAGGTTGTACAAAGTTCTATGCAAAAGCTGATTCGCCTTATTATAGTCTTGCAGATTTAAAGGGAAAGAAAATTGGCCTTTGCGGAGTTCAGGATTCTTCGACAGTTGTATTCCAGAGAAAATTTTATGATCTGGGCTATAAGCCTTATGGTGCCGATGCTGATTTTGAAATTGCAGTTTACGGGCTTACAGATCTTCCGCTTGCGCTTGAAAACGGCGCTGTTGATGCAGTTGGACTTCATGATCCGATCGGTTATATTGCGGAACGTGACTACGGCTTTAGAAAAATTCTTGATACGACAGAAGATGAAGTTTTCAGTCAGGAATACTGCTGCTTAACTTATGTATCTTCTGAGATTGCAAAAAAATATCCTGAGCACACAAAAGCATTTGTACGTGCAATGTTAAAAGCAAGCGCATACGTTCAGGCAAAGCCTCGGGAGGCAGCACAGCTCCAGATTGACAAAGGACATCTTGCAGGCGACGTCGAACAGAACGCTTACCTTTTAAGCACTTATAATTACACACCATCAGTTGGTCTTGCACGTAAAACTCTGTACGACTCAATCGACCAGCTTACAGACATGGGCGTTTTACAGAACATAAAAGATAAAGACGCCTTTGTAGCAGCACACTTTGCACAGTTTGATGATGTTCCGGATTCTTACATCTATAACGATGACGGAACATATACAGAACACAAAGTTACACGCTTAAGCAGAAACGGCAAGTAAAAGACTATTCTTTATACAGTTTTAATTCGGGGAAGTAAGCCTGAATAATCGTAAAGTACGAGTCCCGCGTCCAAAGCGGGATGTCGTACTTTATTGCCGTAAAAGCGGTGACTGCATCTGCAGGTTGTTTTAGTTAATTCAGTTTAAAGAAGAGAAGAAATAATTTGATTACCTATTGACAAAGTAGGTTATTAAGAGTATAAATTACCTATAAACTCAGTAGGTTATATGCTGAATTCAACTCAAAAGCGGAGGCGTTATGTCGTATAAAATTGCAGTTGCTTCGAGTGACGGTTTGATTGTAGACGGGCATTTTGGTTCAACAGATGCTTTTGAAATTTACGAAATCACTGACGAAGGTTTTTCAAAGACAGAAAGCAGAACTATAGAAGTTCCTTCTGATGAAGAAAAAACAGAAGTTAGGGCAGACAGCAGGTGCGGCTGCGGATGTGCAGGATTTATTCCATATAAAGTAGCGGCGTTAAAAGACTGCAAGGCTGTATTGTGCGCAAGAATCGGACCAGGTGCAAAACAGCAGCTTGAACGAAGCGGAATAACTGCTTTTGATGTTGTCTGCAAAATTGATGAAGCTTTAGAAAAAATAAGTGAGTTTTATAAAAAGAGCAAACTGTAGGAGAATGATAAAAATGGCTGTTCAATATTCAGGAGTAAGAGAGACAAGAACTGGACGCGTAAATGATTTTGGTGGCTCCAGTCAAAGTGCAGAGGAAAAATTTGCAGGGAAATGTTTAAAGAGAGCAGACAGAAGTTTTGCGCAAGGCTTACAGTGCCAGCAGATAAACTCAATGGCATGTCTTATGAGTCTTGAAGATTCTGTTTTTATTTCCCACTCACCTCAGGGTTGTGTCGGCTGTACGATAATGGCAGTTGATATGTTCCGTGTAGGGCAGGCACATCGTGGAGAAAAGCTTATTAAAAATCCGCGCATCATTGTAACAAACCTTGATCAGAAAAGTGTTGTCTTTGGTGGAGAACAGAAACTTCGTGAGTCTGTTAAAAAAGCAGTTGAACGATATAATCCTAAATTGATTTTTGTTTATGCTTCATGCGCATCAGGAATTATCGGCGATGATATTGATTCTATCTGCTCTGATTTAAGTGCAGAATATCCTGATCAGACAATTATTCCGATTCACTGCGAAGGATTTAAAAGCAAAATATGTGCAAGCGGATTTGATGCAGCATTTCTTGCAATAAATAAATATATATTAAAGAAAGAAAAGAAGCCTACAGTTCCTAATCTCATAAATCTTTTTGCGCCTACAACAGTAAGTTATGCAGACCAGAAAGAAATGGAGCGCATGTTAAATCTTATCGGAGCAGAAGTAAATTATATTCCATTTTACAGCTCACTCGAAAAGATTAAACGCATTCCGGAGGCGGCTGCTTCAACTTCTATCTGTAAGGTTTTCGCAGATGAATTTATGAAGACACTCGAAGAAGATTACGGTATTCCATATTCACACACTGTAATGCCGATTGGAATCCGCAACACAGACAAGTGGTACCGCGGAATTGCAAAAGTAATCGGTAAAGAAAAGGAAGTAGAAGAAATCATTGCTCGCGAACACGAACGCATTGAACCACTTGTTGCAAAAATAAGAGCACGCCTTGAAGGTAAGAGAGTATTCATCTGCGGTGGAACAGGAAGAAGTTTTGCAGCCGCCGCACTAATCGATGACTTTGGAATGAAGCTTGTCGGACTTGAAACTCCGACTTATGACGATGATGCTCAGGTTGATGTTGAATATTTAAATGGAATTCACAAGGACTTTGTAATCGATATTGCAAACATGCAGCCGTTTGAACAGGTTAATCTTGTTAAAAAATTAAAACCGGATGCATTCATCGGAGTTCCTGACTGGGCTGCAAAGCTTGGAATTCCTACGACACACGTTCTTGACGGAAAAAGACCTACAATGGGTTACGACGGACTTTTGTATTTGGGAAACAAGATTGCAGATCAGCTGAGCAATCCTGGATTTAACAAAAAGCTTTCTGAACATGTAAAACTTCCTTACCGCGACAGCTGGTACGAAGAAGATGCATTTAAATATATTACTGGTGTGTAAGGAGGAAGAAGATGAGTTTAGTAACAGAAAATCCAAGAGGCGGTTGTGTACTTTCGGGTATAAACTCTGTATTGTCAGCAATCGATCATATATGCCCGATTCTTCATTCGGGCCCGGGATGCTGTATGCAGACAACTGCTGCAGAACAGGGACAGAGCGGACACAAGCATGCATGCTTTGTAAGCGGTGTTTCCCTTCCTTCAAGCAACATGCTCGAAAAAGAAGTTGTCTTTGGTGGAGTAAACAAGCTTCGTACGACAATTCAGGGTGCAATCGATATCATTGATGCAAGCGCATACTTTGTTCTTACAGGATGTACGGCTGGAATTATCGGAGATGATATTCAGAGTGTAGTTGAAGAATTTACAGAAAACGGTCATAAGGTTTTTGCAATTGATACTCCGGGTTTTGCAGGGGACAGCCTTTTGGGCTATGAAACTGTATGGAATACTTTTATTGATAAAGTAATCCGGCCTGCGCAGGAAAAGAAGGCGAATCTCGTAAACCTTTTCGGCGTTGTTCCATATCACGATCCGTTCTGGGCAGGAACTCTCGAAGAACTCGACCGCATTCTTTCGCGCCTGGGCCTTCGTGTAAATACGTTCTTTACAAAGCATCAGGGACTTGATGTTATCGAGCATTGTTCAGAAGCAGCGCTCAACATCATCGTAAATCCGTGGCTTTTTAAGGGACCTGCAGAAAAGTTTGAAAAGAAATTCGGCGTTCCTTTTATCCGCTTTCCACATCTTCCTGTCGGTGCTACGGACACAACAAAATTTGTGCGTGAAGTTGGTTCAGCTTTAAAACTTGACAGCGAGCTCGTAGAGAAAGTTATAAAGGAAGAAGAAGATTACGTTTATTCTTATCTTGCGCAGAGCATCGGACAGCTAAGCTGGAAGCGCTTTGCAGTTGCAGGAGATGCATCAAATGCGATTGGTTTTACACGCTACCTTGCAAACGACTACAGTTTTAGTCCGGTTCTTGTAATCATTACAGAACAGATCTGGCGCCCGGAAGATAAAGAGCGCATCATAAAAGCTATAAGCGACCTTGAATACGCAGCTCCGCCGAAAATCGTTTTTGCAAGCGACCAGTGGGAGATTAATCAGGCAATCAAGAATGAAAGCGAGGAAATTACGCTTTTAGTCGGAAGTACAAACGAAAAAGAAGTTGCGCTTGAAAAAGGAATTCAGTATTTAAATGCTACGTTCCCGATGAACGAGCGTCTTGTATTTAACAGAACATACGCAGGCTATCGTGGAAGCTTGACGCTTACAGAAGACCTGTATGACAACTTATAAGGAGAAAAAAATGAAAAAAATTAAAACAAAAATTGCGTCGGTTATGACAGCCCTCGCAGTAACAGTCGTATTAAGCGCAAGCTTTATTTCTTGCGGCGGTAAAAAAGCAGATTCAGATTTTGTATTTAAAATCGGAACTGCAAACTCAGGACTTTGCGGTGCACCACTTCATATCGCAATCGACAAAGGAATCTTTGAAGAAGAATTCGGTAAAGCAGGTTTAAAATACGAAACAATCGAAATCGACATTCAGCAGGCATCTGCTCTTGCAGTTGCAAAAAAGATTGACGCTTCTTTAGGACTTGCAGGTTCTCTTGTTCCGCAGATGGATAATGGACTTGAAATAAGTTTTTTAACAGGAGTTCACACAGGATGTACAAAATTCTATGTTCGTTCAGATTCTCCTTATAATACAATCGATGATCTTAAAGGAAAAACTGTAGGATTCTGCGGAGTTCAGGACTCTTCAACAATTGCATTCCAGAGAAAGTTTTTTGACTACGGTCACATTCCTTTCGGACCGGATGCAGAGTTTAAAATTGCGGTTTACGGAATGACAGACCTTCCGATTGCATTGAGTAACGGAGCTGTAGAAGCTGTCGGACTTCATGATCCTATTGCATATATTGCAGAACGTGATTACGGCTTTAAGAAAATTCTTGATACGACAGAAGATGAAAAGTTCAGTCAGGAATACTGCTGTCTTACATTTGTTTCAACAGAAACTGCTCAAAAATATCCTGAACACACAAAGGCATTTGTACGCGCTGTATTAAAGGCGAGTGCATATGTTCAGGCAAATCCAAAAGACTCTGCACAACTCCAGCTTGATAACAAACAGATGACAGGCGATCTTGAACAGAACGCATATCTTCTTTCGACTTACAACTACACACCATCAGTTGGACTTGCAAAGAAAACTGTACACGACTCGATTTCTCAGTTAGTAGAAATGGGAGTTATGCAGAATGTTAAAGACGAAAATAAATTTGTTGAAGAACATTTTGTAAGCTTTGACGATGTACCTGATTCTTATGTTTATAATTCAGACGGAACTTATACAGAAACAAAAATTACAAAATTAGCACAGAAATAAAAAAAAGAATTTTACAAGGAGAAAAATATGAATAAATACGCAAAGCGAATCATCAATTATGCATTACCTTTTTTTACAGCTGCTTTGTCGGCAGTTCTGTATTTTGCAATTCCGGAAAGTGGAAAGCAGAAAGTTATGGATCATCCGTATTACATGTTTTTTCTCCTTGCAGCAGTTATCGTTATTGCAGTCTTAATGATTGCAGGAATTTTTAAAAAAGAATTCCGAGCTAAGCTTGAGTTTAAGCTGCCTCTTTATGCAGGAATTATTTTATTTTTAGGTTTACTTAATACTCTTGTCTGCAAGACACGTCTTTTACCGGTTTTGTATTTTCCTTCGCTGGATAAAGTGTGTGGTCTTTTGTGGACTCAGCGTGTATTTCTTATTAAAAACCTTGTTTTTTCTTTAGGTCTTCTAGTGCAGGGCTTTTCATTTGGTCTTGTCATCGGTTTTTTTACAGGCCTTGCTTTAGGTTATAATCGTCATGTAGGTTACTGGTTAAATCCGGTTACGAAATTTCTTGGACCGGTTCCGACTACGGCATGGATTCCTCTGGCATTGAGTGTTTTCCCTACAACTCACGGTGCGAACGTTTTTTTGATTGCGTTTGCAGTGTGGTTCCCGGTTACTCTTATGACAGCAAGCGGAATTCAAAGCGTGAACAAAACCTTTTTCGAAGTAAGCGAAACTCTCGGTGCAAAAACATTTTTTAAGGTTTTCAGGATTGCAGTTCCGGCAAGCCTTCCGCAGATTTTTTTAGGACTTTTTTACGGAATCGTTTCTTCTTTTGCAACTCTCATGGCAGTAGAAATGAACGGAAACTCGCAGGGAATCGGCTGGTACATAAACTGGCAGAAGTCCGTAATGATGTATGACGGAGTTTATGCGGGATTAATTATAATTGCGGTTTTGTGTTCGTTGATTTTGACGCTGCTTTTTAAGATACGCGACAAAATCATGGTATGGCAGAAGGGTGTTATCAGATGGTAATGCGTGTTTTTTTAAGATTCAAAGACGCGGCATAAACAGATTTTGCCTGCAAAACCAAAGGAGTTTAACATGCTGGGAAACATAAAAATAAACAATATAAGTAAAAGCTTTGACGACGTTCATGTATTAAATAATTTTTCACTTGATATAGAACCCGGAAACTTTGTAAGCCTTATAGGCCCTTCCGGCTGCGGAAAATCTACATTATTAAGAATTATCGGCGGGCTTGAAAGATCATACGAAGGAACAGTCGTTCTTGACGGAGAAAAAATTACAAAAGCCGGAAGTGACAGAGGATTTGCGTTCCAGGGTTCAAATCTTTTTCCGTGGCTTACGGTAAAAGGAAATGTTGCTTTTGGACTTAAAGCCCGTAAAATTTATAAAGAAAAAAAGCAGGATGTAACTGACATCATCAATCTTGTAGGCTTAAAAGGATTTGAAAATTCTTATCCGCACCAGATATCAGGTGGAATGCAGCAGAGGGCTTCACTCGCGCGGTCGCTTGTAGGGCATCCGAAAGTATTGCTGCTTGACGAACCGTTGGGCGCGCTTGATGCTTTTACAAGAATGAATCTTCAGGACGAAATCTTAAGAATAAAAAACGAAAATAACATGACTATGCTCATGGTAACTCACGATGTTGATGAAGCAATTTACATGAGTGACAAAGTTGTTGTAATGAGCGCGCGCCCGAGTCGTGTCGAAGCAGTTATCGATATTAATCTTCCGCGACCGCGCGTCCGCGTTCAGGATGCGTTTACGCTTTATCGAAATAAAATTCTTGACGTATTAAATTACGGCGGAAAGCTTCACGAAGCAGAATACAATATCTAGCGGAGGAACAAAATGGCTTTTCTTGAAACAAAATGCATTCATCTGGACAAAACTCCATTAAAGCAAAGCGATGCAGACAGAGAGGGCTCGTGTAAAAACCCATGCGGAAATCCGAGCACGTGTAATAGCCCGTGCAAACATTATGGTGCTGTAAGCTTTCCTATTTATCAGACTGCAACTTATGCTCATCCCGGAGTCGGAATGAGCACGGGCTTTGATTACAGCCGCCTTCAGAATCCTACACGCGAGCAGCTTGAAAAAATCGTCTGCCAGCTCGAAGGCGGAATCGACGCCTTTGCGTTGTCTTCCGGTATGGCTGCAATTTCTCTTTTGATGGAATTATTTAATCCGGGTGATCACATAATTGCAGACAGCGATTTATACGGCGGAACGATAAGACTTTTTGACAACGTTTCTGTTAAAAACGGAATTCAATTTACGCGCGTAAACTGTTCCGAAGAAAATATCGAAACACTTATCAAAGAAAATACACGCGCCATTTATATCGAAACTCCGACAAACCCGATGATGAACATCACGGATATTGCAAAGGCTTCAGAAATCGCGCATCGTCACAATCTTCTTTTGATTGTCGACAATACATTCATGTCGCCTTACTTTTTAAATCCTCTTTCACTCGGAGCAGACATTGTCATTCACTCAGGAACAAAATATCTTGCAGGACACAACGACACGCTTGCAGGTTTTATAATCGTAAAAGACTCAAGCTTGCAGGAGCGCCTTCGCTTTTTAATAAAGACAACTGGAGCAGGTCTTGCACCTTTCGACTGCTGGCTTGTTTTACGCGGAATAAAAACACTTGCCGTAAGGATGGAAAGAGCGCAGGAGAATGCTTTAAAAATTGCACAGTGGCTTAAAACGCAGAAATCTGTAACTCGTGTTTTGTATCCGGGCCTTAAAGAACACCCGGGATATGAAATCATGAAAAAGCAGGCGCGCGGGTTTGGTGCAATGCTTACGTTCCAGACAGACACGACAGAACGAGCGTTTAAAGCCCTTCGCTGCGTTAATTTGATTCAGTATGCAGAAAGTTTAGGAGGTGTAGAAACTCTGATAACATATCCTACGACTCAGACACACGCCGATGTTCCCGAAGAAATCAGGCTTAAAAACGGAATTACTCCACAGACTCTGCGTCTTTCTGTCGGAATCGAAAATGCAGAAGACCTTATTGCAGATTTAAAGCAGGCACTTAGAGATTAGATTCAGATGTTTGTTTTAAACCTTTAAAACTTCATCACATAACTTAAGCGCATCGTTGTCATGAGTTACAAGAACAACAGTTTTTCCATGGTCAGCAAGATCACGGAAAATTTTTATAATTTCCTCTGTCCTCTCTGCGTCTACCGACTCAGTAGGTTCGTCTGCAAGAATGAGTTTGGGGTCATTTATAAGTGCTCTGGCAATTAAGACGCGATGGTTTTCTCCGCCTGAAACTTCGCGTGGATAACATGATGAAAGATGCTCGATGCCTAAATTTGTAAGCAGCTTTATGGCGCGCGCACTAATTTGCTCATCATTCTGTCGCGTGTGTTTACTGCCTGAAATATATGACGGAAGCCTTACGTTATCAAGAACCGTAAAGTTTTCTAAAAAGCTTTGTTCCTGCGAAATAAAACCGATATTCTGATTTCTGAACGCGGCACTTTTTTTATCCGAAAGCGCGCATATATCAACACAGTCAATTTTGACACTTCCGCTGTCGGGCTTTTGAAGACCTGCAATAATCGAAAGAAGTGTACTTTTGCCGGCGCCGGATTTTCCCTGGATTCCTAAGAAAGTTCCGTCTTTTACAGTCATATTAAAGTCACTGAATAAATTCAACTTACCACGCCTTGAGTCAAATGATTTATAAATATGTTCAATCTCTATCATTTATTTTGACTCCCTGTAAATTTCAAGCTTAAAGATTTTCATTATCGTGCTTAATGCACTTAAAACACTTACTAAAGCAAGAATGATTAAAGTTAAGGATGTAAACGATATAAACTCAATTACTCCCGGCATGCAGAACGGCACAGAAAGTTTTTGTGCAATCAATGTATTAAACGGAATTATAATCAGATACGATAAGAAAATTCCTGTAACAGCACCTGCTGCCCCTATAAAAAGGGATTCAAACAAAACAATTCTGCATAATGTATTTTTATCAGAACCGATGACACGCAGTATAGAAAACTCACGCCGTCTTTCATATAAAGAAAGAGAAAATATAACAGTAAGTGCAATCACCGTTATAAGAATAAATAAAACGCTTATTACATAAAATACAAAAGTAAAACTGCTCATTTTATCTGTAAAGGTTTTTAGAAACACTCCCTGCTGGATTATCTGGATATGTGCATCCTTGTTTAATGCTGCATTTATCTTTAACGCTGCCGCATCTGGTTTTACTTTGTCTTCAAGTAAAACAAAAATTACGCTTGTATTTTTTTCTACATTACCGTCAGAAAGAAAACTAAAACCTTTTTCACGTGCATCGTTAAAGATATTTTTAACGGTTTCTAAGTCTGCAAAGACAGAATTATCCATTCCGGTTCCGCTTTTTGCAAGATGTGCTGTCACTTTATGCGTGCTATCGAAAAAAGTTACGCTTTCTTTCTTTGATTCAACATTCGACCCTGCAAAAATCTGCGGGCTTTCTGAAGAATATTTTTCTATCCATGGCTTAATTAAAAAATCGCTTTCCGGATCAAAACCGATAATCTGAACAGGAAAGTCGCAGCAGCTTTCAGAAAGACTTGTAAGATAAAACTGGCTTGTAACTTTTTTTACACCTTCAATTTTTCTTATTTTTTCTTCAATACTTTTATCAAGATAAAAATAACTTCTGTTACCAGAAAGCAGTACGCTTTCAAATTTCTGTTCATAGCCTTCGGGTACAATCATTAAATCAGCACCGGTTCTTTCTTTAATTCCGTCTATACCTTTTTTCAGACTCAAAGAGAGAATAAAAGTCGTAGACACAACGGCACCAGAAATTGCAACAAGAAAAATCATCAGAAAAGTTCTGAACGGATTTTTTTTTAGATTACTCAATGCAAGTGCTTTAAGTGAAAGTGATTTAATCATATGTACCTCAAAGTTTTTTATTCTTTTACAGAAATTGCAAAATCAACTAATGATAAAACTAAAGTTAAAATTCCAAATACAATTAATGTCGGTCTTGTAACCGAGTTGCAGTGCATCATCGCCTTTGCGCATACTCCGATTAAAGCAGACGGAACTAAAATAACGCCCGCAGCGTTTGCTGCAAGAGCAAGACTGATTCCCGAATTAATTCCGCTTACAAAATCCGGCGATTTAAAACCTTTAAAATTTATCACAAGCTGAATAATAGCAAGAACAGCAATTTCGATTCCTAAAAAAAGTTCAATTCTTGCGCTCCAGTGACATTTCATGACTTTTTCTCCGACAGGACATACGGCTGCAAATGTGTAAGGCGCTGCCGCAATCAGAAGCCCGAGAACGATGAGCAGGGCTGTAATGATTTTTTTTACGTTTTTCATATAACCTCCAGAAAAGTTAAATATTTTGTTGATTACCTATTGATTTAGTAGGTATTATGTTGTATATTATATTTAGCCTATTAAGTCAATAGGTAATTAGAGAAAAATATGGTTTTTGATTTTGATACAGTTGTAAACAGAAAAAACACGTTTGCGGTAAAATATGACCTGGCTTCTGTGCGTAATAAACCGCTTGATTCGATAAGTCTCTGGGTTGCCGACATGGATTTTCCCGTGGCACCGTGCATTAAAGAGGCTTTAAAAGAACGCGCCGAACACGGAATTTTCGGCTACAGCCGTCCCGATAACCGCTACTTTGATGCCGTAAAAAACTGGTTTAAAACCCGTCACAATCTTTCGATTAAAAATGAATGGATTATAAATACTCCGGGAGTTGTGTTTGCAATTGCAGCTGCAATCCGCGCCTTTACAAAAGAAGGTGAGGGCGTTCTTATCCAGCGTCCGGTTTATTATCCTTTTTCAAATGCAATTACATCAAACAACCGCCGCCTTGTAAACAATCCTCTTGTTTTTAAAAACGGCCGCTACGAAATTGACTTTGAGGATTTTGAAAAAAAAATCGTAGAAGAAAACGTAAAACTTTTTATTTTCTGTTCACCTCATAATCCCGGTGGTCGTGTCTGGTCTTATGCTGAATTAACTAAAATAAGTTCAATCTGTTTAAAACATAAAGTGCTTGTCGTAAGCGATGAGATTCACTCGGATATTACTTTTGAAGGACAAAAACATACTGTATATGCAACGCTGTCTGACGAAGCATTAAAAAACAGTATAATCTGTACAAGTCCAAGTAAAACTTTTAATCTTGCAGGATTGCAGTTTTCTAATATCATAATTGCAGATGAAAAAATCCGCACAGAATTTCAGAAAGAAATCGACCGCACCGGCTACGATGAACCAAGCCTTATGGGAATCGTCGCAGCAACTGCAGCTTATTCTGGTGGCGCAGAATGGTTTGAAGAAGTTAAAAAATATATCTGGGAAAATATTTTATTCATGGAAAAATATTTTAAAGAACATTGTCCTAAAGTTCATGTCATAAAACCAGAAGGAACTTATCTTGTCTGGCTTGATTTTTCTTCTTTTACGCAGTTATCCGATGCAGAAATTTCAAGGAAAGTTTTGCGTGATGCAAAAGTCTGGCTTGATTACGGAAAAATGTTCGGGCCAGAAGGAGAAAAGTTTCAGAGAATAAATGCGGCAACGCCAAGATCTGTTCTTGAAAGCGCCCTGAAAAATATCTGTAATGAATTTAATAAATTGTAAAAAAGGAGAAGCAAATGTATAAAATATCAACGCGCGGCCAGTATGCACTTCTCATCATGACGGACCTCGCAGAAGCAGAGGAGGGAACTTTCATTCCGTTAAAAACTCTCTCGCACCGCCGTAATCTTTCTGTAAAATATCTTGAGCAGATTTTAATTCAACTGGGAAAAAGCGGGCTTGTAACCGGCTCGCGTGGAACTAACGGCGGATACACACTCAGCAAAAAAGCAAGTGATTATACAGCAGGAGAAATTCTTCGTGCAATGGAAGGCGAGCTTTCGCCGCGCGGAATTCCTGAAAACAATCATCTTGAATCAGAAGGAAGTAAAACTTTCTGGAACAATTTTGAAAAGGCTGTAAATAATTATGTAGATTCAGTGACCCTCGAAAATCTTGCTCATAAGAACAGAGAGTTTTCGGGGTTTGAATACTGTATATGATTTTTAAAATCTAGAGCTGTTCTGCAATATCATAAATAAGTTTTTCTGTCTTCTCCCAGCCAAGGCATGGGTCTGTAATTGATTTTCCATAAATACCGTCGCTTACTTTCTGACATCCGTCTTCAATATAACTTTCAATCATAAAACCTTTTACGAGTTTTTTAATTCTATCGTTATGTCTGCATGAGTTTAAAACATCCATTACGATTCTAGGCTGTTCAAACGGATTTTTCTTTGAGTTTGAATGATTTGTATCGATTATCGCTGCAGGATTTTTTAATTCACGTTCATCATAAGCATCACAGAGACGGATAAGATCCTCGTAGTGATAATTCTGCTGGTTGTTTCCGTGTTTGTTTGTTGAACCTCTTAAAATTGCATGGCAGTGCTCGTTACCTTCTGAGTGGACTTCCCATCCGCGGTAGATGAATGTATGAGGATGCTGTGCTGCCAGAATTGCGTTCATCATTACAGTGTAGTCACCGCTTGTAGGATTTTTCATTCCTACAGGAACTTCGATACCGCTTGCTGTAAGCCTGTGCTGCTGATCTTCTACAGAGCGCGCACCAACGGCGACATAGCCCAGTACATCATCAAGGTACTGATAGTTTTCGGGATAAAGCATTTCATCTGCAAAGATAAATCCGGTCTGTTCTACTGCCTTCATGTGAAGATGACGGCATGAAACGATTCCTTTGTATAAGTCAGGCTTTGCATTTGGATCCGGCTGATGAAGCATTCCCTTGTAGCCTTCGCCGGTGGTGCGCGGTTTGTTTGTGTAAATGCGAGGTATCATAAGAATTTTATCCTTTACTTTTTCCTGCACAGACACAAGACGGTTCATATAGTCAAGAACTGCATCTTCTCTGTCTGCAGAGCAAGGTCCTATAATCAAAAGCATGCGGTCTGATCTTCCTTCAAAAACTGCATTGAGTTCAGCTCTTTTTTCTTCTACTATTTTGCTTACTTTTCCTGTAAGAGGAAACTGTTCCTTTACTTCTGCCGGTATTGCAAGTCTTCTTTCAAATTCCATATTCATTTTAAAATCTCCTTTTTAGAATCTTCCTAAAACTTTAAGTTTGTCACATCTGTATTTCATTTCCAGAATCATCTGTTCCCATTCTGGTGTTCCGTATTTTCCTTCGGCTTCGATATAAAAATAGTAACGCCAGGCAAGTCCTTTTAACGGACGGCTTCTGATTACGCTCATGTTAAAACCAAACTCCCCGAGTTTATTTAAAACCTTTACAAGGGCTCCGGCTTCATTTTTTACGGTGAACATAATAACTACCGTATTTTCATTTTCAGAAAAACGCATTTTTCCGTCACGTGAAAGAATTGCAAAGCGGGTAGTGTTGTCTTCTTTTTCGTTTATTCCTTCTGCAAGAATTTTTAAACCGTAAATCTCTGCAGTCTCACGGCTTGCAATTGCAGCTGTAGTTTTATCATTAAGTTCAGCAACCTGTTTTGCAGCGCGAGCTGTATTTAAAACTTCTGTCGTTTTATAACCGTGTGCCCTGATAAAATCTGCACATTGCTCAAGAGCCTGCGGATGACTTATAACATTTTTTATGTCCTTTAATTCAGTTCCGTCTGTACCCAGAAGATTTTGAATCACATTGAGCGAATAGACGCCGTTTAAAAAGAGATTTCCCTGGAACATAAGGTCAGTTACCTGCGCAACTTCTCCTGCATAGCTGTTTTCTATCGGCAGCACCGCGTAGTTGCACATCCCGTTTTCAACAGCTTCATATGCTGAACGGAAATCTGAAAATGAAACGAGTTCTTCACCATTAAAAATTCTTTTTGTTGCAATGTGGGCAAATGCGCCTTCGATTCCGCTGTATGCAATTTTCATAAAAACTCCTTCAAATAAAAAAATGCAAAAAAAAACGGCCTACCCGGATTGGATAGAACCGCTTTTATTTTTAAAGCTTTTTTTCGTATTCTATACATTCCGGAATTTCATAGTTTTACCCCAAAAATAAAAGGCAAAAAATGAGAAGAATGTAAATACGAAAAATAATGCTGTGTTTTTCATTGTTACTATGTATATATACAAAAAAAATTGAAAAGTGTCAACCGGTTTTTACGTTATTTCATAAGCAGCATAAGAAGTCCAAGTGAAATACCTAAGTAATATCTTGTGTCCGGCTCGGAACCTCCGTTTTCTGGAGCGGTGAAGATGCATTTTACATTTACGAAAATAAATCTTGCCATGAGTTCTCCAAAGGATTGAGGTTCCTTATTTGGTGAAAGTTCAACTCCACCGCCACCTTGAATACTAAAAAGTCCAAAGATTTCCATACCAAGTCCGCCACAAAACCTGAAGTCTACATTTCCAAAATTTGTTCCGATTTCGGTCTGAGCAAAAATATCATATGCAACAATGCTTGAGTAACCGACTATGAAGGCAAATTCAAATCCTGCATCTGCAGAAATATATTCAGGATATCCACCGTAAATTGACAGTGTCGGAAATAAAGCAGATTTTTCTCCTGCAAGAGCCCATGGCGGGCCATCGCTGCTTTTTTTCTCATCTGATGTAGTTAAAGAATCATCATCTTCTTCGGTAATTGATTCATCATTTTCGTGTTGAGGCTCTGTCTGCGCATACAAAGTTCCGGCGCAGAAAACAAAAAATAATAAAACAAAAATAAATTTAAATTCTCTCATCATGATCTAATTATAGCATATTTTTTTTGATTTTTTTTAAAACTGAATCAAAATAAGAAAAGTCTTATAAATGGAAAAGAAAGAATCGGGTAAAGTCTCCATAAGTGGTTTATAACTAATCATATTCCCTCCCGAATACAAATGTTTTTGTGGAAATCACTTGTATATAGCGGTTAATGTAAATAAGGCCCAAACATACCAAAAAGCATAATAACATCAAGCCCGACATAAAATTTTTTATTTTGCGGCTGTTCAAAAAAACCGTCAGTGTAGTTGCCGGTCCATTTAAGATTTATAAAAAGTATTCTCCATGTTATTTCTCCCATAGTCACAGTTTTTTTACCGGGTGAAAGTTCTACTACACCTCCAATCGATGCCCTGATAATTGGCCCTGGGAATCCCACTCCAAATCCGCCGGAAAACCTGAAGTTTGCGTTTTTGAAATCTGTTCCGATTCCGGCATTTCCGTATAAAAAGAGAGGCCCTAAACCATTCTGATCGCCGGGAAGATGAGTTAATAAACTATATCCTGCATCGAATGAAAGGTACTCCGGAGTTCCGCCGTAAAAGACAAGTGACGGCCATAATGCCGCAATATCAACAAACTCAACAAAACCACCTTCTGCAATGATTTTAATTTTTATATTTTTATCTTTACTTTTAGTATCTTTATCATCTTGTATTTCTTCTTTTTCAACCTGTTCATTTGATTGACCTGATTCAGCAGAGTCTTTACTTACTTCTGTCTGCGCATACAAAGTTCCGGCGCAGAAAACAAAAAATAATAAAACAAAAATAAATTTAAATTCTCTCATCATGGTTTAATTATAGCATATTTTTTTTGATTTTTTTTTAACTGAATCAAAATAAGAAAAGTCTTATAAATGGAAATGGACATAAAAAAATCGGGTAAGGGAGATTCGAACCCCCGACCTCAACGTCCCGAACGTTGCGCGCTACCAACTGCGCTATTACCCGTAATCAATATCA
>JAEEGL014831023.1_pt1 | contig 27992 bp, 18 predicted proteins | sample 9134231 | NCBI WGS metagenome assembly JAEEGL01 (sample SAMN16246548, study PRJNA631951) | gut metagenome | biome: gut microbiome; feature: rumen; material: fiber-attached | host: Bos | place: Iran: Karaj | collected 2018-10
ATGAGGAATGGAGTAGTACTCAAGAGGCTGAAGAGGCGCCCCTGCTAAGGGTGTAGGACGGGCAACTGTCGCGCGAGTTCAAATCTCGCCTGCTCCGCCATTAAAAAATAACTCGAGAAATCGAGTTTTTTTGTGCACAAATCAAGTATTTTCTAGTACTAATTATGGTTTTATGATATACTCAATGTGAGGAGTTGTTAATGATGGCAAATAGAATAAAAAAATTCTTCAATAACTTTGGAGATATCACAGAATATTACAATTTTTTAGTAAATAAAACAAAAAACCATGAGTATGTAGATATTACCAATGAATGGTTAATTGATAACTATTATCTATTGGTAGAACATAAGAATGGTATTTTAAATGCAAAAAAACAATTGAAGAAAAGAACAAAAATTATCAATGATAATTATTATTTTCTAAAAGAATTAGCAAATTCTAAAAACTATAATATTAGTTTCAGAATTTTAGTAGATGAATTAAAAAAACAACAAAGAGATCATAACAAATCATTTACTTATGAGGAATTATCTTCTATTTTTTCTATTATCATTTTTATCTATACAGAAAAACTAAACGAGGTTTGTAGAGAAGAGTATCATAAACTAATTGATAAAGAAGATGTATCTAATATTATTAAGAATCATGAAAATCTAAAAGTATCAGACTTTTTGCCAGAAAATTTTGATATTAACAATAATACTCATTTTGTCTTTGAGGTAAACAACCAATTATACCGAGTAGGAAACAATAATGATTTATTTAAAGAATTAAATGAATATTTAAAGAGTCATAATATTAGTTTAAAAGAATTAATGAATGAAGAGTATCAAAAGAAAATTGAAAATAATATTTTGATTTCTAATATCTTTAATGACTTTAAAGAATTCTTTGATTATTCTACAGAGGATTTATTTGAAAGAGTATCTAAGACAGAAAGATTACTTTTAACAGATCAGAATTATAAAGATATGACAATTGAATCAAAAATTGCCTATCGTGAAAGACTAATTAAATTAGCTAAGAAAAACCACTTGGGAGAATATGACTACCTAGAAAGAATATTTGATGAAAAAGAGCATATTGGATTCAAGTTATTTAAGTATAAGAACAATACTCCTAGAGTTACCATATATATATTATTTGTTTTACTTGTAACAACATTTTTAGCATTTTTATTATCAAAATACTTTATTAGACCTAGAGTATTAGGAATCATAATTTTATATATTCCAATTAGTCAGTTAGTAATTCAAATATTACACGAAATATTAATGAATGTTGTGAAACCAACAGTTATACCAAAGTTAGATTATTCAAAAGGAATACCAAATGAATCAAAAACAATGGTAGTAATCCCTACAATAGTTGGAAATACCAATAAGATTAAAGAAATGTTTGATAACTTAGAGTCTTTCTATTTGGTAAATAAAACAGACAATTTGTATTTTACATTATTAGGAGATGTAAAAGCTGCTGATACAAAAGATACTGATTATGATGAAATAATTGCTTCATATGGAGAAAAGTATGCAAAAAAATTGAATGAAAAATACAAAAAAGATTTATTCTATTTTATCTATCGTAAAAGATTGTGGAATCCAAAAGAAAATCAATTTTTAGGATATGAAAGAAAAAGAGGAGCACTTCTTCAATTTAATAAAATATTATTAGGGCAAGAAATTGACGAAGATAAGTATTTCAGAGTCAATATGCTTCATAAAAATAAGTTAGGAATAAAATACGTTATAACATTAGATGCAGATACAAAATTAGTATTGAATTCAGCTTTGAACTTAGTAGGTGCAATGGCGCATCCAATGAATACACCAGTTCTAAATAATAAAAAGACAAAAGTAATTAGAGGATATGGATTACTTCAACCTAGAGTTAGTGTTGATATTGAAGCAACTAACAAAAGTTTATATAGCCAAGTATTTGCAGGTATTGGTGGATTTGATACTTACTCAGCAGTGATTCCAAATGTTTTCCAAGATTGTTTCCATGAAGGATCCTTTGTTGGAAAAGGAATTTATGATTTAAAAGTATTTGACAATTTATTAGCGGGAACCTTCCCTGATAATTTAATCCTTTCTCATGATTTATTAGAGGGTAATTACATGAGATGCGGATTTATTTCGGATATTGAATTTATTGATGATTTTCCAGCAAAATTCTTAACAGATGTTACAAGACATCATAGATGGGCTAGAGGAGACACTCAAATTATCGGATGGCTTGGTAATAAAGTACCAAACAAGAATCATACGAAAGTATATAACCCAATAAATTTATTAGGAAAATATAAAATATTAGATAATATTATTCGTATGTTTTTAAATCCAATGCTATTACTAATTTTATTTTTAGCATTTACCGGTAGTGTAAAAAAATCACTATTCTGGATTGTCTTTGTAATATTAGAAATAGCAATTTCCATTTTATTCTTCTTACGTAGTAAGATGAATCGTACTGGAAAAGGAAAGAAAGATGTTTATTACAAAAACTTGTATTATGGTGGAAAGAGTTTAATGCTACGTTCTTTTATTACGTTCTCAACAATTCCATATTATACAAAACTTTATATGGATGCTTTCTTTAGAACAATTTATCGTTTAACAGTTTCTCATAAGAATTTATTAAATTGGATTACTGCAGAGGAAGTGGAAAAAACAGTAGATGGAAGTTTAAAAAATTATATTCGTAATTTTATCTTTAACATCATTGTTGCAGTAGCATTCATCGTAATTGGAATTTTGCAACAAAACTATTTAACATTCTTCCTAACTTATATTTTCTTAGCTTCTCCATTTGTTCTATATTTAGTAAGTAAAGAAATTGATCATACACAAGTAGAATTAAAAGAAAAGAAAGTTGAGGAAATAAAAGAATTAGGAGAAAGAACTTGGAAATATTTTGAAGATAATCTAAAAGAAGAATATCATTACTTAATTCCGGATAATTATCAGGAAAATCGAGAAGAAAAACTTGATATGAGAACTTCTCCTACTGCAATAGGTTATTCCTTAACTAGTACAATTGCAGCTTATGAATTAGAATTTATTGAAAAAGAAAAAGCAATAGATTTACTAGAAAAAATATTAAATTCTATAGATTCTTTAGAGAAATGGCATGGACATTTATACAACTGGTATAACATCACAACTAAAAAAGTAATGCCTCCATATTTTGTCTCTACAGTTGATTCAGGAAACTTAATCGCTTGTATTATTGTGGCAAGAGAATTTTTACAAAAACAAGAAGAAGATAAACTAGTAAAATTATGTGATAAGTTAATTAAAGGTGCTAACTTCAGAAAACTATATACTAAGAAAGATGTATTTAGTATTGGATATGATGAAGATGAAGGAAGATTATCTACATACAATTACAATAAGTTTGCTAGTGAATCAAGATTAACAAGTTACATTGCAATCTGTTTAGGAGATGCGCCAAGTAAGCATTGGTTTTCTCTAGACAAATCTTTAACAACTTACAAAGGAAGAAAAGGATTAATCTCTTGGAGTGGTACAGCATTTGAATATTACATGCCATTATTATTCATGAGAAATTATCCGAATACTTTATTAGATGAATCTTATAATTTTGCATATTTCTGTCAAAAAGATTATATGGCAAAAGTAAATCATAAGCTTCCATGGGGTATATCCGAATCTGCTTATAACGAATTAGATAATTCATTAAATTATAAATATAAAGCATTCTCAACTCCATATTTAAAAGCAAAAGAAGATAAGGAGAATAGAATTGTGTTATCTCCATATTCTTCGATAATGGCTATGGAACTATTCCCAGAAGATGTTTATGAAAATATCAAAAAGTTTAAAGAATTAGATATGTACTCTGATTATGGATTATATGAATCTTATGATTTAGATAATAATGGAGTCGTTAAATCTTATTTTGCACACCATCAAGGCATGAGTTTACTAGCAATAGCAAACTATTTAAAGAAGGGTGCGATTAAAGATTATTTCCATTCGAATGTTTATATCCGTACATTTGAATTGTTATTAAAAGAAAAAGTACAAATTAAAACAAGTATTGATCTTAAAATGGCTAAGTATAAAAAATATAATTACAACAAAGAGAAAATTGAAAACGATATTAGAGCATTTAATTATATTTCATATATGCCAGAGATGTCAGTGTTATCCAATAAAAAATATTGCTTAATGATGAATGATAGAGGAAATAGTTTTTCAAGATATCGTACTTTGCAATTAAATCGTTATCGCAAAGTTACAGAGATTGATTATGGTATTTTCTTATTCATGAGAGATAAAAAGAAAGATGAAATTTGGAGTAATACTTATGCTCCAATGAATGTTAAACCAGAGAAATATGAAGTAGTATTTGCGGCAGATAAGATTAAATACTTAAGAAAAGATGATGGCATTTCTACAAAAACAGAAATTGTAGTATGTAAGAATCATCATGCCGAAGTTAGAAAAGTAACTTTCAAAAATGAAACAGAAGAGGACAGAGAGCTTGAATTAACATCTTATACAGAACCAATCCTATCTGAAAATATGGATGATGTATCACATAAAGTATTTAATAATATGTTTATTAAAACAGAATTTGATGCCAAGACAGATAGTTTAATTGCTAAGAGAAAAAATAGAGGAGATTCTAATGTCAACAGTTATATGGTAATGCGTATGATTACAGACAATCCTCTAGATAAATTTACTTATGAAACAGAAAGAAGCAATTTCTTAGGAAGAAATCATACTTTAAATAATGCAAAAGCTTTAAGAGAAGATTTATCAAACTATACAGGGGATAATCTAGACCCAGTATTGTCTTTAAGAAATAAAATTATGGTTCCAGCAAATGGTTCTGTAATTGTATACTTATTAATTGGATTTGGTAGAAGTAAGGAACAAATCAATGAAATTGTAAATTACTATGATAATGCTTATACTCTAGAAAAAGCATTCAGAGTATCTACATTAATGAATGTAATTGATACAAAGAACATGAATATTTCCGGAGAAAACATGAGAACTTACAATATCATGTTAAATTACTTGTATCAAACAACAAAATTATCAGTAACTGAAGAGAGAATGGATTTCTTAAGAAAGAATGCTTTAGGACAGACTGGCTTGTGGAAATTTGGTGTCAGTGGAGATAGACCAATTATTACAGTTGAAATTAGTGATATTAGTGATATTGGATTTATTCATGAAATCTTAAAGACATTTGAGTATTATAAGAATAAATCTATCTTTGTAGATATTATTATTATCAATAATGAAAGCAAAGAATATGCGGATATTATTAAGAAAGAAATTGATAACGAATTATATCGTATCTATACATTGAATAGTTTTTATCATACTCCAGGAAGTATTACGGTTATTAACAAAGATGAAATTACAGAGGAAGATAGAAGCTTATTAAATGTAGTTCCTAGATTAAGATTTGTTATTGAAAATCATATGACTTTAAAAGAAGCGGTTGAAGAATTACAAAAGAATAATAAAGTAAATGATTATCCAAAATATCCAACGGAAGATAATATTCCATATGAAGAAAAAGAAAAGTTAGTTTTAGATAATGAATATGGTGGCTTTAAAAATAGTGGAAAAGAATATGTTATCTATAATAAAGACACTCCAACACCATGGAGTAATATCATAGCAAATAGAAATTTTGGTACAATTATTACGAATAATGGTTGTGGTTATACATATGCTTATAACTCAGGAGAATTTAAAATCACCTCATGGTCTAATGAAATGGTTATTAATGATAAGAGTGAAGGATTTAAATTTAATGGAAAAACGTTTGATCCAGAAAAATGTACTCATGGATTTGGATACAGTGTTTTAGAAAGTGAAACAGAAGATCTTAGACATGAAATAACCGAGTTTGTTGCCCAAGAAGAAACGGTTAAGATTTACTTAGTAAAATTAACAAATAAAAAGAAAGAAAAAAATAAAGTAGGCGTATCTTTCTGGATAAATCCAACTTTTGGTAATTTTGAAGAAAAGACAACACGTCATATCTTAACAGAATTTATGGGACTAGATAATTATCTAAAGATGCGTAATGTTTATAGTATTAACTATGGTGATGTAAATGTATTTATGTCTTCTTCAGAAAAGATTGAATATGCAGAATGCAATAAGATGTTAATCAAGAATATTGACTTTACAATTGATCTTGATAAGGGAGAAGAAAAAACATTTGTCTGTGTCTTAGGATGTAGTCTAAGTGATAAGAAGAATAAAGAATTAATTCAGGAATTTACTGATGTTTCAAACTGTAAGAAAGAGTTAAAGAGAGTAAAAGAACATTGGAATAGTATCTTAGGAACAATTCAAGTTAAAACACCAGATAATAGCTTTGATTATGTTATGAATGGATGGTATTTATATCAAGCAATTTCATCTCGTATATTAGCAAGAGCTGGATTCTATCAAGTTAGTGGTGCTTTCGGTTATCGTGATCAATTGCAAGATGCTATGAATATTGTTATGATTGCTCCTAACTATACAAGAGAACAAATTTTAAGAAATGCTTCTCATCAATTTATGGAGGGAGACGTTCTTCACTGGTGGCATGAAAAAAATCATTTTGGATTACGTAGTCGTTATAAAGATGATTATTTGTGGTTGGTATATGCTACAGGAGAATATGTAGAGGTAACAGGTGATTACGATATTTTAAACGAAGAAGTACCATACATTGAAGGAGAGCAACTAAGTGATTATGAACATGAAAAAGGAATGGTATTCCAATACTCAGAAAGAAAAGACACATTATTAAATCACTGTATTAAGTCGCTTGATTTAGCAATGCATTCTCTAGGACCTCATAAGATTCCTCTTATGGGTGGAGGAGACTGGAACGATGGAATGAATCGTGTCGGTATCAAAGGTAAAGGAGAAAGTGTTTGGTTAGGATTCTTCTTATATATCTGTATTGAGAGATTTATGAAATTTGTTCATAAAGTGGATAGAGATTTTGATATTTCAAAATATCAAACCTTCAATGAAAAATTAAAAGAGAATATGAACAAAAAAACTTGGGATGGAGCATACTATCTAAGAGCCTTCTTCGATAACGGAGACCCACTTGGAAGTAGTGAAAATTCCGAATGTAAAATTGACTTGATTTCTCAAAGCTTCTCAATTCTATCTGGAATTGCTCCAAAGGATAGAGTAGAAAAAGTGATTACAGCTGTTGAAGAACAGTTGGTGGATGATAAATTAAAGATTATCAAATTATTAACACCACCATTTAGTAGAAGCTTAAATAATCCAGGATATATTATGAATTATCCAAAAGGCATTCGTGAAAATGGAGGTCAATATACACATGCAACTGCATGGTATTTAATGGCTTTAATTAAAGCAGGATATCATGATAGAGCTTATCGCTATTATCAAATGATAAATCCAATTAATCGTACAAAAACAAAAGATAGAGTGGATAAATATAAAGTAGAGCCTTATGTTATAGCAGCAGACATCTATTCCTCAAGTGAATTCTCAGGAAGAGGAGGATGGACATGGTATACAGGATCTGCTGGATGGTTCTATAAAGTTGGAACTCAAGATATTTTAGGAATCAAACAACAAGGAGAAAAATTAAAGATTGATCCAAAACTTCCAATTGCTTGGGACGGTTATAAAGCAGAGTATCATTATAAGAATTCAACTTATAATATCGAAGTGGAAAAGGGAGAAAAATCATCTATTCTTGTAGATGGAAAAGATATTATTTCTTCTTCCATACCTTTAATTGATGATGGAAAAGATCATTTGATAAAAGTTACAACAAATAAGTAAAAGAGGTATTCCTCTTTTACTTTTTTATGTTATAATATGCATCAGGAAGTGAGAACATGAACTTAAAAGCAGATAAATACATTATTGTGGAAATCATTCCTACACGTAGTACTCCAGATAAAGGAATCATTGCACAAATTAGTGCATTGAAAGTTGAGGGAATCAGATTATTAGATCGATTTGATTATCGAGTAACAAATAAACACATTGAAAGTCCTGATATTCAAAGAATGATCTCTTATGATACAAAAGCATTCACTTATTTAGATGATACAAAATCGATGTTAAAGAAGTTTAAGGAATGGTCAGAAGGATTACCATTACTTACCATTGATAATACTTATACTCCGAAATATTTAGCATCTTTAAGAAATCATCAAGAGATGGTTTTTCCTCATTTAGGATTGGAATTTTCAGAGGACGTTTTTGATCAAATAATGGCCAAATATCCTATAGCACCAACCCAACATTTAGTAGATATTATCTATGAGGCATTGATTTATGAAGGATATATTCCAAGTAAGATAAGAGAACCAAAGAAGCAATAAGCTTCTTTTTTTGTCAATCAAAAATGATTTGTTATCAAAATGAAAGGAATCATGATATAATATAGATAATAGTAGGTGATAGAATGATAAAGTTTGATTTCGATACATACGGAAAATTATATTTAGATAAAGAAAAATATAATTCGTTAATGGAGCAAAAAGAAGAATACATCAAAAAACTACAGGAATGTGATATGACTGGTTGGATGAGAGAAATTGATTCAGCTGTTGTAGAAAAAGCTAAAAATCTAGCTGGAGTCATTCGAAATAATTATGACTGCTTAGTTGTTGTAGGAATTGGTGGCTCTTTCTTAGGAAGTTATGCTTTTCATCAAATGTTTAAAAGATATTTTCAGGATGACAGTTTTGAAGTGATATATGCTGGAGTAACTTTATCACCAGAATATTTAGATGAGTTAACTACTTATTTAAGTAAAAAGAATTTTTGCTTAAATGTTATTAGTAAAAGTGGAACAACAATGGAAACAAGAATCACCTATCAAGTATTAAAAAATCTATTAAAAAGACAATATGATGAAGAAGAATTAAAGAATCATATTATCTTAACAACAGATAAAGAAAAAGGAGCTTTAAGAGCAGAAGCAAATGAAAAAGGATATGTCTCTTTTGAAATTCCAGAAGATATAGGAGGCAGATATTCTTTCTTAACTCCTGCCCATATTCTTCCTTTAGCAGTGAATTATGATTTAGATGCTATAGTGGATGGCTATTATGATGGTAAAAGATATATTGATGCTGCTTATCAATATGCGGTTACTAGAAGATTATTATTTGATCAAGGAAAAGTAGTAGAAAACTTTTGTGTATATGAAGAAAAACTTTCCTCTTTTACAGAATGGTTAAAACAATTATTTGGAGAAACAGAAGGAAAGAATGGAGTAGGAATTTACCCAACTTCTAGTGTACACACAAGAGATTTGCATTCTTTGGGACAATTTGTTCAAGAAGGAAATAAAATACTATTTGAAACCTTCTTAAAAATAGAAAAGAGTTCTCACTTTATCGACTATAAAGGAAAAGAATTACAAGAGATTAACAATTCTGTAGAAGACTCCGTTATGCGTGCTCATAATAGTGGGAAAGTACCTTGCTTGGAAATTATTTTGGATGAGTTAACAACAGAAAATGTAGCATCTTTAATTTATTTCTTCCAATTAAGTGCAGCTTTCTCTGGTTTATTATTTGGAGTTGACCCATTTAACCAACCAGGAGTTGAAGTCTATAAAAAAGAAGTTAGAGAATCTTTAGGTGAACTATGAAAACAAAAAAGATAATTATCGGGGAATTATTATTTCTATTTGTTTTGGTATTCGTAATGGTTCTTACGAATGATATAGAGTGGGTAGATACAAATGTTTATGAAGGAATTATGACCTTAAGAAGTAATTTGTTTGATTCAATGTTTAAACTAATTACAAAAGCAGGTAATACAATTCCAATTACTTGTATTACAGTAATTTGTCTATTATTATGGAAAAAGAAAGAACGTTTTATTTTAGGACTATCTATTCTATCAAACCTTCTTATCAATCAAGGCTTAAAATTTATTGTTCAAAGGCCTAGACCAGATCATCTTCGCTTAATTGAACAGAAAGGATATTCTTTTCCATCAGGACACACTATGATGGCAGTAGCTTTATATGGAGTTCTAATTTATTATGTTTATAAAAAAATGGAGAACAAATATCTAAAAGTAACAGTAATGACATTATTATCGTTACTGATTGTTGGAATAGGTTGTAGTAGAATTTATTTAGGAGTTCATTATCCTAGTGATGTAATTGCTGGATACAGCTTATCTTTAGTAGTATTAATTATTGTAATAGATTGGTGTAATAAAAACGTTAAGGGGGAATAAGTATGATTAAAATGGTTGTTAGTAGTTTCTATAATGCATTAATTGATCCGGAAGATGCAATTCCAACATCAACAATGCTAGAAATTGAAAGAATTCGTAAAAAAGGAATTCTCTTTTGTGTGGCAACCAATCGTTCTTATCAGGAAGTATTAGAATATAACAAAGATTTTCCTTTTGTGGATTATATTGTATCCTTAAATGGAAGTTATATTTATGATGTAGGGAAAGGAAACTGTTTGTCAAAAAATAAATTAACATCGGCTTCCATCAAAAAGATGAAAACTTTGTTTGGAAAATATCCAATAAAGTACTATACAGAAAAAGAAGAATTAAGCGATGTAACAGATATTGAAAACACCAATGTTTATAAAATTGAAGTAGAAATAGAAGATGAAGAGGAATTAAAAAAATTGCAAAAAATAAATGTAGAAACTTCTATTTTTGAATATCAAGGAAAAAAATATTTAGAAGTAACCTCTAATAAAAGTAGTATGTTTTTTGGAGCAGATCAAGTGGCTTTAAAAATAGGAACAACCCTAAAAGAAATCATAGCGATTTGTGCAAATGAAAGTGATTGTTCTTTGGTAAAAAATATTGAAAGAAGTTATATAGTAAAAAATAGTCCTGAAAAACTAAGAAGAATTACCAAAAAAGTAACATATTCTAATGCTGATAAAGGGGTAGAAAATATACTAAGAAGGATAAAATAATATGAATAAGAAAACAAAAAAAATAATATGTAGAATTGTCATAATCTTTTTATCTGCTTTAATAGGAGTAGTTTGTTATACCGTTTATGATATGTATAAGAGACCAACTAAAATTCCTAGTGTTGATAAATTAATTGATGATAAAAAGAAGAAAGACTATGAAAAAGAAGAAGTAGTAGAAGAGACTTATATAAATGAATTACCAAATGCTAGAAGTCAATTTGGAAACAACGATATTGTAGGAAGAATTCAAGTACCTAATTTAAATATTGATGGCTGGGTAGTTCGATCAGATAATAATGAGTATTATTTAAATTACAACATCTATAGACAATATGATTTACTAGGAGCAACATTCTTTGACTATCGAAATACCAATTTAGCAACAGATAAACAGATTAATATTTATGGACACAATACAAATGATCCGTCTATAGCAGAACGTCTTCCATTAATTAATTTAGAAGCTTTTATAGACAAAGGAATGTTTGATAATTATAAGGACATTTATCTAAGTATTGATGAAAAGAGAATGCATTATGAAATTGTGGCAGTGAAAGTAATTAATGGTATGGATAATGAACATATGAAAATAAGATTTTCAGATACAAATGATTTCTTAACTCATACTTCTAGACTGCTTCAAAATACACTACATAAAAGAGATAATATAGAAATTGATGCAAATTCAAGATTAATCGTATTACAGATATGTCATTATAATCCTCCAGAAACTTATTTAATTGTAATCGGAAAAGAAGTGTAAAAAGCAAGGTTTTTCCACGAAAACACCTTGTTTTTTTTTGAAAAAAATGAAATAATGTTTATATAGGGTAAAAGGAGAAATGGATATGGCATATGGAATAACAAGCCCATCTCAAATTATTGATTTAAACGCAATTTCAGCTGGATGTGCAAAACTAAAAGATGCAGTAATGGATTTTAAGACGAGTGGGGCTACTGTAATTCAAGCTGGAGAAACTTGTAATGCAAAAGCATTATCAATAGATGAAACAAGTCTAGAGTTTTCAATTACCCAGTTAGGAGCAGAGATGCAAGATCTAGAAGGGATTTTTTCTGGATATGCAGATCAGTTAGTAGCAGAGGCAACGCAAGTTTATAATGCTCAAGTAGCAGAATATGAAGAGTATTTAAGACGACTAGAAGAAGCAAGAAAGAATCAAACAAGTTAAAAAAGAGTGTGATAAAATGGCAAAATTATTATATAATTCAGATTTAGTAGATAGTGCATTATTCATGTTAGCTAGAGCAAAAGGACAATTAGCAAGTACAGATTCTAGTATTAGCTCAGCTATTGGTCAAATTACCAGTGCAAGAGGAATTGAATATGTTAATACCGGTGGAGTTTGTAGTGCAGCAGGAATGGGTGCACAATGTCAAGAATTAATTGAACAAAGCATCACAGGTATAAATAGACGTGTAGAAATGGTGAAAGATTATAATGCCGATATTGATAATATGGGCGTAGGAACAAGATTCCTATCTACAATCGGATTTGGTATTACAAAATTCGCAGAAGGACTTCTTACAGCTGGAGAAAACATTACAGATGGTTTCGTATCTGGAATTGGCTTCTTAGCAGGTGTACTTGGAGGAAAAGCTGGAAGAGATTGGAGAGATAATACCGTTGCAGAATATGTTAAAAAAGACCATGTAGGAGATGCTTTTGGAAATCTTTACAAGAATGAATTAAGCGAAATGGTAAAAGCAAGCTACATGAAAGAAAATGGCTTTGGAGCAAACTTATGTAAGATTGCAGGTACTTCAGTAGGATACTCTCTAGCACTCGCAGGAGTAGGAGCTATTGGAGGAGGAGTAGGAGCCATTGCAACAGGTGGAGCAACGTCCAGTCAAGCTGTATTTGCCGCAGCAAAACTTGGATCTCGTGTTGCTTTAGGATCATTAAAAGCAACGATGGGAATTGCTTTTGCAGGAGGTCTCGGTGCAGGAACTCAATATGGATTACAAAGTGGAATGCAATACAATGATGCTGTATGGAAAGGTGTTAAAACCGGTGCTATACAAGCAGGAGCTGTATTGGCAGTTCACGGTTTAATGAAATTAGGAAAAAGTATATTTGGAAAGAATGGAGCAACCGCTACCAAAGGAGGAACAAATCCAACAGGAGAAGGAACAACTGGTGGAAGTGGACCATCTTCAGGAGGAAGCGGACCATCAACGAGTGGAGGACCATCAGGAACAACCGGAGGAGGAACATCTACTGGAGGAGCAACAAGTGGAACTACTGGTGGAACAACCGGAGGTACTACCGGTGGAACTACTGGTGGAACAGCAGGAGCAACTTCTTCAAGCGGAACCTTCAAACTTAACCCAGATAATATTGATGACTTTGCTACAATGGCTGGAAGAGCTGCTGAAACAGGTCAAAGAACAATTCAAGATATATTGGATGATGTTGCAAGTGGAAAATTAACAGAAAGAGCAGCTATGCGTCAAATTGCCAAAGCTGTTCATCCAGATGTTGCAGGATCATCTTCAAATGAATTATTTGCAGAAGCTGTAAATGATTTAAAGAATGTAGTTGCAGGAAAACCTTTAAAATTCAATTGGTCTCATGTTAGTGGAACGCCAGTTCAGGCTGCAACAGCAGCTGCCGGAGCAGCTGGAACTACTGCTGCAAGCGGATCTACCGGAGCTGCAGGAGCAGCAGGAGAAGCAGCAGCAAGTTCAACATCTGGATTTGCTGGAGTAGCTGATGATTTTGCCGATGATGCATTAGGAAAAGCTACATCATCAGGAAGTACATTCACAGGAGCTAGTCCAGCAGGAGAAGGATCATCTATCATCTCTCATGCAGGAGATATAGCAGATGATACTTTAGATGATGCTTTAAGAGCAGGAATGGATACCGTTCCAGAAGGACAAAGAGTTGCCTTAGTAGAAGGAGGAACTTCAACGGGTGGACAAACATCTCTACTTACTCAAGCAGGAGATATAGCAGATGATACTTTAGATGATGCATTAGCAACATCAACAAGAACATCTAATCAATCTTTTGGAGATTATCAAAGAATGTCAACTCGTTATGAACAATTAGTAGAAAATAGAGCAGAAGCCGTAGCTAGATACGGAGAAGGCTCTAAACAAGTTGCAAGAATAGATAAAGCAATGGAAGAACAAATTGGTAAGATGCAAGCTAAATTAAATGAATCTTCCGCAGCTCTATCAAGAGAAATGCAAACTAACCCAGAAAAATTAATTAGAACAAATGTGGGTACAGAAGGAAATATGAAATTAATTCAAGGAGAAATGGTTGCTGGATCAGAATCTGTTCCAGGAGACGTTACTACCTTAGGAGTAAAATCAGGTGGAGATGTTAGACCAGCTTGGACAGATGCTAGTGCAATGGCAGAAGGTCAAATCGATGGTTCAGCATTAAGAAAATTACCAGTTGAACAAGTACCAACCTTTGCACCAACAATGGCACCAACACAATTAGCATTGCCACCAGGACCAACACAATTGGCATTGCCACCAGGCCCAACGCAATTAGCGTTGCCACCAGGCCCAACGCAATTAGCATTGCCACCAGGCCCAACGCAATTAGCATTGCCACCAGGTCCAACGCAATTAGCATTGCCACCAGGTCCAACAACACCAGCGTTGCCACCAGGCCCAACGCAATTAGCATTGCCACCGGGTCCAACACAATTGAGATTACCACCAGGTCCAACAACACCAGTGTTGCCACCAGGTCCAACGGTACCTCCAACGGTATTACCAACAGTACCACCAACAGTACCACCAACAGCACTACCACCGATAGTTCCAACACCAACACCAACGCCAGTAATACCAGTGCCAATACCACCAAGACCAACACCAACGCCAATAATACCGATTCCAACGGTGCCAACACCAACGCCAATAATACCAACAATACCGCCAACAACACCAGAACCGATACCACCAACAATACCGCCAACAACGCCGGTACCAATACCACCAGGACCTGAGCCAGTACCAACAACACCAGTTCCAACGACACCGGTTCCAACAACGCCAGTGCCAACACAACCAGTTCCAACAACACCGGTTCCAACACAACCAGAGCCAACACAACCGGTTCCAACAGAATATATTCCACCAATTCCATATACAGGAGTTGGCTATGAAAATCAAATGCCAGATTACATCAAGAATATTGCAATTGGTGCAGGTTTAGGAGCAGCAGCAGGTATTGCAGGAGTAGCGTTACATAAACGTCATGAAGACGATGACGAGGAAAAAGAATAAAGAGATAGGGAGGATAAAATGAAAGATAAATATTTACCAATTGGAACCGTCGTATTATTAAAAGAGGGAACCAAAAAAGTAATGATAACAAGTTACTTAATCTTTACATCAGGTAAAAAAGAAGATAAAAAAATGTTTGATTATGGAGGATGTCCATTCCCAGAAGGAATCATTGAAAGTGATTATGCTGTAGGATTCAATCATGATCAAATTGAAAAAATCATTCATTTAGGATTGATTGATAATGATCAAATTCAATTCAATAGTCTTTTAAATCAAACAACGGATGAAATTCGTCAAAGATTTGAAGAAGAAATCGTAAATGGAGAATAAGACTTAAGAGCTTCGGCTCTTAAGTTTTTTCTTTTGTTTTCATGATTTTTGTTATATAATCAACTAGTAAGGAGTGGTAGTATGAAACTCGTTGTAAAAGAAGAGGGAACATTATTAGATTATTTATATACTCATCTAGATATACCAAAGAAAAAAATAAAACAATATTTAACACATGAAGCAATTTATGTAAATAATAACAAAACAACAAAATACAATTATCCTCTACATCCAGGAATGACTATTGCAATCGACACTGATAGTAAGAATAAAAGTTCACTACCATTTGATGTATTATTTGAAGATGACCATATTATTGTAGTAAATAAACCAAGCGGTTTACTTACTATTGCAACAGCAAAAGAAAAAGAAAAAACACTATACCATATCGTTAGAGAGTATTTAGTGTCTAAAAATAAAAATGCTAGAGTATTTATCGTTCATAGATTAGATAAAGATACTAGTGGAATCGTAGTACTAGCAAAAGATGAAAAAACAAAGAATCGTCTTCAAGAAAATTGGAATGAATATGTTTCTTTAAGAGAATATGTAGCAGTTGTACATGGAGTATTAAAGAAAAAAGAGGATAGAATTATTCAAAATCTAAAAGAAACAAAAACAAATTTAGTATATGTTTCAAAAGAAGAGGGAAAAGAAGCAATTACAAATTATAAAGTAATCAAAGAAAATAATAATTACAGTATGGTATCTATAAAGATAGAAACAGGACGTAAAAATCAAATTAGAGTAGCATTTGCATCCTTAAATAATCCAATTGTTGGGGATAAAAAATATGGAGATAGTAAAGATAAAGAAAATAGACTTTATCTACATGCTAATCGTTTAAAAATGTATTACCCAGAAATTAAAAAAGAATTATTATTTGAAACAACTACACCAAATGAATTTAAAAAAATAATGAATTAAGGTGATATTATGAAAAAATCTTTTGTAAAGATAGGAATCCTATTATTAATTGTTGTAGGAGTAGTATTCTTCCTTCTTTATGAGAATTGTTGGAAACAATCCAACAGTAATACGAATGATAATGGTAATAAAAAAGAAATAATAACAGAAAAAACAATTTTTGATAAAGAACAAAAAAAAGCATTAAAAGTATTAAACAAAATGACGATAGAAGAAAAAATAGGGCAGTTGTTCTTAGTAAGATACGATAAAAGTAGAGTAGAATCTGATAAGGACAAATATCCAGGAGGATATCTCTTATTTGCAAAAGACTTTGAAAATAATACCAAAGAAGAGATGATTCAAGAAATAAAAAGAGATCAATCTCTTAGTAAATATCCTTTAGTAATGGCAGTAGATGAAGAAGGCGGATATGTTACAAGAATTTCTCGTTTTCCATCCTACAGAAAAGAAAAGTTTGCTTCTCCGAAATATTATTATGAAACTGGAGGATATGACTTACTAGAACAAATGGAAAATGAAAAAGCAAAATTGTTAAAAGAAGTAGGTATAAATTTAAACTTAGCACCTGTTGCAGATGTATCTGTTAAGGAAGAAGATTTTATTTATAGTAGGGCATTTGGTAAAGATGCAAAAGAAACTTCTGCTTTTATAAAAAATATGGTAAAATATGCAAATAACAACGAGATTTCATCTTGTCTAAAACATTTTCCGGGATATGGTAGTAATGTAGATACTCATAAAGGAATTGCAATAGATGAAAGAAGTTATGAGAATTTTAAAGAGAATGATTATCTTCCATTCCAAGCAGGAATTGAAGAAAAAGTTCCATGTGTATTAGTATCTCATAACGTTGTAAATGCAATTGATGAATCATATCCTGCTTCTTTAAGTAAAAAGATGATAGAGGAGCTAAGAAATACTCTTCATTATACAGGAATTATTATGACAGATGATTTAGATATGGATGCTGTAAAAAGCTATGTAGAAGATGGTAAAGCAGCAACTCTTGCAATTAACGCTGGAAATGATATGATAATAACAAGTGATTTCGATGGTATGTATGAAGAATTATTAACATCTGTAAAAGAAGGAAGAATAGAAGAAGAAACGATTAATAAAGCAGTTTTAAGAATACTATCATGGAAATATTATTATCATTTGTTTTCCTAAGGAGAAATAAAAATGAAAATAGAAAATGATTTTACAAAGAATAATCACTATGAGTTAGTATCTCAAGAAGATAATAAAGTAGTATTAAAAGCTGAAATAACAGAAACAGCAATGAATTTTTATGGGATTTGCCATGGAGCATTTGTTTTTGGCCTTGGAGATACTGCTATGGGAATAGCTGCTTATAATACAGGAAAAAAAGCAATTACTTTAACTTCCAACATTTCTTATTTAAAAGCAGGAAAAGGGAAGTATTTAACAGCAGAAGGAATTCTTACGAAAGTAGGAAAAAACATTTGCTTTGCAGAAGCAAAAATATATGACGATGAGAAAAATCTTATCGCAACAATGACAGGAAATTATTATTTTATAGATTAGAAAGAAGGCAAAATTATGGATAGTAGAGATTTATGGAAAGATTCCAAAAAATATATTGGAAAGAAAGTAACACTTCAAGGATGGATTCGTAACCATAGAAAACAAAAAGAATTTGGTTTTATAGAATTCTCAGATGGTATGAGTTTTAAGCATATTCAAATTGTTTATGAAAACAGATTAAAAGATTTTGAAGAGATTCAAAAATTACGTAATGGATCTTCTATTGAAGTAGAAGGAACGGTAGTAGAATCTCAAGGAAAACAAGATTTTGAAATCAATGCAGATAAAATTGTTTTATTAGGAGATTGTCCTGAAGATTATCCTATGCAACCAAAGAAGCATTCAAGAGAATTTTTAAGAGAACAAGCATACCTACGTCCTAGAACAAATTTATTTCAAGCAGTATTTCGTATTCGTAGTGTAGCAGCATTTGCGATTCACGAATATTTCCAAACAAATGGATATTTATATGTACATACACCATTAATCACAACAGCTGATTGTGAAGGATCAGATCAAATGTTTAAAGTAACAACTCTTGATTTAAATAATCTTCCAAAAGGAGAAGATGGTAAAGTAGATATGTCAAAAGACTTATTTGGAGCTTTATCCTATATTACAGGATCAGGACAATTACACGGTGAAACATTTGCTTTAGCATTCAATAAAATTTATACTTTTGGACCAACATTCCGTACAGAAAATTCTAATACAAAAACACATGCAAATGAATTCTGGATGATTGAACCAGAAATGTCATTCTGTGATTTAAATGGTTTAATGGATGTTGAAGAAGATATGTTAAAATTCGTTGTAAAAGAAGTATTAGAAAAATGTTCTGATGAAATTGATTTCTGTAATAGTTTTGTAGAGGAAGGATTAAGAGAAAAATTAGAAAAACTTCTATCTTCAAAATTTACAAGAGTTACTCATAAAGAAGTAATTGATATTTTAAAGAATTCTAAAGAAAAATGGGAATTTGAACCAGACTATGGAGAAGATATTGCTAAAGAGCATGAAAAATATATTACAGATTACTTTAATGGACCAGTATTCATTACAGATTGGCCAAAAGATATCAAAGCATGGTATATGAAGAGTAATCCAGATAATAAGACAGTTGCTGCTGTAGACCTAGAGGTTCCAGGAGCTGGAGAATTAATGGGTGGTAGTCAAAGAGAAGATGACTATGATGTTTTAGTAGCTCGTGCAAAAGAATTAGGAGTAGATACCGATACGGTTGATTGGTATATAAACCTAAGAAAATTTGGTGGATGTGTACACTCAGGATTTGGAATGGGATTTGAACGTTTAATCATGTATTTAACAGGAATTGAAAATATTAGAGACGTTATTCCATATCCAAGAACCCCAGGAAATTGTGATTATTAAAAAAAAGACTGTAAAGTCTTTTTTTACTTTACACTTTTTTTAGGTATTTTGACATTTTTTTGTTATAATATTGAACAAAGGAAGTTTTTTATGGAATTACTAGAGACAAAAACAGATATAGGACTAATACGAAATCAAAATGAGGACGTAGTTTTAGCATGTAAACATCCTAAGAATAAGAATATAAAACTTCTTATTGCTGCCGATGGAATGGGTGGTAGAGATAAAGGAGAAGTAGCAGCAAGCTATGTTGCAAACTCTCTAGAAAAATGGTTTAAGAAAAAAGATGTTAAAGCTTTAAATGATACAGAAAAAGTAGAGGAACTATTAAGAAGTTACATTAAAAGATTAAATGGAGATTTAATTGCGAAATACGGAGAAGATAAACTAGGAACAACTTTAATTCTAGCGTTAATTAATAAAAAGAACACTTTAATTTTAAATGTAGGAGATTCTAGAGGATATATTTATCGTAGAAGAAAATTAATTCAAGTAAATGAAGATGATTCTGACGTATGGATGTATTATAAATATGGAGGAGTAAAGAAAGATCATTTACGTTTCTTTTCCAATAATAATATTGTTAGTGCATGTATTGGAATCTGTCCTGAATTATGTACAATATCATCTACCGTTATAGAAAATGACTATGATTTAATTGTTTTATTAACAGATGGAGTAACTGATAATATCACAGATAGAAAGATAAAAAGTTTAATTCGAAAGACTCCAAAAAAAGATTTATTATCTATGATGGTTGAAGAAGCTGTTTATAAAGACCAACATTTCCGTATTCCTTATAGTTTAAAAAGAAAGTATACGGCAAACTATGTAATACCATTTCCAGGAAGAGATAATGCAAGTGGAGCTATTTACATAAAAGAAATATAAAAGAAAAAGTATGAAAATATGCTTTTTTTTTTATGTCTTTTTTGATATACTTATTTAGAATAGAGGGTGATTTGATGCTAGGAAAAATAAAAGAGATTATCGATAATACAGTTATCATTGAACTAGCGATTGATATTACAGCACAACCAAACTTGGTAAATTTACATGTTGTATTTGAAGATGGTTCAAATCGTAAAGTTATTGCTGAAATTGCAAATACAAATCGTACTGAGATGCGTGCAACAATCGTTGGAGAAATTACCGATGGTCGTTTTACTCCAGGAGCAAGTGCAAAGCCATCATTCAAATCTCAAATCCGATTAATTAAAAAAGAAGAATTAGAGTTATTGTTTGGTAAACAAGAAACTCCTATTGGATATACAAACTTTGGAACAAGTAATGTTTATGATGGATATAAGATAAATGTAGAAATAAACAGCTTCTTCAATACCCATTTCTGTATCATTGGAAACTCTGGATCAGGAAAAAGTTGTGCCGTTGCTTCTATTTTACAAAAACTATATACCAGTAGTGATGAACCACCATTAAACTCAGCTTTGTTCTTCTTTGATGCTTATGGTGAGTATACAAAAGCATTTTCAAGATTACATAGTATCAATCCAAATTTAAATTATAAATCCTATACAACAAACATTATAGAGCCAGATACAGATATTTTAAGAGTACCAATTTGGTTACTAGATGTAGATGATTTAGCATTATTATTAGATGCTACAACACCATCTCAATTACCAATTATTGAAAAGACTTTAAAATTAGTACCAATTTTAACAGGTAATAGTGAAAATGTTATTAAAAGAAAAAATGACATTATCGCAAGAGCTCTACAAGATATTTTATTAAGTGGTAATGATTCCACTAAAATAAGAGACCAAGTTATTGGTGTTTTAACAAAATTCAATACTCCAACGCTTCGTCTTGATAGTCAAATTGTTCAGCCTGGATATACTCGAACATTAAAACAATGTTTATTCGTAGATAAAACAGGTAAGATGCAAGAAATGGAATTAGTAGTAGAATTCGTAAGAGGATATATTCTAGATGAAAGTTTTGAAGTTCCTGAAAGTGAATTGAATTTATTCTATAATCTTGCTGATCTAGAAATGGCTATGGAATTTGCTCTTATCAGTGAAGGTATTTTAAAGAGTGATAAAGTATATGATACAGCTAATATTATTAGTGTTCGTCTACATTCTCTTGCAACAGGAGAAAATCGTCACTACTTTAATTATCCAAAATATGTTACAAGAAACCAATATATTGAAAACTTAATTTGGGATGAAAAAACAAACTCAAAAGCTCAAATTATTAACTTCAACGTAAATTATATTGATGATCGTACTGCTAAAGTAATTATTAAGATTATTTCAAGAATGTTATTCTCAATGCTAAGTGAAACAAAGCCTAGAGGAAGTAGAGCCTTCCATATTGTAATGGAAGAGGCTCACCGTTATGTTCAACACGATAGTGATATTGATTTGTTAGGATACAATATCTTTGAACGTATTTCTAAGGAAGGACGTAAATATGGTATGTTCTTAGCACTAATTACACAAAGACCTAGTGAATTATCAGATACTTGTGTGTCTCAGTGTGCTAACTTCATTATTTTACGTACATTGCACCCAATTGATTTGAAATATATTCGTGAAATGGTCCCAAATGTTTCGGATGAAATTGTATTACAAATGAAGAACTTGAAACCAGGAAATGCGATTGCCTTTGGATCTGCCTTTAAAGTTCCAACAGTATTATATATTCCATTACCTGATCCAATGCCATTATCTAATAACGTTGATTTGGAAAGTGTTTGGTATCCACAGAAAAAACAAGCAATTAGTCAAGTTGGACCTGTTCCAGCAACCGTTCAGACAAATACAATTTCAACAAATGATGTATCTTCTATTATGGCACAAGAGGCTTCTCAACAACAGTTTGTTCCACAACAAACAGTTCAAGCAGTACCTCAAGCAATAACAACAGATGTTTCAGCAGGAGGAACATCATCTGTTCCATCTGGAATTCAAATTGTTGGAAACGTGAATAATTAGTAAAATAAAAGTCAAATTAAGATATTTCTTAATTTAGACTTTTTCTTTTTACAAATATATGCTAAAATGATTAATAGTAAGAGTGTCTATAAAAATAATGGAGGTAAAGTTATGAAAGATAAATTAAAAGGATTTTTTGGAGGAGAAGAAACTCCAGCTGAAAATACTGGCGATGACGCATATTATACAACTTCAAAAGAAGAGTTTCATGAACAAAACGGAATAGCAGGATCTAAAATGATGTTATTAGAGCCTCGTGCTTATTCAGAAAGTCAACAAATTGCTGATTATTTAAAAAATAGAAGTGCTGTTGTTGTAAATTTAAAAAGAGTTACACCAGACCAAGCAAAAAGAATTGTTGATTTCTTATATGGAACAATTTATGCGATTGGTGGAGATCTACAAAAATTAGGAGGAGGAATATTCTTATGTACTCCAAATAATGTAAATGTAGAAGGAACTATCAGTGAAGAACAAGCAAAAGCAAATGCCAAAAAGAAAGATGGAAAAGAAGACGAAGAAGAAGATTTCTTTTAGAAATGTAAAGTCTGTGAAATACAGACTTTTTCTATGGATTAGAAAATGATAAAATGATAAAATGATAATAGGTGAGTCGTATGAGAGATAAGAAAGGTTTTACATTAGTAGAATTACTTGCAGTTGTAGTAATACTTGGTATTATTATGACCGTTTCTATTCCTGCAGTAAGTAAATGGATTAGTAGAAGTAAAGGAGATTCCAAAGAGGCTCAAGAAAAGACTTTGTTACTTGCGGGAGAGTCTTATGCTCAAGGAAATTCTAAAGTACTTCCAAAAGCTATAGGGGATACAAAACTCATTAAAGCGGAAGATTTAAAGAAAGCAAACTATTTAAAAGAAGATTTAAAAGATGCAGATAAAAAAGATTGCATGAAAGACTCATTCGTTAGAATTTATAAATATGATAAGACTGGTTATACTTATACAGCTTATATTTATTGCGAGGGTGATACAGTTCCAGCTGATATTACCGGAGTACAACCTTTTATCGATATTTCTTTCTCTGGGGATAATGTTCATGATGATGATAATAAATATCATGAAGATGTATCTATTTCTGCTTTTACTGCAACGATACAAGGTAGTAGTGATAATTCTGAACTTGGAATTGATGGATATAGTTATAGTATTTCTGTAAAATATGGTGACTCAGGTGAGATAGTAGAAATCTTTAACTCTGGTAGTTTAAATGCTGGAGGTAGAACAAAGCTAGTTATTGAAAAAAGGCTTTCTGATTATACAAATATTACAACAGTAAGTGAATTTTTGGTGACTGTGGAAGCTTATAACAGAGATGGTGGATATTTAAAACAAACAGCAAATTCCAAATATGGAGATACAAAAGGACCAAAATGTGGAGAAATTACTGGTCAAGCTGGTGTAGATCAATGGTTTAATTCTCCTAAAACTAGTACGATTTCTGTAAAATGTATTGATGAGGAAAACGGATCTGGATGTGTTAAGAATGAGTTTACCAAATCTTGGAATACAGAAGTAGAAGAAGATGTTATTACGATTAGTGATAATGCTGGAAATACAACGGATTGTACGGTTAGAGTTCATCATGATTGGACTTATCCAACAGCAGAATTAAAAGCTTATAAAAGAAAAAGTGATGGAAGTAAAGATACTCTAGTTGGAACAATAACAGCAAATAATGATAATAGAGAAGTATCAATTATGGATTATTCCAATTCTTATGGAGCTACTCATTGGTTAAACTATAATAATTTCCCATACGGAGTGTATTATGAAATAACAGTATCTGATAATATTCATATTGATAAAGGACAATGGCTCTATAATAATTCAGATATTTATAATGAAAATGATTCCAATTTAAGTACAATGAATATAGGTTCCTTTAAGACATTTACCACAGACGATAATATAGCGAATGTTTATCTTTCATCAGAAGGACTTAGAAGAGCAAGATATGAAGTAACCGATAAAGCTGGTAATAAGACAGTTATTCAAATTGAAGCAAATATAGATAGAACAAATCCTATTTGTACGATTGCTAAAGATTCATCAACAGTTGGAAAAACCTCTGGTGTTACTATAAACATTACTTGTACGGATAATCAAAGTGGCTGTTCCCCATCAAATACTTTGAGGTACACAGGCTGCAAAGCAACAGCAACTTATAATGTTCTAGATGTTGCAAATAACATGGGCGGTTGTAGTGTAACAATTGTTTCAGGCAATTGTAATTGTAGTAATTGTCATCATAGAGCAAATACTTGTAAAGGTGGATATGTTAGTCAATCGGCATATCAATATTGTCCTTACGCACATTCGGGAGATAAAGTTTGTGCTACTTCTAGACCAAGTGAAGGACACCAAGTATGTGGTACTTGTACATTATCCGTTTATAAAAGTTGTGCCACTGGTTCTCCAAACGCTTGTCAATATGGCTGCGATACTTGCTATTCATAAAATAGTATAAAAAGCTCGAAGCAGAGCTTTTTTTCTTGTAAAATAAAAGAAACTATGTTATATTATTTCAGAAAGCACGTGCGAAAGACGGAATATAAAGGATTTTATAGAGAGCTTGTGTGAGGTGGAAACAAGTATTGAGATTATATTCGGATCACTTTCAAGTTGCGATTTATGGATAAGATAAATACGGTAACGCGTTATAGTTAAGAAGATAAATATAGAAATATGTTTATAAATTAAGGTGGTACCACGAGAATTTCGTCCTTAGGATGAAGTTCTCTTTTTATTTTCCAAAAAGGAAAGGGGAGATAAAATGATAGGTTTAATTCTATTATTAATCTTTGGATTTGTAATATTAATTAAAGGTGCAGATTATTTTGTAGAAGGAGCTAGTAGTATAGCTGGAAATTTAAAAGTATCAAAAATGCTAATAGGTTTAACAATTATGGCTTTTGGAACATCTCTTCCAGAATTTGCTGTTAGTATGCAATCTTTATCAGCAGGTAGTGGAGACATTGTTTTAGGAAATGTCATAGGTAGTAATATTTTAAATGTATTATTAATATTAGGTTGTTGTGCCATTATTCATCCATTAGATGTAAAAGATAATACAGTAAAAAAAGAATTACCAATTACAATGTTAATTACGACTTTATTTGCCATATTATTAGTAGATAATCTATTTGATGAAACACTTCCAAATATATTTACTAGATCAGATGGAATCGTACTTTTATTATTCTTTTCAATCTTTATTTATTACTTATTGTCTATCTCTAGAAAAAAAGTGTTATTTGAAAAGAAGGAACCACATGTTCCAATGAAAAAAGCAATTATATTTACCATAATTGGTATTTTAGGAGTAATTTTAGGAAGTAATTTTGTAGTAGAATCTGCTATTTCACTAGCAAGAACTTTCCAAGTGAGTGAAAGATTAATATCATTAACTGTCATTGCTTTTGGAACAGCACTTCCAGAATTAGTAACGAGTGTTACAGCAACGAGAAAAGGAGAATATGATATTGCAATAGGAAATGTTGTAGGAAGTAATATTTTCAATATCGGAATTGTTATTGGTATTCCGGTTGCTCTATTAGGAGGAATTGGAGTTATATCATTCAGTTATATTGATTTAATTGTTATGGTAGCAGCATCCATTATATTATTTATGTGTTCTTTTAATGATTATAAAATTACATATCATGAAGGAATTTTATTATTAATATTATTCATAACGTATTATAGTTACGTATTAGTTAGTTAGGAGTGAGAATTATGAAATTTAAAAAATTAGAACAAGGAAAATTAAATGAAATAGAACAAAAATATAGTGATTATTGGGAGAAAAACAAAATATTTGAAAAAACAATCAGTAATCGTAAAGGAGCAAAAAACTTTGTGTTCCACGATGGACCTGCTACTGCAAATGGTATGCCTGGAGTACATCATATTATGGCTAAATTATTAAAGGATACGGTGTGCAAATATAAGACAATGGAAGGATATCGTGTTGTAAGAAAAGTTGGATGGGATACTCACGGATTACCAGTAGAAGTTCAAGTTGAAAAAGAATTAGGCTTTAATGGAAAAGGTGATATCGAAAAATACGGTATCAAAGAATTCAACCAAAAATGTCGTGAAAGTGTTTGGAAAAATGAAAAGTATTTTACCAAATTTACAAAAGAAATGGGACAATTCATTGATTTAGAGCATCCATATGTTACTTATGATAATGACTATATCGAAACAGAATGGTGGATTCTAAAGAAAATATTTGATGATGGATATATCTATGATGGTTTAAAAATCGTTCCTTGGTGTCCTAGATGTGGAACTGGTCTAGCTTCCCATGAAGTTGCGCAAGGATATAAAGAAATATCTGTTAATACAGTATTTGTACCATTCAAAGCAAAAGATGAAGATAATACATATTACTTAGTATGGACAACAACTCCATGGACACTATTATCAAATACTGCTCTATGTGTAAATCCAGAAGAAACTTATGTAAAATGTCTATCAAAAGGATATAACTTTATCTTAGCAAAAGCACTAGCTCCTAAAATATTAGGGGACTCTTACGAAGTAGTAGAAGAGTATAAAGGAAAAGATTTAGAAAATAGAGAATATGAACAATTGTTACCAATCTTAAAAGTACCAGAAAATAAAAAAGCATTTATTGTAACTTGTGATGATTATGTAACAATGGATGATGGTACAGGTATCGTTCATATTGCTCCTGCTTTTGGACAAGATGACTATGAAGTAGGATTAAAATATGATCTTGCAATGTTAAATCCAGTAGGAGAAGATGGATGCTTTACAGAAGGTCCATGGAAGGGTAGATTAGTTGTTGATCCAGAGCTAGAAATAGATATCATCAAGTATTTAGCAGAAAATGATAAATTATTTAAAAAGCAAAAGATGAACCATGATTATCCACATTGTTGGAGATGTAAGACACCACTTGTTTATTACTCTAAGCCATCTTTATATATTAAGACTACTGCCAAGAAAGAGGAAATTATTGCTGAAAATAAAAAGGTTAATTGGTTCCCAGATTATGTTGGAGAAAAACGTTTTGGAAACTGGTTAGAGAATATGAATGATTGGGCAATTTCTAGAAATAGATATTGGGGTACTCCAATTCCACTATGGAGATGTGAATGTGGTCATGATGAAATGATTGGTTCTCGTAAAGAATTAGTAGAAAAAGCAATAGAAAAAATAGATGAATCAATTGAATTACATAGACCATTTGTAGATGATGTTCATATCAAATGTCCAAAATGTGGAAAGACAATGACTCGTGTAAAAGATGTTATGGATTGTTGGTTTGATAGTGGAGCTATGCCTTTTGCTCAATACCATTATCCATTTGGAGATAAGAAATTATTTGAAGACCAATATCCAGCTGATTTCATTTCTGAAGGAATTGATCAAACAAGAGGATGGTTCTATTCATTACTTGTTGTATCTGTATTTGTAACAGGAAAATCTCCATATAAAAATGTATTAGTAAATGACTTATTACTAGATAAGTATGGTCAAAAGATGCATAAGTCAAGAGGAAACGCTATTTCTCCATTTGAAATTATG
>JAEEGL013294889.1_pt1 | contig 27990 bp, 19 predicted proteins | sample 9134231 | NCBI WGS metagenome assembly JAEEGL01 (sample SAMN16246548, study PRJNA631951) | gut metagenome | biome: gut microbiome; feature: rumen; material: fiber-attached | host: Bos | place: Iran: Karaj | collected 2018-10
ATTGTAGGCTCACCCGTTTATTACGGTCAGCCCAACGGTGGTGTCCTTTCGCTTATGCAAAGGGTGTTTTTCTCTGCAGGACACTATGTACAAAACAAGCCCGCCGCAGCCGTTGCGGTATGCAGACGCGGCGGTGCCACGAGTGCCTTTCAGAGCATGAACATGATGTTTCAGATGATGAATATGCCCGTGGTGACCTCCCAATACTGGAATATCGTCTACGGCATGAACAAAGGACAGGCCAAACTCGACACTTAGGGCATGCAGACCATGCGAACCCTTGCCAACAACATGGCTTGGCTTCTTGAAAAACTCCATTCCGGCACCTACACCACACCCGAACGCGAAAAAGAATCGAGAATGATGAACTTCATCAGGTGATGGGACTCGGATGAGAACAAATGCCTGTTCTACAGTCCTTGATTATTTGAAAAGATACTGCGCGAACTCGTGGAGCGATTTGCGCCACACCTGCCACTCATGGTCACCAGGATAAGAGTTGAAACGCACCTCCACACCACCATCACGCATCTTCTTTACAATATTGCGCGTATACTCGATTCGTGGATCCTGCTCACCGCAAGTCATGAAAAACACGTCGAACTGCTTATTGAATGTCTTGGTATCGGTCAATATGCCCGGCACCTCTTTCTCCAAGTCGAAATTGGAAGCGCCCGAAATACCGCCGAACATACCGGTAGAGAACACACCCACGTTGGCAAACACATCGGGATCGCGGAGACCGATGTAGAACGACTGACCACCACCCATAGACAATCCGCACATGGCACGACTCTTTCGGTCCTTCTTGACGCGATAGTTTTTCTCAACGAAAGGTATCACATTCTCCAAAATCTCACTGCGGAAAGTCTGCATGCCCTGCCAGTTGTAACCACCTCTCATTCCACCGTTACGCGACCGCACGTTGCTGTTGGCACTAACCACTATCATGGGTTCCGCCTTGCCGGCTGCAATCAGATTGTCCATAATCTGGGCGGTTCGACCCTGCTCCATCCATCCCCGGTGGTCCTCACCGCCACCGTGCTGGATGTAGACCACAGGATAGTCTTGCCTACTTTCGTTATAACCAGCCGGAGTATAGACCAACAAGGGTCGCCATGACTCATCCACCTTGGAATAGTAATGTACTGTGCGCACCTCACCATGCGGTATGTCCTGCTCCTCGAAGTCGTCCATACCGGCCTCCGTTATCTCGATGGCACTTGACCATCGGCCACATCCATAGAATGACTGGCTGGCAGGGTCGGCCACAGAAACACCATCGACTATCAGAAAATAATAGTGGAATCCCGGCACCTGCGGCTTGGTGGTCACCGTCCATATACCGGCATCCGACTTTTTCATATCATACTTGGTGCCACACAGGTCAATCTGCACGTTCTGTGCCTTTGGCGCATTGACACGGAACATCACGCTGTTATCAGACAACACACGCGGACAGGAAGCCCGGTTAATATTCGTCACCGGAGAGTAGGAATCCTCGGGAAAACTCTCTCTGGTGAAACCCTGTGCAATGACCTGCATGGAAAAGACGGCCGGCAAAAAGATAGCCAGCAAAAAACGGGTGGTTTTCATCATTTTAATCGTTTATGTCAGTTGAATCAATAAAGGTATGAACACGATGTCAAAATTATGAAAAAAAACGGATTATTGAAAACATGCAGGGGGAAAATATAACGATGAAGAGAACAAAATAAGAGTATTTCAAGCTCAGTGAGAAACAATTAACAAAATAAAGGTCACAACTGTCTTTAAACGAAAGACAAAACCCGTTTTCATGTATCTTTTTGTCAGTTTTTTATTGGTTTTTATTGAGAATTGATTACTTTTGCGAGAAAATCTACAGCCAATGAAACATTTTTACTTCATTTTGTTGCTTTTTATTCCTTTTCATGTCTCTGCACAAAAAAACCTGGTATTAGTAGAAGAATTCACCAATACAGGCTGCAATCCCTGTGCCCTTTGGTCGCCGATACTCGATGAGGTGATTGACCTCCGCCTGGGCGACTGCATTGCGATAAAATACCACAGCGGTTACCCTGACAAAGACGACATCTTCTATAATTACGACGCCGCGTCGCAGCAGGCCCGCCTCAACTTCTACGGAGTGGACGGTGTGCCCAGCACCTTTGTCAACGGCACGGAGATAGGCGAGCGTACGTATGAAATGATGAATTCTGCCATTGATTATTTTCTGGCACAGCCTTTAGACTACAGTCTGAATGTGAGCAAAGAACTGAATAATCACCACCTGGCAGTGCGAGCCGACCTCACCCCCACTACCCAATCGGTGAACACCGACCGCCTGCGCCTGTTTATTGCGGTAATAGAAGAGCATCTAACCCCCACCATACCCTGCTCGAACGGTGAGGAAAGACTGCACTACACCTTGCGCAAACTGATGACCGGCGGCGAAGGTGTGCAGATAGACAAAAGCAGACTTGAAACCGGCGAGACCTTCACCTACAACGGCGAGTGGGACATCGACTTCATGAACGACGAGGGGCAACTTGGCGTTGTAGCCTTCCTGCAAAACATGGATACCAGACAGGTGCTATGCACAGCCTATTCAGGACCAGACTGTGAGCAGGAGAACCAACTCACCGCGATGAGACTCAGTGACACCCCCGACATGATATGCGTATCCAACTACTACGGAAAGGTGCTCTTCCGCAACAGCGGCTCCAGCACTCTAACCTCCGCCACCCTCAATGTAGAAGTGAACGGCTCTGTAAAACAATATGCTTGGAGCGGTTCCCTCAACTATCTGGAACGCGACACTATGGTCTTCGACAACTTCACCAACTTTACGCTGAATGACGACGAAAACCAAGTGAACGTGTGGTTCTCCAACATCAACGGCACCGAAACCGTGAGCAACAGCCTGAGCAGCACATTCAAGAACTCCATCCAAGCCAACTACGGGGTACGTCTGCGTATCTATACCGACAAGAAGCCCGAGGAAACCACATGGAAGGTGTACAACTCGGCTGGCGATGTGGTTCAGGAAGGCGGTCCATACACCGAGGCCAGGAAAATCCACAACATAGACTTGGAACTGCCCTGTGACGATTGTTACATGCTGGAATTTGAGGATGCCGGAGGCGACGGCATCAAGGGAGCTTACGGCAACGGCTACTACCAGTTGTTCCAGGTTGACGCCGAGGGAAAAACCACCCGTTTAGTACAGGGCGACTACGAAGGCAGCGTGTGCGATGTGTACTTTAACCTGACCAGCACTCCGAAGAAGCAAAAACGTCTGGTGCTCTTTGAGGAGTTCACAAACACCAGTTGCGACCCCTGCTCCGAATTCTCGCCCTCACTCGACAAAACCATCTACGAACGCATGGGCGAAATGGTAACCATCACCTATCACGGCAACTTCCCCTCCAACCGCGACCCCTTTTACCTGGCCAACCCAGAAGACGCGATGGCCCGCCTCAACTACTACGATGTTTCGGGTGTGCCGTCATTGCGGGTAGACGGTGAGCATGCCGGAGCATGGGGCTATGAGGAATACCTTGACTCCTACATTGACACCGCGGGCGATGTGCCCCAACAAATGGACATTGACACGGAAGCCTCACTGAACGACGGAATGCTTACCGTGGACGTGAGCCTGACACCCAACGAGATAGCCGACGGCTCCAACCTGCGCCTGTATGTGGCCGCCGTGGAGGAGCGCGTGGAATGGGCTGATCCTGCCCCGAATGGCGAGAAATCGTGGAACTACGTGATGCGCAAACTGCTGCCCGACGCACAAGGACAGCCTCTACCTGCAGAACTGCCACAGTCAGTGCCCACCCACTATGAGTTCACCTGGCAGGTGGCTCACTATGACGATGAAAACGAACTGGGACTCGTGACCTTCGTGCAGGACAACACCACAAAGAAGGTGCTGGGTGTCTGCTACACCCCACGGCCCACCGGCAGTGAGCACGCCGTGAAGATACTGGGCATTGACAACATGCCCGACCGCATCTGCACCCCCCAGTTCAGTTGCGACCTCACTGTGAGGAACACGGGTCGTGCAATACTGAGCAGCGCCACCCTCAACGTGCGCATCAACGGTCAACTGCAGGCCACTCCATGGACAGGCCGTCTGGAATACCTCGACATTGCCACCTTGCATACGCCCTTGTTCAGCGACTTCACACTGACCGACGGCACTCTCAACGAAGTAGAGATATGGATTTCAGACCTGAACGGCAGCAGCGAGGAGAGTCTGCACAAGACGCTCACCCTTGCCAACGCCCACAAAGCACAGAACGCCGTCCGACTGACGCTGATGACAGACAACGCCCCGGAGGAAATCACCTGGAAGGTGTATAATTCGGCGGGCGACGAGGTATGCGCGGGCGGGCCTTATACGGAAAAACGCAAGAAACAGGTGGTGGATCTGCCACTGAGCGAGGACGACTGCTACAGGCTGGAATTTGAGGACACCGGAGGCAACGGCATAACGGGCGAGAACGGACGCGGATACTACATGCTGCACGAGGTGAACGCAGAGGGACAAATACGTCTGCTGGTGCAGGCAGACTACACCGGTGCCACACACAACGTGTTCTTCAGTCTGCAGAACGCCTCGCAGACTGGCATACAGCCGGTCACTGCCACTCAGGATGAAAGCGGTCAACTCTACGATCTTCAAGGCCGCAAGGTGTCACAACCCCTCAGAGGCATCTACATAAAGGATTCAAAGAAACTGACTAACAAATAAAATCAAAGAACAATGAAAAGATTCTACACGTTATTTTTCTTGGCTCTGGCTGGGATAGGCTCTGCCTTTGCCCAGTGGAACACAAACGCCACTCCCGTGTGTGTTTTCGACGCCACTGGACAAAGCGACTATTATGCCTGCAATCCCAAGGCAGTACGCACACCGGACAAAAAGACATGGATAGCTTGGCACTCTTGGGGCCTCAAGCAGGTGAACGGCATCAACCGCTCCGCAGTGAGAACCTACCTGCAACTGCTTGACAGAGACGGTGTGCCGCAGTTCAGCGAGCCCATCATGGTGAACGACCATATCACCTCGACATGGTGGTCGGAGTATGGCCTTCAGGTAGCATCCGACGGCTCAGCCGTGGTGACTGTGGCCGACGGACGCGCCGAAGAGTCCTTCCTGCCCGACACGCAGGACCATGCCTACCTTTTCTCACCCGCCATCTACAAAATTGACCAACAGGGCAACTTCGTATGGGGTAAGGATGGCATAGCCTACACGCAATACACCAATTCGCCCTTCACCAACTGCTACACGGTGGGCGATGACACCTACTTCATTTTCTTCAACAACACGGAAGACGACTCAGGCATAGCTGATGATATGACTTACATAGGCACATTCATACAGCGCATCAACAGCGACGGGACGACAGCATGGGAAGAGCCCTTCCCTTGGAGCGACGATTTCGCCCAGCCGCAGATAGTGCCATCCACCGGCGACACTTTCCTGCTCTTTGACAAATCACCTGACGGTTCATTGGTACACCTGATGAACAGGGATTTCGACGAGTTATGGGGCGAGCCCGTGATTTATGACGAGAATAAATACGACGGCTATGCCATGAACCAATACTGCCTGGCACCCGACGGACGGGGCGGAGCCGCTGTGGCCTTTGTCCGCAACATGGGAATGTTTACCCACAACATCCGTGTACAGCACGTCAATGCCGACGGCTCCTTAGGATTCGGTCTGAACGGACTGGATGCCGCCAACACCTTGGACAACGATTATGACTACTGCGACATAGCCGTGAATCCCAAGACAGAAGAGATATTGGTCGACTTTGAGTCGCAGTTGCCTGAGACTTACGATGTGATGCTGCAGAAATTCAGTTATGACGGCGACTACCTCTTCGACGAGATGGGACTCTCCATCGCCAACAAGGACCTATCCAGTGCCTACGCCTTTGGCAAGGTTGGCTGCGGTGCTGTAGGCGACGACCAGTGGATAGTGGTCTATCGCGATGTACAGGCCTACTTCAACGCCTCATTCATCATACGCCGCTATGACAAGGACGGACAGCGCCTCTGGACACGCACCATCGCACGCGAGATAGACCCCTCCAGCATCACTCTCTTTGTTGAGGAGGAGGCCACCTATCTCATATACCGTGAGAACCGCGAAAACAAAGAACCGGGCATAAAGATATTCCGTATTGGCAATGACGGCACCTACAATGTGACCTACTCTGAGGACACGGGCATAGAACAGGCCAGCACAGCAACCACCGGCACCGAGCAATACTACGACGCCAGCGGCCGACTACTGCCAAAAGCCCAGAAAGGTCTCAACATCGTCCGCAAGAGCGACGGCACTGTACAAAAACAGGTGCGATAGCAAGCAAGATTCACTAATTCTATATACTAATTTAAACAAACCAAACAGAAGAGCTTATGAAAAAGAAACTATCTTTCTTAGCTTTGGCATTCATGTTTGTGCTCAACGCATCGGCACAGATGATTGCCTACACCGTGCAGACTAAGGTGGAAGGAACACCCGGCACACCCACTGTGCTCGACCTGCAGGGCAACACAGGCACCGACTTTTCGGGCCTGATGATAGACGCTGAGGGCAACTTGGAGTTCAATGATGTGATTGATGCCAAGGCTTTCCCCATCGGTTTTGATTTTGGCTATAACAGCCAAGTGATGAAGTACTTCCTCATAGCCACCAACGGCATGATTCAACTCTCACCCACCGAGACCGTAAGCAGTATGGTACACAAGAACACCGTGACCGTATTCACAGAGTCGACCAATCACGATGCTTTCGGACTGGTGATGCGCAATGGCAACTTCGGCTACGACGACACACAAATCAGTTACTGGCTTGAAGGCGATGACGTGCTTTGTATCCAGTACAAGAACGTGGGTTTGCAGACAGCCTCATACATGTCTGACCGTGCAGACGTGGCAAAGGCCACCATCGAGTACCGCCTGTACAAGAACACCGGCAACATTGAGATAAAAGTGAACGGCTTCAAGCCCTATGATGATGCCGATGTGGGCAGTTGGAACTTCATGCGCATCGGTATCTTAGGCGATCCGGGCGACTTCCTTCAGATACAGAGTTACGACGGCAGTGTGATTTCCGCCAACGACAACAGTATCAGTTACGGCTCCGACAGCTATCCTGCCGACGGAACAATCTACACCTTCGTGGCACCTGAGCCATGCGAGACACCCGCCACAGCACCTTCCAACCTGGAGTTGACCTCTACCAGCACCCAGATAAGCGGTAAATTCACTGCCGGTAGCAGCGACCACTACCTCGTGCTTGCCGCTTCAGGAGATATGGCTGTGATACCTACCCCTGCCGACCAAACCAAGTATAAAGTCGGTGACGTTTTGGACAACGCCAAGGTGATAGCCGTAGTAGAAGGTACAGAGTTCACCAGTCCCGACGAGTTGGCACAGAATCTGGATTATACCATATACGTGTATGGTTTCAACTCGTTGTGTTCTGCAGGCCCACTCTACAACAGCACTCCTGCCACCGCCAGCATTGCCACCAAGCCCGGAGCTCCCGAAGGCATCAGCTTCAGCAATGTGGAAAAGGATGCACTCTCCGTGACTGTGACGGCAACCGGTTCGGCCCCTGTGCTTCTGGCCATGACCGACCAGCAGGCCACAGACCGTTGGGGCGAATGTATCGATGCCGGTGTGTTTGGTGAGCCTTCAGGCAGCTACACCGCAGGAGATGAGATAGAGGGCGGCGGCAAGGTTATCTTCGCCGGAACCTCAGGTGAAGCCATCAATCTGACCGGACTTGAGGCTGGCAAGCCCTACTTCTTCCGTGCATGGAGCAGTGACGGCAACGGCGGCTTCTCATCGCAGTATGCCGAGGGCACCATGGTGACCGTGGCAGATGTACCTTGGCAAATGATCATCAATGAAAAAACAGGCTATGAGGCTGTGATGCCAGGATGGGCCTTCAATGACCCCGATGAATGGAACAGTGATCCCGATAATGGCTATATCTACAACCGCATCAATTACATAGACCCCGAAGTGGGAGGAGTGGCATGGATAGAGACCCCCTATATCAATTTGGCCGAAGGTGCCAACCGTATCAAGACCGCCATTAGCGGCACTGCCGGCAGCGGATGGATGAGCGGCAACTGGACTCTGGGCGACAACGAGAAGATAGTATTCCAGTTGACCAAGGATGACATTGAATTTGTTGACGTGTTCACCATTGACAAGAACAATGTTGAGACCATCAAAACCGATGCCTACACCCAGTTCACTGGCATATTCAACCAATTCGCTGGTGAGAATGTGCGTCTGCGCATCTACATACAACGCTACAATACCGGTGATACCCGCTTCAACCGTCTGGAGGTGGAACAGAAGCCCGATATGGCAGAACCCACCGATCTGACCGCCACCGAAATAGTTGGCGGCACCGTTACCCTGGAGTGGACTCCACAAGGCGACGAGAGCAATTGGGAAGTAGTGTACAAGAAGGCTGACGAAGAGGCATGGGGTGAGCCAATAGCCACCACAGAACCCAAGTTGACGCTCGAGAACCTGATTGGGGCCACCAAATATGAGGCACGTGTACGCGCCGTAGCCGGCGATAAGCAGAGTGCATGGAGCGAGCTGGCCGCTTTCACCACCGGATTCTCCGTACCGTTCGAATTCACACTTCAGGGTGCAGCCGACATGGAAGGCTGGAACACCTACAACGGTGTGCTCGGCGAGACAACAGAGTTGACAGAAGGCGGCGACGTGATGATACGCAGGTCGGGATGGGGTACCGTTATGTATAGAACCCTTTTCAATCCCTACGGCAGCGAGACCAACTCATGGTTTGTGTCACCGAAACTGGCGCTCGGCGACGATGCCACCACACAATATATCGCCAAGCTCGAATTGCTGCTGCAATTTGCCGGTTCCGACAGCAACCTAAACATCAAAGTGGTTGTGGCAAAGGATGGTGAGACCTTCAGTAATGCCGACGTCATCGGCACCATCACCAATGACCAACTGCCCAGCAGTGACGAGGCACCCGTAGAGTATTCCTTCCCCTTCAGCGGCTACACCGGCAACATCCGTCTGGGCTACTACTTTGAGGGAACAGGCGCTGACATGACCTGGCTGGAGCTCACCAAAGTAGGCCTGATTTATGACACCACATCTGTGCAGGCCGTTCCCACCGCTCCTGGCGATGACAAAGTTTACAATCTGCAGGGTGTTCAGTTGAACAAGGCCCAGCGCGGCGTGAACATTATCAACGGTAAAAAAGTCTTAGTGAAATAACGTCACCCTACAGCGGAAAAGCCGCCGTACCACAGAATCAGGCCAAGGACACAATATCCTTGGCCTGATTGCATGATAGCAGGTAAAAAGGTACTGAATACGAACAAAGATGTGTCTTTTTTGCCCATTTAAAGTATCTTATAGAATTCTTTTATTATTTTTGTACTTTACAATACAAAAAAACAACTATTAAAATGAGAAGACTAATCCTACTCCTTGTGCTGGCGGTCTGTATTGGAGGCGCATCGGCACAAACCAAGAAAGAGGTGCGACGATGGTTGAAGAATAGCGAGTGGCGACAAGGCTTCACCGCTGCCAATCCCCACAAAACCGTGAATTTGTCGGAGTTTTATCGTCAATACCACAAGAATCCGCAACAGTGGGAAGCGCTTTTCGCATGGCTCGCCAAGACCGACTTGCAGGCCATTCCTAAAGGGAAACATCCCATTGAGGGCACAGGGCTCACCGTCAGCGTGGAGGACAGCAAGAACGAGGTGCTTGAGAAGAGACGGTCGGAAAGCCACTACAAACATATTGACTTCCAGTATGTGGTGAGGGGAACAGAGGGGTTTGCCCTACTCGACCACGAGTCGAGCCCTGCCAACTGTGCGTATGACGTGAAAAAAGACGTGATACACTATGAATATAAACCGTCAAAGACCCATTTCTTCGATGTTGACGCTTCGGAGAATAAATTTGTGATATTCTTTCCTGACGACTGGCACATCGCAAAGATAGCCACCCAAAAAGAAAGTCAGGACATACGCGTGATTGTGATAAAGGTGGATTACAAGGAATGAAAGGCAGAGGTATCCCCTCTACCTTTTTAATACCTTGTCTACAATACGGGAAAGAGCCCTGAACGGTTTTATCCCCAAAAAGAAAGCAGTTAGGGTGAAGACGGTTAATTCCTTGTAATAACGGCCGTCAAAAAGTGCTTTTCTGAAATGCCCCACAGCAGGCAGGAGCTGTTTGTATTCAGGATTTCTTGCGAAGTTTATCAAGAAAGCCTTATAATGGTATTTTGCTTCCCTGCCTTTAAGTTCGGGAGAAAAATGCTCTGCCATTTCTTTATAGATAAGTCCCATCTCATGAATGAATTCACTTATCTTGGTGGTTGAAGATATGGAGCCGGGACGGCGGTAATAGCAATAAGTGTAGTCGGGGATGAGATACAGATGGTTAAGGTATTTAATCACATAGTAAAGCCACAGAATGTCTTCCCATTTTCGACCTTCCTCAAACCGAATGTGGTTTGCTCTGAGAAAATCGGCCTTAATCAATTTGTTCCATGCAAAAAGCTTAATCCATTTTGAACGGTTGAAAAACGACGTGCGTATTTTCTCCTTGCCGTTCAAATCGACAGGTTCTTGCATAATTAATTTGGGTTGTTCAAAATGCTCGCCCGTCTTGACCCGAAACCAGCCTTGAACCATTTCGATGGTCGGGTCTGAGAGAATGGGAGCCAACAACTTCTCAATACAGTCGGATGATATTGTGTCATCGCTGTCAAGATAATACACATACTGGCCTGTGGCCGCCTCCGTTCCGGTGTTTCGTGCGGCCGGAAGGCCCCTGTTGTGTTCATGATGGAGTATACGGAACTGCACGGAACCCTTATAATCCCTGACCATCTTCTCACACTTCACAATACTGTCATCCTGAGTAGCATCGTCGACAATGATGCACTCAATGTATGGATAAGACTGACTGATTACCGACTCAATGCACCTTTCGATATAATCGGAAACATTGTACACCGGCATGATGATACTAACCTTTATTTTGCTATTTTCTTTTTCCATAGGTTGGCTTACATGAATATTTATTTTCCACCTCTCAAATACTTCTCCAGAAAGCGAAAAAGTGCTCTGAGCATATTAAATCTCAAGAGAAATGCGACAATGGCAAAAATGACCATCTCTTTATAATAATGACCGTCGGCAAGCGCATTTCTGTATTTTTTAGCAGTAGAATAATATTTCTTGTATTCAGTGTTGTGCGCATAGTTGTTCAGGAAAGCTTTGTAGAGATACTTTGCCTCCTTGCCACCATGCCCGGGTGTGAAATTGCCGGCTATTTCATCATAAACAATTCCCGAATTCAGAACCATCGTGGAGGTCTGGGTACCAGTAGTAATAGAATGAGGACGCTTGCAATAGTAATAAGTTTTATCTGGAATTATATACATGTGGCTGACTTTGTTAATCACATTGGAAAACCAGAGAACGTCTTCCCACAGAAGGCTTTCCTTGAACCGGATATGGTTGTCGCGGATAAAACTGATTTTTATCAGTTCGTTGGTTATATAAACAGACACCCATTGACGGCGGATGAAGAACATGTCCTGAATCAACTCATTCCCTATTAAATCGACCGGATGTGTCATCTTTTGCTTTGAACTGACATGCGTTTTACCCTTCACCACCAAATGTGATTTTCCCTGAACCACCTCAATGGATTCATCCTCCATAACTGGCGCGAGCAATTTTTCAATACAATCATCAGTTATATAATCATCACTGTCAAGATAATAAAGGTATTGGCCTGTAACGGCATCCGTACCTGTGTTTCTGGCAGCTGATGGACCTCTGTTGCACTCATGGTGCAATATGCTGAACTGTATCTGTCCCTTATAGGCATTGATGATTCTCTCACATTTTTTGACGCTGTCATCCACGGAACCGTCATCCACGATAATACACTCCAGGCAAGAATAAGTCTGTCTGGTCACCGATTCAATGCATCTCTCGATATAGTCAGACACATTGTACATAGGAATCACGATACTTACCTTTATCTCTTTTTTCGCACTCACACAATAAATCAATCATTAGTGGATAACAAGACATGGCTTCCCGACACAGAAGCTGAGACGATTCAAGCTGTTTTGCCTTTCAGTCAGCAAAGTTACAAAAAATAGAGAGGAGAATGATAAGAATTAATTTTTTTCTTATCCCGAGATGCAGTAACTTCGGCAAAGCCGACTCTCCAAAATGCCTTATTTTAAACGGCACATCCAAGAAAAAAGGGGATACGTCTCTTCGGACATATCCCCTTTGAAAAACTTATGCGTTAAAATCAGAGCGCGGCATTGTAAATCCAATTGTAGACACAACTAGCCACACCAAAGGCGAGAATGCCGGCTGTGCAGAGTGCAAGCGCCAAACGGGTGTTGCAGTCACTACGGAATGTGGGCAATGGATTGTCACTCTTCTTGATATACATGGCTTTGACAATGAGCAGATAGTAGTAGAGGCTCACCACCGTGTTGACCAATGCTACAAACATCACAAAATAGGCAAGCACGCCAATGGTGTTGTCGAAGGTATGGCCTGAAACGGCCGCCATGAACACGAAGAACTTGCTGAACATACCGGCAAAGGGCGGGATGCCTGCCAGAGAGAACAATGCCAGCGTCATAAGGAACGAGAGTTTGGGGTTGGTAGTGTAGAACCCGTTGTAGGAATCCATGCTGGTGGTTCCTCCATTCCTCTGCTCCACCACACTGATTACAGCGAAGACAGCCAGGTTAGCAGCCACATAAACCAACACGTAGAAACTAAGTGCAGCAACGCCAAGCGCCTGCTCACCCACCAGTGCCAGCATGATGTAACCAGCCTGTGAGATGGAGCTGAAGGCCATAAAGCGCTTCAGGTCTTTTTGACGTATAGCGAAAAGGTTGGCCACTGTGATGCTGAGCACGATGACGACATAGAGCAGGTAATGCCACTGGTCGGAAAGAGCCGGGAACACCTTGAAGAGGATGGCCATCAAGGTGAATGCTGCGGCGCCCTTAGAAACCACACTGAGATAACCAGTCACCACTGTGGGAGCACCCTCGTAGGTGTCGGCTGTCCAGAAGTGGAAAGGCACAAGCGAGATTTTGAATCCCAGTCCGCTGAAGAAGAAAGCCAGACCAGTGACAACAAGCGGTGTTACCGACAGTTTTCCTGCCACATCACCGAAGTAGAGCGTCCCGCATGCGCCATACAGGAAGGAGATGCCATAGAGCATCACACCGCTCGAGAAGGCTGCGGTGAGGATGTACTTGGCAGCACCCTCAGCAGAGTTGTTGCGCCATTTGTCGAGCGCCACGAGGCATGCCATGGGGATGGAAGCCATCTCAAGTCCGAGATAGAACATCAGGAAGTTGCCCGACGACATCATCATAAACATACCAAGAAGCGTGGAGGCCACCAGCAGGTAGAACTCAGCCTCCCGGCTGCGGCTGTTGTCGCGAGAGAGCCAGTCGCGGCTCATGATGCACACCACGAGGGTGCCGCCAGCCAGAATGGCCTTCATGACATTGACGGCTGCTGAGGTGACATACATCTCGCCGAACACACTCACCGGCTCATGGGGCAGCAGACACGCCACGGTGAGAACGGCCATGAGCACGCACATCATGGGGTTAAGCCAGTTGCGTCGGTCTTTGTTGGCCGTTGCGAAATCGGCAATGAAAACAATTAACAGGATGGCCACCAAAACGGCCTCGGGTATCATGGATAAAAATTGACTGTAATTCATATCACTGCTACGATTAAGGAGTTATTACACTGAGAATGGGCATTACTGCATCGTTGATGACATTGCTGGCCCACAAGGGGAACACACCCAGGCCTGCCACACAGAAAATGAGGCAGCACACTGCGACGCGCTCATCCCAAGTGGCATCGGTGAGTTCCTCGTAATGAGGATCGGCCACTTTCTGATAGAGAATCTTGCCCACCACACGAAGGATGTAGACTGCTGTCACCACAATAGAGCCACAGGCAATGATGGTGGCGGTGCGATGGAACACATCGTTGTTGGCGAATGAACCGACGAAGATGGTCATCTCAGCCACAAAGCCCGAGAAGCCCGGAAGTCCGAGATTGGCCAGACCGGCGATGACATAGCCCACGGCCAGGAAAGGCATAATCTTCATAAGACCACCCAACTTGCGCACATCACGGGTGTGGGTGCGTCCGTAAATCATACCGATAAGGGCAAAGAAGAGAGCCGTCATCAATCCATGAGAGAGCATCTGCAGGATAGCGCCTGTGCAGGAAGTCTTGGTCATCATAAGGATGGCGAAGAGCACCAGGCCGCAGTGCGACACCGATGAATAAGCGTTAATGTACTTCAAGTCGGTCTGCACGCAGGCAGAGAGAGCACCATAGACCACAGAAATCGTAGTGAGGATGATGAAAATCCAGGAGAGCTCCTGTGCTGCATGAGGCAGCAGGAACATGGCTACGCGGAAACATCCATAGCCTCCAAGTTTCATCAGCACACCGGCGTGGAGCATGGACACAGCTGTAGGCGCCGAGGCATGGCCATCGGGGCTCCATGTATGGAACGGGAAAAGGGCACCCAGCACGCCGAACCCGATGAAGACGAATGGGAAGAGGATGTTCTGCACATTCTCAGGAATGTTGTTCAACTGTGCAATCTCAAGCACGTTCATTGTCTGCGCACCACTGAAGAAATAGATGCCCACGATGCCGAGTATGAGGAGAGCCGAACCACCCATAAGCATCAGGGTGAGTTTCATGGCCGAGTACTCCTTGGCTCCACTACCCCACACGCCGATGAGCAGGTACATGGGGATGAGAGCCACCTCATAGAACATGAACATGGTGAAGAGGTCGGTGCAGATGAAGAAACCATAAACACCCGAACTCAAGAGGGTGAACCATAGGAAATACTCCTTGGTGAGCGGTTTCAGCTGCCATGAGGCGAACGTTCCGGTGAACACGATGATGCTTGATAGGAGCAGCATGACCACCGAGATACCGTCGACACCCACCGAATAGGCGATGTTGAGCGGTGCGAACCATACGTGTGATGCCGTATAGAGCATGGGATAAGTCTCGGCCGGCATGGTCTGCCTAAGCTGAATGAAATCGATGGTAAGATAGATGGACAAGGCCAGCAAGAGCGAGGAGCCTACCACCATAACGCCGCGTACCTGATTGAGGTTCTGAGCGAGCCAGAGTCCCAACAGCATCAGTACGGGAATGATTACGAAAATTGTCAGTATACTCATATTGTATTATTCCGTTTTAGTCATTATTTCATTCATTACACAGTGCACAGCAGGATAAGAGCCAGTGCCACGGCTCCAGTGAGGAACCAGACGGCATAGTTGCGGACATCGCCGCTCTGCCAGCTGCGTATGCTCTCTCCGCCCTCGGCAGCACCCCATGCCATGAAGTTGAACGTGCCGTCGATGACGTGGCGGTCGAACCATGCAATGGGTTTTGAAACGAGGTTGAACACAATCTTATGCGTGACGAAGAGCCAAATCTCGTCCTGATAGAAACGTTTGTAGGCTGCGCGGTGCAGTTTGGGGAACGTCTTATAGAGTTTGTCGGCGATTGGCTGTCTCTCACCCTTGAATATATAGGTGGCGAGACAGATGCTGATTATAGCAATGATTGTCGAAGTAAGGGCAATCTTTGTGTCGAAATGAATGTCGTATGCCCTGCCGTCGGCAGATACAAAATTGCCGAAGCTGCCACCCCATCCTGCGAAACCAGCTATTGTGGTGTAGATACCGACACCCACAGTAATGATGCTGAGCACGATGAGCGGTACGGTCATTGTGAGCGGAGCCTCATGTGGTGTGTGGTGCTCATGTGCCTCCTTGTTCTCGGTACCCCAGAAGATACCATAGTAGAGACGGAACATATAGAATGCGGTCATTGCGGCCACACCTGTCATAATCCATCCCACCCAGGGGCTGTAGTGGAAGCAAGCAGTGATAATCTCGTCTTTGGAACTGAATCCTGAGAAGAACGGGATACCGGCGATAGCCAGACAAGAGATAAGGAACGTGATGTGTGTCACGGGCATGTATTTGCGCAGACCACCCATGAAAGCCATCTCGTTGGAATGGACGGCATGGATGACACAACCAGCGCAAAGGAAGAGGCAAGCCTTGAACATGGCATGGGTGAAGAGGTGGAACATGGAAGCCATGTAACCGACACTACCATGATGCTCATGGCCTGTAACCATCTCTGTACATACACCGAGAGCCACCATCATAAATGCTATCTGGGAGATGGTTGAGAATGCCAGCACACGTTTGATGTCACTCTGGGCACAAGCCACAGCTGCGGCATAAAACGCGGTGAACACGCCAATCCATACAATGATAGACATAGCCTGAGGCGCATACTCAATCCAGAGTGGGAACATACGAGCCACCTGGAACACACCTGCCACCACCATGGTAGCAGCATGGATGAGAGCACTGACAGGAGTAGGACCCTCCATGGCATCCGGCAGCCAGATATGGAGCGGGAACATGGCACTCTTACCGGCACCACCGATGAACATGAACACAAGCGCCGTAGGCAGGATGAAGGTGCCTGCGGTGAGAGCCTTGGCTGCATTGACACCCAAGAAAGGCTCTGTGCCGTTGCCCATCACAATTTCCGTACCCGTGAAACTGAAACTGAACGACTCGGTATAATAGCCGAAGATAAGTATACCGATGAGGAAGAACATATCAGCGAACCTGGTGACTATAAAAGCCTTCTTCGAGGCAGCCACTGCCGTATGCAAGGGATAATAAAATCCGATGAGCAGATAGGAGCTCACACCCACAAGTTCCCAGAAGAGATACATCTGGAAGATGTTGGTGGCCAGCACCAGTCCGAGCATAGACATGGTAAAGAGCGAGAGGAAAGCATAATAGCGCTGGAATCCCTTCTCACCATGCATATAGCCAAACGAGTAGATATGTACCATCAGGCTCACCGTGGAGATGACTATCAGCATCATGACCGAAATGGGGTCGAGCAATATACCGATGTCAAAGTGCAACTTATCGAGCGGCAGCCAGGTGAAGTTGAATGGTACAATAGTGGGATATGTGCCGTCGGCAAGGCGGTCGGCACTATAATAGGTAAAAGCTGTGAAATAGGACAGCACGGTTACGATACCCAGTGAAATGGTACCGATAAGACCAGCCGTCTTGTGCGACATCTTCATGCCGGCAAGTCCCAGAACGAGGAACGACAGCAGCGGCAGAAGAAGAATAAAGGCTGTGAAACTGTAATCCATAATTCTTTTGTCTTTTTTTACTGTTATCGTTTCATATTCTTGATACTGTCGACGCTGTCACTGCGGAAGCGGCGATATACATTGATGATGATGGCCACAGCCACGGCGGTCTCAGCGGCTGCTACACCAATTACGAAGAGCGTCATGAACATACCCTCCATGCCTTCGGGGTAGAGCAAGCGGTTGATGGCCGCGAAGTTGATGTCGACAGCATTGAGAATCAGCTCCACAGAGATGAGCATTGCGATAAGGTTGCGGCGTGTGACGAAACCGAATACGCCAATGAAGAACAAAAGTGCGCTCAGCGCGAAGTAACATTCAATAGGTATCATAATTACTTCTCCTCCTTTCTTGCAACTACGAGGCCTCCGATGATGCAGGCCAACAGGAACACTGAAATAAACTCGAAGGGCAGCACATACTGGTACTTCTCACTACCCACCAGTGCCTCACCTATCTTGTCCATGGGCACCTCCACATCGTTGGCAGCCATATTGAGTGTGAAGAAGCCTGTCTTGAGCAGGACAAGACTCACTACGACGAGACCAATGATGGAAGCCAGTGCACCGGTAAGCAATCTGCTTTTCTTAACCCTCTCTTCCAGGCCCTGAAGGTTGCGTTTGCCCACCAACAGGATGGCAAAGACATAAATCATAGTGACACCGCCAGCATAGACACTGATTTGCGCGGCACCCAGGAATGTATAATCGAGCAGGAAATAGATGCCTGCCACACCAAAGAGCACAAACAACAGGAATGTTGCCGATCTCATGATTCGCGTGGTGGTGACGCACAGCAGTGCTGATACGGCAATAATCACAGCGAGGATGATAAACACGAAAATATTAGCCATAATGCTTACTTCGTTTTGGTGTTAAACTTACCGATCGTCAGCTCGGCGCCACCATCGATGAGGTTGGGCAGTGAGCCACCCTTGTACTGCTCCTTGTCGAGATGGAGCACGAGGGCATCACGTTCGAATACACTGTTCTCAAAATCATTGGTGAACTCGATGGCGTCGAAGTTGCAGGCATTGACGCAGAGTTGGCAAAACATACAGTCGCCCAAGTCGTACTGATAATCGACGAGCTGACGTTTTTTCTTGCCTGTCTCCGGGTTGGTCACCATTTCCGACAGAATCTTGATGGTGCCGTTGGGACATGCCTTCTCGCACATGGTGCATGCCACACACTTGTGTGTGCCATCTTCATTGCGCTTGAACACCAAACGGCCGCGGTGGCGTTTTGCCACATGCAGTGTGGTTTTGCGGTTCTCAGGATACTGCTCAGTTGACTTGGGAGTGAAATATTCCTTGAGGGTGACTTTCAGTCCCGTGGCCAACGTCTTCATTCCATCCGCGATACCGCCAAAATATGATTGGTTGTTTTCCATTTTCTTTATTACTTTTTGGGTGTGACGAAAGATTAGAAGTGAAGGCCGAAGGCCACTATGAAGGTCATGAGCACAAGATTGAGCAGTGCCAGCGGCATGAGGTACTTCCACTCGAGTTTCAGTATCTGGTCGATACGCAGACGGGGGTAGGTCCACTTAATCCACATGAGCAGCCAAACCACGAAGAACGCCTTGCCCAAGAACCAGACGAAGCCGGGAATGTAATCCATCACCTTGTCGAAGGCATCGACACCAATGTTTACAGGTGCCCATCCGCCAAGAAACACGGTAGTGGCAATTCCGGCGATGATGAAGAGATTGAGGAACTCTGCAAGATAGAAGAATCCGAAGCCCATACCAGAATACTCAGTGTGGTGACCTGCCGTAAGCTCGCTCTCAGCCTCCGCCATGTCGAACGGGCCACGATTGGCCTCAGCATTACCAGCCACGAGGAACACCAGGAAGGCGATGATGGCAGGAATGTGCCCTTTGAAGATGAGCCAGTTCCATGGACCGGTCTGTGCCTCCACGATACCGCTCACCTGCATGGTACCTGTAAGAATGACGGCAGTGATGAGGCAGAGGCAAAGCGATATCTCATAAGAAATCATCTGCACAGCTCCACGCATGGCACTCACCACAGAATACTTGTTATTGCTGCCCCAGCCAGCGAGGAAGATACCCACGACACCTATGCTGGAGATAGCGGTGAGGAGGAACACACCCACATTGAAGTCGAGCACGGTAGCGCCCTTGTTCCAAGGAAGGAAGCCGAAAGCGCCCACCGAGCCAATTATAACAAGGAAGGGAGCTACGATATAGAGGAACTTGTCGGCACGGTCGACGAAGAAGATTTCCTTGATGAGCATCTTCAGCACGTCGGCGAACACCTGCAGCAGCCCCCAAGGACCCACACGCATCGGGCCCAGACGGCATTGGAAATAGGCGCAGACCTTACGCTCCATGAAAATGAGTGCGATGGCGAGGAGAGCATATCCTGTAAGGATGAGCACACCCACTATGACACACTCAATCAATATAGCCCAGAAGTCTCCCATGCCCAGCGTGTTGCGCAGGAGAGCATCGAACCATTGTGTTACTATTGAAAAGTCGAACATAGAAATATCTTTTTTCTTGTTTCTAAATGCTTGATTATCTGTCGATGTCGGGAATCACGAAGTCGATAGCAGCACCGGTTGTGACCAGGTCGGCTAACTTCTGTCCGCGCAGCATGGGGTCGAGGGCTCCCACAAGGGTAAGTCCCATAGGACGCATCTTCATTCGGTAAGGGCTCTTGTCGCCCCTTGAGTCGAGATATACACCGAACTCGCCGCTGGCCCCCTCCACAGAGAAGTACCACTGTCCCTCGGGCACCTTGATAACGGGTTTCTGCTTCACATAGAAGTCACCCTCGGGTATGTTATCAATGAGTTGCTCAATAATATCGAGGCTCTGATACATCTCCTGTATGTGCACAAGATAGCGGTCCATGGAGTCGCAGCCTGTGAGGGTAATCTGCTTCCACTCCACTTTGTCGTACATGACATAGGGATGGTTCTTTCTCACATCGTTGGCCCATCCGGCGGCGCGTCCGGCCGGTCCTGTGACAGCGTAATTGATGCAGTCCTCCCTGTTCATCACACCAACTTTCTCGAATCGGTTGTGTGTAATGACATTGTCGCCGAACACGTCCATATACTCCTGTATAATGGGGCGCAGATACTTCACAAGCGCTTTGGTATTGGCCACGAAGTTGGGGTCGATGTCATCCTGCAGGCCACCGATGCGGTAGTAGTTCTGAATGAGTCGTCCTCCGGTGGTCTCCTCCATCACATTGAGCACATGCTCACGGTCGCGCATACAATAGAGGAAAGCTGTAAGAGCGCCAAGGTCCTGTGCGCAGCATCCGCAATAGAGCAGATGCGAGTCGAGTCGTTGCAACTCGTCCATAATGGTGCGTATATACTTGATGCGGTCGGTAAGTTCAATACCCATACCCTCCTCTATCACACCCACGAGAGCGTGGCGGTGCATCATGGCACTCAGGTAGTTGAGTCGGTCGGTTAAAGCAAGTGTTTGGGGATAGGTGTAGCCTTCCCACATCTTCTCTATACCACGGTGTATATAGCCCACATGGGGATAGATGCGCTTCACTGTCTCACCATCGAGCACTGTCTGCAGACGAAGCACACCATGGGTTGAGGGGTGCTGCGGACCGATGTTCACCACATAGTCGTCGTCACCGAAATGACGGTTTTTCTTGCTCACCAGCTGGCCGTCTTTGTCGAGCGAATACTCGGTGCCGAAATCGTTCTCCACATCGTCCTCAAGTATGTAGTCATCGTTGTACTTCCAATTCTTACGGAAGGGATAACCCTTGAAGTCATTGCGCAGGAATAGGCGCTCCATATTGGGATGTCCCAGGAACTTGATGCCGTAGAAGTCGAACACCTCACGTTCGAGCAGATCGGCAGCCTTCCAAATATCCATGACCGAGTAGATGACATAATCATCGCCTATCTGGCGGGCAATGGTCTTTACACTCATGCGCTCATGGGTATCGCTGTTCTCGAGAATGTAGATACAGCCAAGTCCTTCTTCGCCGAAATCCTCACCTATAATGGTAACAAGGTAATCGAAATGCTTTTTGTCATGGATGTCACGCATTTCGCGGGCGAAGCTGTCGAATTCGAAAAATTTGCATTCTACTCTCATTTCGTCTCCTCCTTGCTCTTTTTAAGTTCGTCAACAAAATCCTGTGGCACTTCGTTTACCACAATTGGCTGATTCCAACCGGAGGCGATGGCCGAGTTAGACAGATTCATCTTGCGTTCCTCAGCATTCTGCTTGTGGTTCACACCGCCGAAGAACTTCTCCACCTTGACCTTGCGCTGGAGCTGCATCATGCCATACATGATGGCCTCGGGGCGTGGCGGGCAGCCGGGGATATAGACATCGACGGGCACTATTTCCTCGATGCCTTTCACCACATGATAGCTCGACTTGAATGGTCCGCCAGAAATGGCGCATCCCCCCACGGCGATGACATACTTCGGTTCGGCCATCTCGTCATAGAGTCGTTTCAGTGCGGGAGCCATCTTGTGTGTGATGGTGCCTGCACACATGATAAGGTCGGCCTGTCGGGGTGAGTTGCGGGTCACCTCAAAGCCAAAGCGTGCGAAGTCGTAGCGTGCGCATCCCACCGACATAAACTCGATGCCGCAGCAGGATGTAGCAAAGGTAAGCGACCACAAAGAGTTGGCGCGTCCCCAGTTGATGAGCTGGTCGAGGGAGCCTGTTATTACATTGACCCCACCCTTGTTGAGCTCTTCTACGATTTTCTCCAGTCCCTCGTTGTCATTGAACTCTTCGTAGGGAATGCTCTTGATTTTCGGCTTTCTTATTTCCATTCCAACGCTCCTTTCCGCCAGGCATACGCCAGGCCTAAAACAAGAACCAGCAGGAAGAAACCGATACTGACGAGAGCCATCGGGCCGAACTGCTTCACTACGACAGCCCACGGATACAGGAACACGGTCTCGATATCGAACATCAGGAAAAGGATGGCGAAGAGGTAGTATCCGATACTCACGGGAATCCACGAAGATCCTCTTGTCGGGATACCACACTCATAGGGTTCACCCTTTATCTTGTTGTACGAACGCGGACCGATCAGCTTGGCAATGGCGTAGGCAGCCAATACCAAAGCAATGGCCGTTATCAAAACGGTAACTAACAAAATAAAAAATGACATAGTGTAAATTATGTGTGTTATGATTTGTTTGTCACTATGAAAAGCGATGCAAAGGTAGCAAATTATAATGAAATCACCTTAATAATTATTAATTATTATTTGGAAAAGATACTTTAAAAAATGTTTGCACAACCTTGAAAGCAATATTTGTTGTTAATTCAAGAAAAAGAATGATATGTGACTAGTCCTTCCATAGGACTTTGCAGGATGCTGCCGAGAATTATTTTCTCACTCTGAGCCGCTTCACGAACACAGGCGCTGAAATGATGTGCTATGCTCCCCACAACCCCCACGGGAAGCTGCCCACTGCCGTATGCCGCCACATTACGGCGGAAGAAATTGCGGAAATGCTCCACCACCATTTCCCTAAGGGGCACACAATCGAGCTGCCCAGCTATAAAGGGAGCAAGCGAGGCCAGAAACCGGTTAGGCATTGGTGAGCGGTACACTCGATTTATCACCTCAGACAAGTTGAGGCCTGTTGACTGCTCAAAACTCTCACGGAGCGTATCAGGCAGCAAGCCTTTGTAAAGGCTTCCAAGAAAAGCTTTCCCCATTACTGCCCCACTTCCCTCATCACCCAAAATGAATCCTAAAGGAGGAACATTACGCACAATTTTATTGCCATCATAATATCCTGAGTTAGAGCCTGTACCAAGGATACATGCAACTCCTTCTTTAAGTTGGAAAAGTGCTCTTGCGGCTCCCAACAAATCAGAGGCCGCCTCAACTTTTGCCTGCGGGAAATACGCTGTGAGGATACGACATATACGCTGCTCCTGCTGTGGCAGCACACCTGCTCCATAAAAATGGATGGAGGTTACCCGTTGGGTATAGTTTCCGATAGTTGGCAGCAACTGTGTGGAAAGCAGACTGTCGATATTATCATCATCCTGGAGCACCGGATTGATGCCCTGTGTGTTTATTCTTAGTATCGGTTTCGAACCCTGTAGCAGGCACCAATCGGTCTTGGTGCTTCCGCTGTCAGCTATCAGTATCATTGTCAAACTTGGTGTATTGTAACATGTTTTTCTTCATGTGCAAAAGTAATCAAAAAATAAGATATAACCACTTGTTTTCAGAACAAATGCTGAAATAGACATGCGAATGAGACATTTTCTGGAAACAAATAATCTATTGTTTGTGAAAAAAAACTATTTTCGTGTTTCAGAGGTTGGGAACTATCCTTATTTTTACTATTTTTGCAACCTAAACAAAAATGGTTTTGAATATGGCAACAACAAGAAGACTACTTGCTCTGCTCATGCTTTGCACCCTGCTTCTGCCGGCTCATGCCGTGCTGAAGGAGGCCAATCTGGAGAAGACACTCTCCATTCTGCGCAATGAGCTCACCCTATATTATGGCGACCTGCAAGAGCAGGCCGAGGGCAGCCTAAGGCTGCGCGAGCAGGTGATCAACTCGCTCATCAACATAGCACGGCGCAGCAATCAGAGTTCACTGATGCTCTACTCCCAGAAGCCCGAATATGTGTTCGATCTCACTTATGCCTGTCACGAAGCCACGGAACTATACAACGACTATCACCGAAACATCCTGCCCTTCCGTTCGGCCATAGGAGAACTGAACACTGAAGTGGCCCGTTACGACAGCCTTGTATACAGTCTGAACAACATGTCGACGAGGAGTCTTAGCAACAAAGCCGCCGTGGACCGCAACGTATGTCTCACATTAGCAATAAACATATTGCGCACGCTTAAAAGCAACCGTCAGAGTATGAGCGAGTATGTGGAAATATACGAACGCACAGAAGAACGGCTAAGCAATCTGAACGACTATGCCAACATTCGCTACAACGAGATACAAAACAACATCTTCATCAACGGTGGCCAGAGCTATCCAAAAATCCTGAGAAACCTGAACCTCTATCTGATGGAGACAAAAGACACTGTTGTGGACAAGTACCTTCGCAAGCAGAAGGTGCGCAGCGACTGGGACAGCCGTATGATGCTTGCCCTCTTCTGCACCATCCTTGCCTTCGGACTTGGAGCAGCATTCATCAATCTTCTGGTCATGCGCTATTTGCCCCAACGGCTAAGGACTGAAACCTTCATGAACAAGCAGGCCTGCATCACAATGGCCACCACTGTAATCACCTTTGCCGTGGCATTGGGGCTTACCCGTCTGTTCTGGGACCAAAACTTCTTTATCATGGCCAGCGGCCTGCTCATCCGATTCGCATGGTTGCTCAGTGTGATTCTCATCTCGTTGCTGCTAAGGGTAGACGGCATGCAAATCAAGAGTGCCTTCTACATCTACTCTCCGCTCATTCTCATCGGATTCATTGTGTTCGCCTTCCGAATCATCCTGATACCCAACGGACTGGTGAACCTGCTGCTTCCTCCCATCCTGCTTGCCTGCGCCATCTGGCAATGGTGGGTTATCAAGAAACATCACCAAAACGTGCCCAAGAGTGACATGGTCTACTCATACATCTCACTTCTGGTGTTTGTGGTGTCGGTCATTTGCTCATGGACCGGCTACACACTGATGAGTGTGCAGCTCATCATTTGGTGGATTATGCAGCTCACCTGCATTCTCACAATCACCTGCGCACGCCTTTGGATAAAGAAATACGGCGAGAAACACGGATTTGACAAGAAACCTATCTCCGAATCGTGGTTCTTCAATTTTATCTACCGCGTGGTGCTGCCCGCCTGTGCCGTTCTCTCAGTGTTGCTATCCATCTATTGGGCCGCCGATATATTTAACCTCTCTGCCCTCACATGGCATTACTTCACCTATAAATTTATCAACTCCGACGCCATCACCATCAGTATGCTCAACATCGTGATTGTGGTGGTGTTGTGGATGTTTTTCTCCTATATCAACAAGACTGCACAAGGGTTGCTGCGCCAGTACTACACAACAAAGAACGACAAACTGGCCGACAGCCGCATCGTGATGGGCCGCAACCTGATACAAGTGGTGGTGTGGGGCATCTGGCTCATCCTTAGCCTCGCAATATGCCGTGTGGACAACACATGGCTGGTAGTGGTGTCGGGCGGCCTCTCCACCGGTGTGGGTTTTGCCTCGAAAGACATCCTGGAAAACATCTACTACGGCATCTCGCTGATGGCGGGCCGTATCTCCGTTGGCGACTGGATTATCTGCGACGGCATCCGCGGACGGGTAAGTTCTATCAACTATACCAGCACCATGCTTGAGACGGTGGACGGCTCTGTGATCGCCTTCCAGAACAGCCAGCTCTTCACAAAGAACTACAAAAACCTGACACGCAACCACGGTTATGAACTGCGCCTTCTCGACGTAGGCGTAGCCTATGGCACAGACGTGGAGAAAACGCGCAAACTGTTGGTTGAGGAAATACATAAGCTCGACTTCGTATCGAAGGTGAAGCACATAGAGTATGACAAGAAGGTTCGGGTGATGCTGCACAGCTTTGGCGACAATTCCGTAAATCTGAAGGTACTTGTTTGGGTGCCTGTCCTCAGCCAGTTTGTGAACGACTGTCAGATTTTGGAGTGTGTTTACAACACGCTCAACAAGAACAACATTGTAATACCGTTCCCGCAGCGCGACCTCCACATCATGAGTGTAGACAAAGAAGTGATATCCCAATTGGGAAGCACGGCTTAAGTAGAAGGAAAAACAAATGCGAAATCGATTGCATAATAATTATTGTGATTTTCAGGCAACAAGAGAAACAACTTGTTGCCTTTTTTTTTATTTTTGTGCTTTGTAAAGAAAGTTCTATCAACAGATTCCTCTAACCAGAGAACAACAATAATAACATAACTATAAACATTACTGACATGATGAGAAAAAGATTAATGGCATGGCTCATGCTGCTTGTCCCGTTCACACTGTCCGCTCCCAAAGCAGCCGCGCAAAGCGGATGGCAAGGCGGATGGCAAGGCGGATGGCCGGAAAACTACAGCGGCGTTATGCTGCAAGGTTTCTATTGGGACTCATACAATGAGACGAAATGGGAGCAATTGACCAGTCAGGCTGACGAACTGTCAAAATACTTCAGCCTGATATGGGTGCCCAACTCGGGCATGACCTCCTCGTACTACTGGGACCCCAATTCCACCTCTATGGGCTACGACCCTTGTTTCTGGCTCGACCACAACTCCTGCTGGGGCAGCGAAGAACAGTTGCGCACCATGATTAACACATTCAAGCAGAATGGCACCGGCATCATAGAAGATGTGGTGATAAACCATAAGAACGGTGTGAGCAGTTGGCGTGATTTTCCAGATGAAACAAAAGGCAATTACACCATCACCTGGGACAACGTCAACTACTCGGGCATCTGCCAAAGCGATGAGGCCAACTACAACGGTTACCCGACTTCAGGTGCCAACGACACAGGCGACAATTTTGATGGTTTCAGAGACTTGGACCACAAAAATGCTACAGTGCAGCAAAATGTCAAGACCTATCTCGACTTCCTGCTCAATGACTTAGGATATGCCGGATTCCGTTATGACATGGTGAAAGGCTATGCACCCTCCTACACAGAAATGTACAACTTGTCGTCCAAACCCACTTTCTCAGTAGGCGAATACTGGGACAACAAAGAAGGTGTCTACTGGTGGGTGAATGGCACTGAAAAGACATCGGCCGCTTTCGACTTTGGTCTGAAATTCTCCATTAACGGTACCTTTGGCCAGGGTAATTTCAATCTAAGCGACAAAGGCATGGCCGCCGATGAAAACTACAGCCGCTATGCTGTGACCTTCGTGGACAACCACGACACCTACCGAAACAATGACCGCCTGAGCAGCAACGTGCTGGCCGCCAACGCCTTCATCCTGGCCATGCCGGGCACCCCCTGTCTGTTCTGGCCGCACTGGACAGCTTATAAGAATGAACTGAAGAAGATGATAAAAGCCCGCCAAGCATGCGGAATCACAAACACTACACCCATTGAAGAACAGACTCAATGGGGCAACGCTTATATCATAAAAGTGAAGGGTACAAACGGTACTGTGCTCATGATAAGCGGCTATGCCGAGAACTATGACACGAGCGGTTTCAAGGCTGTGTCGGTGGGCAACGGTGAAAATCCCAACTACGCCTATTTCGTGAGCAACGATGTGAATCTGGGCCATCTGCTGGCCACCCCACAGGTGAGTGTTCCCTCCGACATCTACTTTACCACCATAACTACCACCCTCTCAGCCAGTGAGGAAGGCGCCACCATCGTGTACACCACCGACGGAAGCGAGCCCTCTCCTACCAACGGTTTCCAGACAAACACCAGCACTGCACTTACTTTCAACTCCACCACCTCGCTGAAAGCCGGCATTCTTATCAACAATGACGTAGTGAATATTCAAGAATTCAAATACACTATAGAAGAGACCAGGCGTATTTATGCACGCAGTGCTTCAGGACGTCAATTGTATTTTTATGCCTACGACGGGGACTACCTGCCTAACGGCAGTTGGGGTAACGGCAACCTGGTGAGCAACACCACTGTTATAAACGGTGAGAC
>JAEEGL012615267.1_pt1 | contig 27989 bp, 25 predicted proteins | sample 9134231 | NCBI WGS metagenome assembly JAEEGL01 (sample SAMN16246548, study PRJNA631951) | gut metagenome | biome: gut microbiome; feature: rumen; material: fiber-attached | host: Bos | place: Iran: Karaj | collected 2018-10
GGAACTATGTTCACTTGCATAGTAATGTGCATATAGGCCAGCATTCCGTTTTGGGCGATTATATATGGGTCTTTCCATATGTTGTTTTAACAAATGATCCGACGCCTCCGTCCAAAGAGTTGTTGGGTGTTCATGTACATGATTTTGCTATAATAGCGACAGGGGCGATACTTCTTCCGGGTGTAGAAATTCATCAAGATGCACTTATCGGAGCAGGAGCAGTAGTAACTAAAGATGTAGAAGAATATAAGGTGGTTGTTGGAAATCCGGCAAAAGTTATTTCAGATGTTCGAAACCTTAAAAATAAGGTGACAGGAGAACCGGCTTATCCATGGCGATATCATTTTAGCCACAATATGCCTTGGGAGGGCTCTTCTTTTGACGAATGGGCAGAGTCATGTGGCATTAGTATCTTGTAGATTTTTTTATGGCAAATGGAAGGTGAAAAGTTGAAAGTATCGATTGTTATTCCGGTCTACTATAATGAAGGCAATTTATTGCCTTTATATGAGGATTTGAAGGACAAATTTATTGATAAGATAGATTATGATTATGAGATAATCATGGTTAATGATGGCTCCAAGGATGGCAGTTGGAGTATTATGCAAGAACTGAAGAAACGGGATTCCAATATAAAAATCTTTAGTTTATCAAGAAACTTTGGCTCACATGCAGCGTGCCTTTGCGGACTTTCGAAAGTCTCGGGTGATTGCGCCATTATAAAGGCAGCAGATTTGCAAGAACCTACAGAAATGATTCTCGAAATGGTGGAGAGTTGGAAAAGAGGAAATAATGTGGTTCTGGCATGCAGGGAGGCGCGAGAAGAAAGCAAAAGCCAGACGACATTTGCCAATCTTTACTATTGGCTCGTAAAGAAAACATCTTTGCCTAACATGCCAAAAGGTGGATTCGATGTATATTTGTTGGATAAAAAAGTTATATCGGTTATAGAAAATCTTGATGAAAAAAACAGCGCCATAACGGGTCAGATACTTTGGAGCGGATTTAGAACCGATATTGTGTATTACGCCAGAAAAGCACGCAAAATTGGAAAAAGCAGGTGGACACTAAAGAAAAAAATAAAGTTGGTGGCAGATACTTTATTCAGTTTTTCGACGGTACCTATCAGAATAGTTGAACTGATTGGAATGCTGTCTGTTTTCGGAGGCGTGATATGGGCTGTTGTCGTTATAGTCGCTAAGTTGGCGGGTAATATACCGGTCAGCGGTTTCACAACGCTTTTCCTGTTCAGCTTATTTAGCTTCGGCATCATTATGATGTCTATGGGTATTTTGGGAGAATACTTATGGAGAGCTTTTGATGCTTCAAGGAACAGACCACCGTACATAATTGAGGATGAAAACGAGGAGGAAGAATCCGAATAGCCATGAGTACATTAAATTCAGTTCGTATGCTTGAATTCAACCAGAAAGGTGATGAAAGAGGCCATCTGGTAATAGTGGAAGGGGCTCAAGACATTCCTTTTGAAATAAAAAGAATTTTTTATATATATGGTTCAGATAAGGATGTTGTGAGGGGACAGCATGCAAATCGAGAGAGTGAATTTGTATTAATTAATGTTGCAGGTCGTAGTAAAGTCAGGGTAAAGGACGGAAAAGGAAATGAAACTCTCTATTTCCTTGACAGACCGCATACCGGGATTTATCTTCCTAAAATGATATGGAAGGAAATGTTTGATTTTAGTGAAGATTCGGTTTTGCTTTGCGTTGCCAGTACGCATTATGATCCTGCCGAATACATCAGAGATTATGACGAATTTGAAAAGATAGTAAACATATAAAATGTATTAATAGGGTAATTAAGGATAGGGAGAAATATGGCAAGCAAAGAAATAAAGAACAGATTTTTGATACTATTTTACGCAAGTATAGTTTTAATTGCTGCCTCGTATTTTTTTGTGCTGGTGATGTTCAGATACGAAGATACGGTTTCGCTTACTGCGTGGTGCACCACTTTTTGGGATAGTGTATTTTCCGGAAATTTGGGGCAATATTTTACGTATGCGCAGAATAATTATCGCGGAGCTTTTCATGATGCAGCATGTGTGCCGTGGATAACTTTTGCACCGTGGATTATTTGGAATTTCCCTTTGTTTTTATTCCATCCGCTTTCAAAGAATGCAGATATTGGTGGTATGAAGTGCATTATTTGGTCCAAGTTATTTTTGGTTCTGTGTCTGGTTGTTCTCTGTATTTATGTCTATAAAATCCTTATGGATATAACAAAGGAAAATTTTGAATTTTCTTTTGCAGGTGTTCTTTTAGTGGCTTCAAGTCTTGAAGTGCTTTCTTCTGTAGCATATTCCGGACAGGATGAAATTGTCTATGTTACCACATTTGTTGTGGCTTTGCATCAATTCATTAAAGGGAAAAAGAAAAGCGCTTTGGCGTTTGCCGTTCTTACTGTAACTATTAATACATTGATGATAATACCTATTCTGGTAGTCTTTTTCTTATTGGAAAAAAGAGTATGGTTATTAATCATTAATGCTGCGTTGTGCCTCCTTCCGGGGGTACTGTTTGAATTTGCTTATAGAAATGATTTGGCATATCAGCAAGGAAAAACGGCTAATACCAAAATGATTTTTCAACTAATGATGAACAGCGGTACTTTGGGGACTACAGTAGGACCAACAGCTATAGCTGTCGTTATTTGGATTATTCTCATGTTTATTGCGTATTTTAAGAAAGTGGAAGAGGAAAAGACAGCAGAGACACTTGTATATTTTTGCTCGATTACCTTTTTTTCAATGTGTTTTTTAACTTATGCTGTTTGGTACAGATACTTCTTATATGTTCCATTTTTTGTGCTCATGGTAGGCGCATCCGATAAAAATAGAAATATTAAAGTGTTTTTGTTGGAAATATTATTAATCTTTAGATTTATCACATGCTTATCCAATTTTTATAATTTTAACTATGACTTTATGTCAGGAATTGGAATGAGAATCTTCGGTGGCGGAGCGGGGTCGGTTATAAGCCCTACCAGTCCGGGGTTTGATAATGCTTTTTATATTGCTAGGGCTGTTACACTTGCCGCTGCGCTTATTTTGCTCGTGATATGTGCTAAGCCTTTTGACAAAAAGCTTGAGTTTGAAATTCCGTGGAAGGTAATTGTAGGTGTAGCTCCACTGACTTGTGTGGCTTGGTGTGCGTTAGTCATTATTAATGCGTACTAATATTTTTAAAGAACCCAATCAGACTCTGGGGGACAATATACTGGTTGGTCGGAAACTTCATTCCGCCCGCTTTTAAGTAAAGCAAGGTAGTCAAATGAATACATATAAATAGTTTGGAGGCAGAGAGAAAAGTTATTATACAAAGCTGTATATAGAAATTGATTTTTGGGGGGATTCATGACAATTGAACAAATGACTTCTAAAAGAGGTATATGGATGGCATTGGGAATTTTATGGGTGGTGTTCTTTCATACTACACTCTTTTTTGAATATCAATTTATGAATGATATCAAGTTATTTGGGTATGGTGGGGTGGATATCCTGTTGTTTGCATCGGGAATGGGGTGTTTTTATTCTTACAGAAAAACAGAAAATCCATACGATTTCCTCAAAAGAAGAGTTATGAGATTGATGCCGTTGCTGACAGTGTTTGTAATCATTTTTTATGGTAAATCCCTCATGGGAATGCGCCCGAATGAGGTCCTGGCGTATTTTTTTGCATCGAGATATAGTTGGTTTATACGCGCAATATGGATTCTGTATTTGCTGGTTCCGGTGTTCTATGAGTTTGTAGTAAGATCAAGGAAAGTTATAGGCAAAATCGCTTTCGTCTTATTGATAATGCTTGTTTCTTGTGCTTATTGGGATGATTATCCTACCATGGTTATTCAGTCAAGAATTCCGATATTTGTAGTAGGAATGATGTTGGGCAGATTATGTACATCAGAGGATACAAAGCGAATCAGAATACCGGCATATGTACATTTAATATCACTATTTGGCATGATTTTGGGTTTTGTCTGGCTTAAGTTATATTATGTTCTTGAGGCAGACATAACTCACAATATAGCATTAAAATGGTGGCCGTTCATATTGATAGCGCCTAGTATGTGTATGATTATATCTTACATGTCATTGCTCTTGGACAGAACGGTAATCGGCAAGGAAATTAATAAAATATTTGAGCGGATTGGAAGGAGTACATTTGAAATTTTTTTGATTCATCTGTTTTGGTTAAATAAAGTCGATCGTTTTGCTTGGGCGGGTGAACGAAAAAAGTGGATTTTGTGGATGATTGAGGTTGCTTGTATCTGCACTGTTACAGTTTTGGCGGAAAAGATGGTTTCTCTGTTGATACACAAATTGAAAAACGCAAAGAAGACTGATTCTTAGGGCACGATTAAGATAGTATTAATCTTTTCTCCACAAGTTGAAAAAATAAGACTTTTAAGGTACAATCTGCTTTAGTTATTAATATATAAATGTTAGAGGACAAAACATGCTAAACAATAAAGTTATTCTCGTAACCGGCGGTACCGGTTCCTTCGGCAAGGCATTTACCAAATATGTTCTTACCAATTACGATCCCAGAAAGATTATTATTTATTCCCGTGATGAGTTCAAACAGTTCATCATGCAGAATGATTTCAGAAAAGAATTCCCCGATAAGTTTAATAAGCTTCGTTTCTTTATCGGAGATGTGAGAGACAGAGAACGCCTTACACGCGCCATGGAGGGAGTTGATTATGTTATTCACGCAGCTGCACTTAAGCAGGTGCCTGCTTGTGAGTACAATCCCGCCGAGGCTATTAAGACCAATATTCACGGTGCCATGAATGTTATTGATTCCGCACTTGATACGGGTGTTAAGAAGGTTGTGGCTCTTTCTACAGACAAGGCCGTTAACCCTGTTAACCTTTACGGCGGTACCAAGCTTGTATCTGACAAACTCTTCATCGCTGCCAATGCGTATGCGGGTTTCAAGGATATTAATTTTTCTATCGTAAGATATGGCAACGTGGCAGGCAGCCGCGGTTCCGTTATTCCTTTCTTTTACGATAAGATTCAGAAGGGCGAGAAGGACCTTCCCATTACGGATTATCGCATGACCCGTTTCTGGATCAGCCTTCAGCAGGGCGTAGAGCTTGTTATTAAGGCACTTCAGGATGCCAAGGGCGGTGAGACCTTTATTTCCAAGATTCCTTCTTTCAAGATTACAGATCTTGCGGAAGCCATGCTTCCCGGCTGCAACAAGCCTGAGGTCGGTATCCGCGAAGGCGAGAAGCTTCACGAGATTATGGTCACCGTTGAGGACTCCATGACCACCTACGAGTATGACAAGCACTTTATCGTATACCCTCAGATGGTATTTCAGGGCAGAGCAGCCATCCTTCCCGGCGGCAAGAAGGTTCCCGAAGGCTTCTCTTACAGCTCCGGCAACAATACCGAGTGGCTTACCGTTGAACAGATCAGAGAACTTATTAAGACTATAGATTTGGAAAAATAAATCTTGTCAGACTGAGATTAGACCATGAATAAGGCTGAGAGTGAATTTTGTTCATTTCTCGGCCTTTTTGCAAAAGAAGAACTTTATGACGGAGACAGCAATGCAAAGCTTTAAAAAGAATATGATCTGCGCAATAATACCCAGTGTGATAATCGTTTTTTTTGTGGCGCTCGGAAATGTTGTCAGGAAGGGCAACGGATTTGAATTCTCTGCGCTTTGGCTTCTTTCCTGCCTGCTGATATGTGCTGTTTCTGTGGCTGCTATCGCACTGATATATACTCTTTGGGACCGCAGGAATGGTCGTCTGACTTCAGCAGAGCATAAGATTTATCTTCCCAACAGACTTTTCAATAAGTCATGGGTCTATTTCTTTGTCATGCTGGCAGTTCTGCTGATTTTATGGCTGCCTGCGCTTATGGCACTGTATCCCGGCATTTATGCTTACGATGCTGCGTGGCAGTATGACATGTATGTGCATGGAGAAGTAACGGCCCATCACCCGGTTATTCATACTTATCTTGTGGGGTGGATTATCGATACGGTTTATGGCGCCACAGGAGCTTTCAACAAGGCTATACTGGCCAACACCCTCGTGCAGGAGCTGCTGATGGGGCTTGGCTGCGCATATGTTTTCTATGAATTTCACAGACGTAAGGCCGCAACGTGGATACATGCTTTAGCTCTTGCGTTTTTCGGATTGTATCCCCCGTTTGTATTGTTTGTTTTTTCAAGCACCAAGGACTCGCTTTTTGCCATAGCCGTGGCGGATTTTGTTCTTTTGAGCCTTTCCATGGGGGAGGACATTAAGGCGTTTTTTGAAAAGCGTGCCAACAGAGTACTTTGGATTGTGTTTGCTCTTGAAATAGCAATTCTCAGGAATAATTCGGTATACGCTGTTATTCTTACACTTCCTTTTTTGACAGTAATGTTTGTAAAGGCCAAAGAAGTAAGATTTAAAGCTTTCAGAACACTGGTAATAGCGGTGGCGATTTTTTTGATATACAAGTACCCTATTACGAATGCGATAACGGTCGAGAATCCTTCCAATGCTGAAATGCTTTCGGTGCCGTCTCAGCAGATTATGAGGGTCTACTTCCGACATCACGGTGAAATATCCGCTGAGGACAAAGAACTAGTAAAGCATCTTTTCGGCAAAAATGCATGGCCTTTTGGCTATAACCCTTACATCGCGGATATCACAAAAGGCAATCTTACCGACGCGGCGCTTAACGAAGAATTCGGCGAGTTCAAAGGATTATGGGTAAAGTGGCTGAAGGAATATCCCGGGGAATATATCGATTCATTCCTTGACAACACTTATGGATTCTGGTACCCGTGGCCGCCGTATGTGCTTTATTCTTTGGGCGATACGGGCTTTACTCCCGTGCTTGTAATGCAGCCGGGGGAGCAGAATTCAAAACTGCCGGGGCTTCTTGAGTTCTATAAACTGTTCGAAAACAGCAATTTGGTATTGGGTGACGGCGTTACTACAGTGCTCTTTGCACCTGCGACTTTCCTCTATATCGCAATAGTCGTAGCCTTCTATCTGCTTAAGACAAAGAAAAAAGCTTTGCTTGTTCCGTTTGTATATATTGGGCTTTTATGGCTTACATATCTTCTCGGACCGGTCGCAATGGTGAGATACGCGCTGTATCTGTATGCACTTTTGCCTGTATGGCCTGAGTATGTACGCTCCAAGTCGGTTAAGGATAACTGTGAGAACGGCAGGGAAGCAGCGTCTGTCGGGTCGCAATCTTAGTGAATTCATGTTAAAATTCAGAATAGTAAATTAAATCGGAGCATACAATAACTCTCAATGAATAAAAAACTCAGCACTGCAATTAAATTAATATTGGCGCTGTTGATGCCTCTTTTGATATGCCTTTTGTATTGTCTCATAAGGGGCGTAAAACTGTGGGACTTATACCTTCCGGCATCTTACAACAATGACTGCGTGTTTTATTACAAGCTTGTGGAGTCGGTTGCGGGGATGGGTACGCCTTCGGGGTATTTCGGTTTCAATGAAAGCCATGCTCTGATAGGGGGATTTGCCGCATGGAGCCCCCTGATAGTGATGCCATGGGCATTATGGGGAGTCATATTCGGCTGGAGTTACTCCTATGTGTTTGTGTGCAACATTGTGCTGTTTTCAGTGGCACTTGCGCTTTTTGTGTTTCTTGCGGAACCGGATTTTAAGGAACTGGGAGCTTTGTTTGTGCTTCTTCTTTTGTTCCCGAGTTTTACCATACATCTGTTGAATGCCCTGCCGGAGATAGTGCTGATGTCCTTTATGGCGGTCTTTTTGGGACTGGCTGTTCGCTCTGCGAAAAGAGAACCCAAGGCGACATCGATTGCAGTAATGTTTGTCATTGCGGCATATCTTACCATGGTCAGGCCATACATGGTTCTGTTTATCTTTTTACCCGCGTATTTTCTTTGTAAGCTCAAAAGAAAGAGTGCGGGTATCATAGCAGGCATTCTTGTGGCGATAGTTTCTTTTGCCGGGAATGTTCTGATAGGACGTTACTTTACAAGCGAGTATTTCACACCGCTGTTTGATACGGAAATTATTAAACTGTTCCTGAACGGACGCTTTTCAGAAGGGTTTTGGACTTCAGTTTATGTATTTAAAGACATGTGCGGCGGAATCGCAGGAGCTATGCTGGGAGCGTTCTCCTATGGTCTTACCATGGGCACCCAGTATGTTGTGGCGATTGTGACTGCTGTTTTTGCTCTTATACTTGCATTTAAAAAGGGCGAAAATAAGATGAGACCGGTTTATCTTGTGTTTTCGGTTTCGACCTTCAGCGTTCTTTTTGCCATTGTTTTTCTTTTGAGAAAGGTCAACGAAGGCGGAAGGCATTTATGGATATTTGCCGTTACGGGGCTGTTGCTTTGCTGTCTGAGCGGATTTAAGGCTCTTGGCATAGCCATGAAGGGAGCGGTGGCCGTTCTTTTGACATTTTTTGTAATCAGAGGCGCTATGGTACCTACCGATTACGACATCCCCATCGGAGATGAAAAGACCGTTCAAAACGTGGAGTACTGGCAGCAGGTATTTGATGAAAAAATAGCGGATGCCGGTGCCGGCGGATACGACTATACGGTTGCGTGGGTATTCATAGACTACACGGAAGACGGCGCAGTGGTTACCGAGTACAGTGAACTGTATGCCCTTCCGAAGGGTATGGGTATAAGTTGCTGTTATCCGGATTATGTGATGGATTATTTTGGATCTGTTAAGAGCAGATATATCATAACCGATGCCCGCGGCAACGTTTCCAAACTGTGTGAAAACAAAGGCCTGGAAGTTGTAGGTGCGCACGAAAATGTTATAATGTATCAAAGGTACTGATTTCAGGGGGCTTTTATGGCTAAGACACTTGTATTCATTCCCATGTACAACTGTGAGAAGCAGATAGTACGTGTTCTTTCAAAATTTGACCAAGAAGTGCTTGAGTATGTTCAAGAGGTTATAGTAGTTAACAACAGAAGCACCGATAACGGTGAGGCAGCAGTGCTTAAGTTCAAGGCAGAGCATCAGGAGGTACCTGTTAAGCTCTTCAGAAACAGGGACAATTACGGTCTCGGCGGTTCTCACAAGGTCGCCTTCAATTATGCACTGGAGAACGGCTTTACCCATGTAATCGTGCTTCACGGTGACGACCAGGGAGATATTCATGACCTTTTGCCTTACCTTAAGGACGGAAGTGCCTACGGGTATGATTCTTTCCTTGGTTCAAGATTTGAAAAAGAATCAAAGCTTGTGAACTATTCGGGCTTCAGAATCTTCGGCAATCATGTGTTTAATGCATTTATGACCTTGATGCTCGGCCGCAGGATTACCGACCTCGGTTCGGGTCTTAACATGTACAGCACCGATTATCTTAAGAACGGATTCTACAAGTACTTTATTAATACGCTTACTTTTAACGTTTACATGCTGATTTACGGAGTATATTCCAAGTCGAACTTCAAGTTCTTCCCCCTTACCTGGCGCGAGGAAGATCAGGTCAGCAACGCGAAGTTTTTTAGGCAGTCGCGTGAGATTTTCAAGGTTGTATTCAGTTATAAATTCAACAAAAAGAAAACCTTTGCCATGACTCCCAACGAGTATTCGGACAAAGAATACCTGTCGGATGAGATTAATTAATTCTGAGGAGAGATAATGGGCAGTAATTACGCCGAGGTTCCTGCATCACGGAAATATTCTGGAATACTGATGATTCTGCTTGTTACAGGTGCAGTTGCAGTTTCCGTAAGAATGCTGTTTGGCGGGTTCGTTGTGGATGATGCATACCATATTGCAATGTCGTACAGACATGCTTTTGGCGACAGAATCTTTATGGAAATGTGGGAGCCGCATCAGACTTCAGCTTTTTTGTGTGCGGTATTAATTAGGGCATTTGTGGGGGTGACCGGTTCGACTACGTATCTGGTTTTATATCTCAGACTATGTGCTCTCATTATCCATGGAATCGTAAATTATGTGCTGTTTAAAACAGTAAGAAGTTTTTTACGAACCGAACATGCGGCTTTAATCGCACTTATAAGCTATTGTTCTTTTGTCAAATTGACTGCGGTACCGGAGTTTTCGAATATGATGGTGTGGTTTTTGACACTGTCACTTTGTGCGCTTTACAAAGCATACGAAAAAGAATTCAGGAACGGCGGCATGGTGGCACTTGGCGCCACATTTTACAGTTTGGCCGTAATCAGTTACCCGACTTTGCTGTTATTGGCAATCGGATTCCTTGCGTTGTTTTTGTCGTCTCCGTTTGCAGGAAAAATAAAGGGACTGACAGTATTTTTTGCCACATGCGCCGTAGAAGGCGCAGCATATCTGGTTGCAATTTTCATTGGCAAAGACATGTCGAAAGTGTGGAAGAATATAGGCTATATGCTGAGGGGAGACAACTCTCACCTGAGCGGATATAATATGGGAGGCGAGAGCCTGGTTTCGCTTCTTGGTAAGGACTTTGCTTTAATAGTGGTTGCCGGCACGGCGCTTTACGGTGTTTCCATAGTCGTATGCAGACTTTGGAACAGGAGAAAGAACTCGGATGACGGCCTTAATCTTGACTTGTGTACTATCGTAGCGTGTTATGTGCTGACGATTGTGTCGGTTGTTTTTTTGAGAACAGGTTATGATTGCCTGAAAGCGCAGTATCTGGTGATTCCTGTGTGCGCGGTTGTTCTTTTGGGCGCAAGAAAGTCGGCCGATGCAACTTCGAAATTCCTGCTTATGTCTGTGTTAATCGGTTCAATGGTTATCGTTTCGGTTGAACTGGTCAGCAATGTAAGACTTTTGCATAACATAGCATTTCTTCAGTCTGCGTTGATATGGGGAATTGTGGGAGTGGCATACAGTCTTGGAGATTTAAGGCCAAAGAACGTGGGCAAAGTGTTGTATATGGTGCTTTTTGCCACCATGTTTGTTACGTGTTTTACCCAGAGAAAGACTGTTTTGGGCGATAATGTTCTGCAGTATAACGGCCTGGTTTCGGAAGGAACGGCCAAGGGCATAATCGCAGACTATGTGATTAAATCACATTATGAATCGGGTGTACGTGAGATTCGTGAAATCCTTAAAGAAGATGACGGTGTTCTTATCTTTTCGGACGATATTTACGCTTCCGCATGGGAGCTCTATCTTGCGGCGCCGGTGAAGATATGTCAGCATTCGACTATATATCCGGTGAATTACGGTGAAATATACAGAGAATATTGGGAAGAATTTCCCGACAGGATACCTTCGCTTGTAGTAGTGGAGAACGTATGCTATGAGTCTGTTAAGGACAGTTATGCATATGACTTTCTTTTTAACACATACGATTACGCGTGCGTTAAGAGCGGTGAGCATTTTACGTATTACAGGCGCATGAATTGACAGATACATTCAGAGCGATTTAAGAGGAGTTTGTTACATATGGAGAAAATTCATTTGCTCATGCCCATGGGCGGTGGCGGCACAAGATTCGGCAATAAAGGATTTAATGTTCCCAAGCCTTTGATAGAATTGAAGGGTAAGCCTTTCTTTTACTGGGCGGCGAGCTGTATTACACAGAATATTGATGTGGCGGATATTACCTTTATCGTGCTGCAGGAGCATATAGACAAGTTTGAGATTGATAAGGCGATTCTTAAGTATTTCCCCGAAGCGCGTATTCAAGTAATTCCTGAGGTGCTTAAAGGGGCGGTGCTTACATGCCTTGAGGGTCTTAAAAAAATAGACGACAACAGACCGGTTCTGTTTGAGGATTGCGACCATGCATTTCTGAGTGAGGCCTTTTGGCAGTATGTAAAGGCCGGCGAGTTTGAGAGTCCCGATGCGGCGCTTCTTACTTTTGAATCCGACAATCCCGCATACAGCTATGCGAAATTTGACGAGGACGGTCGCGTAATCGGTACCATAGAGAAAAAAGTTGTAAGTAATGAAGCCATCTGCGGAGCATATTATTTTAAGTCTGCGGAGGCGTTTAAAAAAGCATCGGAGAGCTATCTTACCGCATGCGCCTACAATGAGTTCTTTGTAAGCGGAGTATACAATGAGCTTATCAAGAGCGGCGGAGAGGTTAAGACCTTCAGAATCGATGAGCATATTTCTTTCGGCACTCCCGATGAGTATGATGAATCGGTTAACGATAAAAGGCTTGGAGAATTGATCAAATGACATTTTTAGGCCTTGCACTGGCAATTATATTGATGAGCGTGGGCCACTTCCTGAGGACGCTGCGTTGGGAGCTTTTTATCAACGTATACGAGAAGCCTGACAGGAAGAGGCTTCTTAGTGCGCTTTCTCTTGGATATATAGTAAATTTCATAGTTCCTTACAAGCTCGGTGACCTTGTGAGAGGCTTCTATGCCGGCAGACGGATGAAGAACGGTAAAGCATTGGGCCTTTCTACGGTTATTGTGGACAGATATCTTGATGTCCTTGCGGTAGGCATAATTTTCTGTGTTCTTTCGCTGATTCAGAGGGGCGATGCTTCTTTCGCCGGCGCTTCGAGATTCTATATTATTCTTTTTGCGGCGCTTATAGTCGGAACGCTGCTGGTTTATCTGTTCAAGAATCTTTTAAAGAAACTTGTAAGACTGGTGGCAGGGCTGTTCAATGCAAGGATTGAGGGCACTGTGCTCAGATTCACATGGGCGCTTATATGGAATTTTAAGGATATAGTGCTTAAACTTAACAAGCTTAAGCTTATTGTTGTCACCGTGGGGATGTGGGCGGTATACATTCTTTCCTACGGATGTTTCGCTTTCTTTTACTCTTCGCTCGGTACCGACACCGGGTGGCGCGATATTTTCCTGATGTTATTCGGCGAAAGCGGTGTCAAAGCCAGCACGGTCATGGTATCGCTGTTTGAAGGAAAGTTTGTGGCGACACAGGTTTATTTTGTGCTGTATACGCTGCTTCCGTTGGTGATTCTTTCGCTGGCATCGCTTTTGGTTAAGCGGTTTCACGGGGCGGGAGAAGAGGAAAAAGAATACCTTAACCTGCTACCGCAGATTAATGCCGAGGAGCGCCTGGTATTTCTTGACAGATATTTCTCCGGCGAAAACAGAGAGTATGTTAACAACTATTTGAAGATTAATCAGGGGATATCGATTATCCGTGATTATTCCGCAGGCTCCAATGCCACTACGATGTTATGCGTGGACGGGCGCGGAACGTTCTTCAGAAAATATGCTTTCGGTAAAGACGGAGAAAAGCTTAAGGAGCAGGTTGAGTGGATAGAAAGGTATCGGGATACACTGCCGCTTCCTGAGATTCTCAAGACTGATTCCAACGATTTTTACTGTTATTATGATATGCCTTACGACAGCTCGGCTGTGGGAATGTTCGAGTATGCGCACTCTATGCCCATAGAAAAGAGCGCTGCGGTATTAAGAAGAGTATTTGACAAGCTTGAAAATACTCTGTACAGGCCTGCTATAACCGAAACTCTTGACGAGGACATTGAAGCATATATCACAGGTAAAGTAGACAAAAACATCGAGCGAATTGTATCCGCAAGAAGGCTTAAGCCCTTGTGCGAATACGATACGGTTGTGATAAACGGTATTGAATACAGAAATTTAAAGTTCTATGAGAAAATGTTAAGCCATGAGAATCTTCAAAAGGTTTTTGGCGGCGATTCGATTACCGCTGTTCACGGAGACTTAACTATTGAGAATATTGTTTGCGTGCGAAAAAACGGCGGTGATGATTTCTACTTAATCGACCCCAACACCGGCAATATTCTGGACTCTCCCAATCTTGATTACGGTAAGATGCTTCAGTCGCTTCACGGCGGATATGAGTTTCTGATGTCGGTAAGAAGCGTGAATGTTTCTGACAATCGCATAGATTTTCTTTTTACGAAGTCGGCGGTTTACGAGGAACTGTACAAAGAAATGTGCAGCTACATGAAGGAGCACTTCTCTGAGGAGCGTATAAAGAGTATTTATTATCATGAGATAGTGCACTGGCTAAGGCTTATGCCTTATAAAATCGAAAAAGACTATCATACCGCTCCGGCCTTTTATGCGGGGCTTCTGATGGTGCTTGATGATGTTTACAAGAAATATTCGGAGAAATAAAGATGGCGGAAGGCAAGACAAAACTGGCTATTTTTGACCTTGACGGAACACTGTTTAATACGGACAACGTTAATTACAAAGCCTATAGGGAAGCGCTTCTTCCTTACGGCATAGAACTTGACAGAGAGTATTTCGTTAAGTACTGTAACGGCAGGCATTACAAGGAATTTGTGCCACGGATCATGGGCAACGGCGAGCATCTTGAAGCGGTTCATGATGCAAAGAAGGATTATTACAAAAAGTTTCTGGACGAGGCAGTAATGAACAGGCATCTTTTTGCTATGATAGATGCGATGAGAGATACGTATTATACGGCTATTGTTACCACTGCTTCGCGTAAGAACGTGGAAGATATACTGGGACGGTTCGGCGTTTTGGATTCTTTTGACTATTGTATTACGCAGGAGGACATTCATAAGCCCAAGCCCGATCCGGAAGGGTTTCTTTTGGCAATGGAGCACTATGGATTGGCACCTGCGGATTGTGTGATTTTCGAGGATTCCGATGTGGGAATCGAGGCTGCAAGGGCATCGGGGGCCACGGTTTTTGTGGCAGACAGGTTTTGACGGGATATAAAAATGATTAAGAAGTTATTTATTCAGGCCATAAAGTTTGTGGGAATATCCGGAATCGGATGGCTCATAGATTTCGGTGTTTTCACTGTTCTGGGGCTCTTTGGGATTCCTTCGTGGATTTGCAATATCATAAGTTCGCTGTGCGGCGTGACTTTTGTTTTCTTTGTTTCTACGAGGAAAACCTTTGAGGTAAGTCTTAAGAGGCTTACACTCAGGCAAAAATATGTGATTTATGTGCTTTTTGAGATTATAATAATACTTGTGGCATCAAGATTTGTGGGTAAGCTGGACAGCATTTTCAGCGCCATGGATATTGAACTGCTAAAGAAATTTGCGGCGATTGCCGCCAAGATTTGCGTAACGCCTTTTACTATGTTGATTAACTTCATATTCATGAAGTTTTTGACCGAAAAGGTATAGCACGGGGGTTTTTATGAGATACGAAGAAATGTCTACGGCAAAAAAAGTCTGGTATTCCATAATAGCGTGGCTGCTGCTTCTTGTTACTTTGGGAGCGGTATGGTACGTCAATTTTGTAACGCCTTTTGAGTACGAGGCGAAACTCGCTCTTAAGGTGTTCCGGTATGAATTTGTCACTGATATAGTGCACACGGTAATGCTTCTTTTGACGGCATTGCTGATTACCGGCATCAGTGAGACCATGACAAGACTTAAGAGGCACGCAAGCGAGCGCGTGATGTGTATGGTCTTCGTAATGGGTGTGCTGCTTTCTTTGGATGTAAGCTTTAAGAACAGCTTTTTTACGGAGCCCGGAGTATTTAACTACCTTTATGGTATGGTTGCCGTGCTCATATTTATGTGGGCATATTTGAGAGAACTTCCTTACGACTGCTTTGGCAGCAAAGAACCCTGGTTCTTCGTGACCATATGGATTATTCCTGTGGGTTTGCTGGCCGGATTTGCAAACAGAAGTGTGGGACTCATGCTTTTCATCTTTGCGATAGTGGCTATCGGATACGTTAAAAAGGTGGATCATCGAGTATTTGCCTGGATGCCCATAGGCGCCATAAGCGTTTTCCTGGGATTCGCAGCGCGCATTATGCTTCCCGCATATCTTCAAAAGAATCCGGAATCCGCACTTACGGTTTTCGGACCGGTTTCGGAACTTTACAACTACGGTTTTTATGAGCTGAAAGCTCTGTTTATATCACTTTGCCCCGCAATTTTGGTAACTTTGGCGGTTGCGGCGCTCCTTAAGGGCGTGCATAATGTCTCTTTGGGTCGCGAGATAAACTACGTACTTGCGGCTGCGGCGGGAGTGTGGCTGTTTACGGCATTTGTACCTTATAACGACGGAGTGTCCGTTTATCAGGCTATTGTTCTTTTGATACTGGCATGCGCGGCTATGTGCCTTAAGCTGTTTGAGAAGAGACCTGCCATGAAGGTTTATATTTATATGGGCTGCGGATTCTTGTGGCTAAGAGCCGCATGGTTGATCTGCGAAGGCCTGTTTTTGTAAGAAAAATATAAGAATTTGAATCGGTTTTTTTGCCGGACATGCGGATATAATCGGTGAAAAAGCAAAGGAGAAAATAATTGATGGATAAACTTGCTATCTTTGGCGGAACACCCGTCAGAACGGATAAGATTTCATACGGAAGACAGTGCATCGATGAAGATGACATCGCTGCGGTTTCTGAGGTATTAAGAAGCCCGTTCCTGACCTGTGGCCCTAAGATTAATGAACTCGAGAAAAGACTCTGCGAGATTACTTCAGCTAAACATGCTGTGGCGGTTTCAAACGGTACAGCGGCTCTTCACATTGCCTGCATGGCTATCGGCATAAAGCCCGGGGATGAAGTTATTGTTTCATCCATTACTTTTGCGGCAAGCTCCAACTGCGTTTTGTACTGTGGCGGCACCCCTGTTTTTGCCGACATCAGACCCGACACATACAATATTGATGTGGAAGATGTCAAAAGAAAAATTACGGCAAAGACCAAGGCTATAGTGGCCGTGGATTTCACCGGTCAGGCTGTCGAACTTGACGAACTTAAGAAGATTTGCAAGGAGCACAACCTTTACTTAATCGAGGATGCCGCTCATTCAATCGGCACCAAATATAACGGCAAGCCTGTAGGCTCTGTTGCGGATATTACCACCTTTTCTTTCCACCCGGTTAAGACAGTTACCGCGGGTGAAGGCGGCGCATGCATGACCAATGACGATGAGCTTTACAAGAAGCTTTCTTTGGCCCGTACTCACGGAATTACCAAGAATCCTGAACTTATGGAGCGTGAGAGTGAAGGTCCATGGTACTACGAGCAGGTGGACCTTGGCTACAATTACAGAATTACGGACTTTCAGGCGGCACTTTTGTTAAGCCAGCTTAATAAGCTTGAGAAATTTTCAAATCGCAGAAAAGAAATCAGAAAGATGTACGATGCCGCATTTTCGGAAATGCCAGAACTCTTCGTGCAGAAGCAGATTCCGGAGTCTGATACGACTCAGCATTTGTATATTTTGAGGCTCAATCCCGATAAGCTTAAGTGCACCAGAAGAGAATTCTTCGATGCCTTTGCTGCCGAAGGCTTCGGACCTCAGGTACATTATATACCGGTTTATTGGCATCCTTACTATGAGAAGCTCGGATATAAAAAAGGCCTTTGCCCCGTTGCTGAGGCTACGTATGAGCAGATAATCAGTATTCCTTTCTACCCCGCTCTTACCGATGCGGATGTTGAAGATACGATTAAGGCGATTAAAAAAGTTACAGAGTATTACAGAAAATAATCCGGGAGAATAATATGAGCGTTATTAAATCCGTCGAAATGCTGGAATTTCCCGGCTGCGGCGATGAAAGAGGCGAACTGATAGTCGTTGAGGGGATGCAGGACGTTCCCTTTGAGATAAAGCGTGTTTTTTACATGTACGGAAGCGATGACACCGTCATAAGAGGCAAGCACGCCAATCTTCGCACGGAATTCGTATTGATAAACGTGGCGGGAACCAGTAAGGTTAAGGTTCTTGACGGAAAGGGCAATGAGACAATTTACAATCTTAATCGCCCCAATACCGGCATATATCTTCCCAGGATGACATGGAAAGAAATGTATGATTTCAGCCCGGATTCTGTTCTTTTGTGCCTTGCAAGCGAGCATTATGATGCGGCCGAATACATCAGGGATTATGATGAGTATTTAAAGTTGATTAACGGGTAGTAAGTGTAATGATTTTTGACTTTTTTGAAAAGATTTTTCGCTTCTTCGTATACAAAGTTTTCAGGCTGAAATTCAGTGAGGAGCAATACGGAAAGATATGGCAGTTTGTGATGTATGCGGCGGTGGGTGTTTCCAATACCCTTGTTTCATACATTTTCTTTGAACTGTTTTATAAGGTTGTGGGACTTAGCCTGGAGCTTTCCAATTTTCTGGGATTCTCTATCAGCGTGGTAAATGCATGCTATTGGAGCAATAAGTACGTGTTTAAGGCTGAAGATGGAGTTAAGAGAGTCTGGTGGAAGACCTTTATTAAGACGTATATTTCCTATGCGTTGTTTGGACTGATACTGCATACCGCACTTTTAAAATTGCTGGTGGAGAAATGGGGCATCTCCGCTATTGTGGCTCCCATAATTCTTATATTCATAATTACACCGCTTAATTTCGTAGCCAATAAATTCTGGGCTTATAAAGATAAAAAAGAGGAATCGGAGACAGATGGAGAAGATTGCAGCCAACAGGCTTGACAGAGGCTTTTTTAAATATCAAAAGGAATTCGAGGACAAAGCAGTAGAAGTGCTTCGCTCGGGATGGTACATTCTGGGCAAAGAAGTTGCTTCTTTTGAGGAAGAATTTGCGGCATATATAGGCAGCAAATACGCTGTGGGCGTGGGAAACGGTCTGGATGCTTTATATCTTGCTTTCAGGGCTCTCGGCATCGGCCCGGGTGATGAGGTTCTCGTGCAGGGTAATACTTACATTGCAAGCGTCATGGGCATTACCATGAACGGCGCGACACCGGTATTTGTGGAACCCGACGAGTATTTCTGCATAGATGCTTCTAAACTTGAGGAAAAGATTACAGACAAGACCAAAGCGATTCTGGTGGTGCACCTTTATGGGCAGGCTTCCAATATGGAGGAGATTTGCGCCGTATGTAAGAAGCACAACCTTAAACTTGTGGAGGACTGCGCTCAGTCACATGGGGCCAAATTTAAGGGACAGACTACCGGTACTTTTGGTGATATAGGATGCTTTTCTTTTTACCCTTCCAAGAACCTGGGTGCCTTCGGCGACGGCGGCGCCATAACAACCGACAGCCCGGAAATTGCAGACACCATCAGAATGCTTCGCAATTACGGAAGCGAGAAGCGCTATTACAACAAGGTTGTGGGCGTTAATTCAAGACTTGATGAGATGCAGGCCGGTCTCTTGCGCGTGCGTTTAAGCCACATGCAGGAGCTTGAGGACGAGAAGCGTTCTTTTTGCGAAAGATATTTAAAAGAGATTAACAATAAAGCTATAGAACTTCCGAAGATTCGTGAAGGAGCCACCCACATCTGGCACCAGTTTGTGATAAGATGTGAGAAGCGGGATGAGCTTGCGGCCTATCTGGACAGTAAGAATGTGGGTACCATTATTCACTACCCGATTCCGCCTCATCTTTCTGAGGCATATGCTTATCTCGGGGTAAGGGAAGGCAGTCTCCCCATTACCGAAAAATATGCCAAAACCGTACTTTCCATACCTCTTTACAACGGAATGACCCGTGAAGAGCAGGATTATGTAATAGGTGTTATCAACAGTTATGAATGATGCTAAAAAACGCGTAATTAAGGATATAGTCGGAACCGTAATATTCCTGCTGCTTCTTTCGCTGGGAGCAGCGGGACTTTATAATGTCTTCAAATGGAAGGATACCTCGGGGGATTACTTTTCCTCAATGGAGCTGATGTACGACCTTCCTGACAATATTTCGGATGTCGCCTGCTTTGGCTCAAGTATAGTCTATTGTGGCATTAATCCTGCGATTTTCTGGGAAGAGGACGGCATAGCCTGCTATAATGCGGCTATTTCGGGACAGGACCGGGAAGCGTCATATTATTACATCAGGGAATTTGTTAAGAAGCAGTCTCCGAAAGTGGTGGTTGTGGCGGGGATACTTTTCCAGACGGACAGTTACGGGGTTCAGGGAAATGTGTACAGAAATACCCTCTCCATGCGTAACTCACGGAACTTTATTGACGTGGTTAATTCAATAGTTCCGGACAATGACAAGACAGAAAAAAATACCGTGTGGGACTACTATCTCAGATGGCCCATTATTCACAGCCGTTACAAAGAAATAAGGAAATGGGATTTTGTTAAAGCACCTGAGAATTCCGAAACTCTCGGCTATGTATACAGCTATGACGGAACAGGAATTGAACCGATTCCGGTTATGTTTAACAAAGACATTGTCAATGAAATAAGCAGCGACAACAAAGACTGGGTGGACAGACTTTATGCCCTTTCTCAAAAAGAAGGCTTTGAGCTTTTGTTTGTTCAGTTTCCCGGATTCCTGGGAGATGCGCAAAGGGCAGAAATGAACGGCAATTTCAAGTATCTTGATGAACTTGGAATAAAGCACTTGGATTTGAATTTTTACGCAGATGAAATGGGCTTCGATTATGTGGACGATATGTCTGACGGATATCACGCTAAGGCGTCGGGAGCCAAAAAAATCAGCGCATTCTTAAGCGAATATATTGCGGACAATTTTGACGTGGCAGACAGACGGGGCGAAAAGGGCTACGAGCTGTTTGATGAAGCCGTCAGGGTCTGCAAACACGAGGAACTGAGCAGAAGACTGGTGGACTGCGACGATCTTGCGCAGGTATTTGAGCTTATGAACAGTGAAGACGGAATGATGTATTCGCTGACGTTAAAAGAAGGCTGGAGCGGTATTTCCGAGGAGACGGAATACATCCTCATGGATTATGTTAAGACTGATGGAGTGGGCGTATCCGGAGGCACGCTGGTTTCGGGAAACGGCTTCGTTAAAGAAGTGATTGACGGAGAGCCTTTCACCTATAAACTGAATGACAGTGATTATTTATATGTTAAGCCCATGGTCAGCAGCAAAGGCCATTATGACGAAGTGCTGTACGGAAGCGCCAAATACGTCAGCGCTGTGGGCAACTTCCTGGTGATATATGATACTGTTTTGGGCAGAGTAGTACTTGTACGGGAAATTTTGTGATTAATCGGAGGTCGGAGTGGCACTTACATCTTTCTTGTTTTTAATATTGCTTCTTTGCACCGCGGTTATGTATTACGTGCTTCCGTGCAAGGTTCGTTTTCTGGCCATCCTTTTGGCGAACGGCTTCTTTCTTTTCAAGTGTAATTCTATACTTGAGAATGCAATATGGCTGGCGGAGGCTGCTCTGGTATATGCGACAGCTTACAGAACTTCGGTTTCCGAATCTGAAAAAGAACGCAGGATTCTTACTTTCGGAACGGTTATTGTCCTGGCGGCAGCCCTGATTCTGATGAAAGAGTCTGCATTTTTCGGAATAAAGGATTTTGGTGTTGCCCCCATAGGCATTTCATACTATACGCTTTCGTGGATTACTTATGTTTTGGGGACTTACTGGAAGACCGGCGAGGTGCAAAAGAATCCGCTTAAATTCCTGGCATTTGTGGGCTTCTTTCCCATACTTGCCTCGGGCCCCATTGTCAAGTATGAGGATTTTGGCAAAGAGATCAGCGACGGCGTAAAGTTTTCTTACGACAACATTAAAAACGGTGCTGCCCGTATTGCGTGGGGTTTCATGAAGAAACTGGTGATTGCGGACAGGATAGCCTTGTTTGTCAATACGGTTTATGACAATCCTTACCGCTACCCGGGACTGTTTATCTGGGTGGCGAACGCCTTCTTTATAATTCAGCTGTACACCGATTTTTCGGGATGCATTGACATAGCTCTCGGCGCGGGGGAAATGTTCGGCTTTAAACTTCCCGAGAACTTTAACCTGCCGTTTTTGTCACAGACCCTTGAAGAGTTTTGGAGAAGATGGCACATCACCCTCGGCGGATGGTTAAGGGACTATGTGCTCTATCCCATTCTTAAGTCTTCTCCCTGGCAGAAGATCACAGCATTTACCAAGAAAAAGTTCGGCAAGAAGTACGGCAAAAAAATCCCCACCTGGCTGGGACTTATGATTTCCTGGTTTCTTGTGGGATTCTGGCATGGCGGCGGTTATAACTATATCTTTGGCGTGGGAATACTGTTTGGTATTATCATCATTCTGGGAGAAGCGTTGTCTCCGGTGTTTGATAAGGTTAACAAAGCCCTTCGCATCAATACCGAAGCTTTTTCATGGAAGGTGTTCAGGGTTTTGAGAACGTGGCTGTTCTTCGGAACCGGTCTTTCGTTCTTCAGGGCGGGAAGTCTTCTTGTGGCCTTTAGAAACCTTAAATTGTCGGTGACGGTGTTCAACCCTTGGATCTTTTTCACGGGAGAACTGTGGGAAATGGGTGTAGACAGAACCGAATTCTCCATATTTGTTTTTTACATGGCTGTTGTGATAATAGCCGGAATACTCAGGGCTGTTACGGGTAAGAGCATAAGAGAACTGTTAAAAGAACAGAACATAGTCTTCAGATGGATTATTTATGCGGGCCTGATTTACAGTGTTTTGATTTATGGCTGCTACGGAAGCGGTTTTTCTTCGGTGGCATTTATTTATCAGGGATTCTGATACCGAAAGGCTGAAAAGTTATGAAAGAACTGGAATATCCTTTTGACGGGGACAGATTACTCAGTAAAAAGAAAAGCATAAGAAGAGAACTTCTGTCTCAGGATACTAAATTCATTGAGAAAAAGATAGCAATTCTCGGAGGGTCCACCACCAATGACATAAAGGCCCTTCTTGATTTGTTTTTGTTAAATAACGGCATAAAAGCGGAGTTTTATGAGTCCGAGTACAATAAATACTATGAGGACGCAATGTTTGATGCTCCCGAGCTTGTCGAGTTTAAGCCGGATATTATTTTTATTCACACTACAAGTGTCAATATCTGGAATTACCCCGAAATCAGAGACAGTGCCGAAGAAGTGGAAGGTAAGCTCGCCTTGGTCTATGGCGAGTTTGAAGGAATGTGGGAGCATCTTCGCGAAAAATACGGTTGCCCCATCATTCAGAATAACATGGAGTACCCGAATGTAAGACTGCTCGGCAACTCCGATTGCGTGAACATTCACGGACACGTAAACTTTGTAAACAGACTTAACGCAAAATTCAGCGAGTATGCGGCTTCGCACGAAAATTTCTTTATACACGACATTAACTATCTGGCTGCAAGAATCGGGCTTGATACTTTCTTTGACCCGTTTTACTGGTACATGTACAAGTATGCGGTTGCGGTTCCTACTATCCCTGAATTTTCATATAGCTTAAGCCATATCATTAAGGCGATTTACGGCAAAAACAAGAAGGCTTTCGTTCTTGACCTTGATAATACCCTCTGGGGCGGTGTGGTAGGCGACGACGGTCCCGAGAACCTTGAAATCGGCAAAGAAACAGCCGAAGGAGAGGCGTTCCTTGCTTTTCAGGAGTATCTTAAGGCGCACAAGGACATAGGCGTTCTTTTGAATGTATCCTCCAAGAACGAGGAAGAAAATGCCCTGGCAGGCCTGAATCACGAGGAAGGCGCTTTGAAACCCGATGATTTCACGGTCATTAAGGCCAACTGGGAGCCTAAGAGCATTAACGTTGAGACCATTGCAAGTGAATTGAGTCTTGGGGCCGACAGCTTTGTTTTTGTGGACGACAACCCTGCCGAAAGAGAAATTGTGGAAGCCAACATAAAGGGAATATCGGTTCCTGCGGTTACTACTCCCGACAAGTATATGCGGGAGATCGACAGGCACGGCTATTTTGAAGTGTTAAAGCTTTCAAAGGACGATTTATCCCGCAACGAGATGTACAAGGCCAATATCAGGCGCGCTGAGACTCTTAAGACCTTTACGAATTACGGCGATTATCTTAAATCTCTTGAAATGAAGGCGGTTATAAGGCCCTTCGAGCCGATTTACATGGCGCGTATAGCTCAGCTTACCAACAAGAGCAATCAGTTTAACCTTACCACCAGACGCTACACTCAGGGTGAAATCGAGGAAGCGGCCAAAGAAAGACTTACTTTTTACGGCAAACTTGCGGACAAGTTCGGCGATAACGGTGTTGTGACGGTAGCAATCGGTCGTGTGGAGGATGCAGTCTGCCACATGGAATTATGGCTTATGAGCTGCCGCGTGCTAAAAAGAGACATGGAACTTGCGCTTCTTGATAAAATAGTGCATACTTGCCTGGAGCATGGTGTAAGGGAAATAAGAGGATATTATTATCCCACGGCCAAAAACGCCATGGTTAAAGAATTCTACAAAGAACTGGGCTTTGAAAAGATTTCTGAAGATGCCGAAGGAAATACCCAATGGAAACTTGACATTTCCGAAGGCTACACAGACAAAAACAAATATATTGACGTAGAGTAAGACTTAAGGGAGAAAGAAAATGACCAGAGAAGAAGCATACAGTAAGCTAAACGAAGTATTCAGAGACGTTTTTGACGATGAGTCGATAGAAGTCAATGACTCCACCACCGCCAACGACATTGAGGGCTGGGACAGCCTTGAGCACATTAATCTTGTTGTGGCTGTGGAAAAATGCTTCGGCATTAAGTTTAACATGGGTGAGGTAGCCAAACTTAAGAACGTGGGAGAGATGATGGACCTGATTCTTAGCAAGATTGGTTAGGCTTACGCGAGATTATGCATTTCTTGAGCCATGTCAGAAGCATGTTCACGGGAATGCTTATGATTACAATGCTCAAAACGGCAACTACGGTATATATTGCGTAGTTGTCGATTTTTTTGACCCAAAAACTTAAAAACAGACCCTGGATTCCGTAAATTGCCATTGAGCGCACTCCGAAAAAGCGGCTGACGGGATTGTTGATTATGCCGGGAACGCTTCTTCCCACCGCAGAAATAAAGACGGTCAGAAAGAACACCAGAGAAAAATCGGTTATCAGCATAAGCAGCAGATAAATGAAATCCGAAAAAGAAGCTACCCATTGGTAATCGTTATACCTGAAATTATATAAGGTTGAAAATGAAGCCAGCAAAAGAAAGGCCGCCAATCCGCATATTGCCTTGATGCCGGGCTTTTTTGAGAAAAGTGTATTCTTCTGCCCGTTTATATACGCAAAGAGAATGCCGAGGAAAAATGAAAAGGCAGGCTCATAATTGTTTTTTTGCGATGAAATGAAAAAGTAGTACACGAAGATGAACAAAAGAACCGCTGCCCCGAGGCCCCACACAAAGGCTGTATCGTTCTTAATCACAAGCTTAAGGATAAAAAACATAATATACATAAGGAGCGCGGTCTGAAAATACCATCCGAAATGGACTACGGTATCTCCCCATGTAAGAGAGCGCAGTATCAGATTGAGAGAAATCGAAGAGTGATTAATTAATCCGTATATTGTGTAAATGATTATGAAAAAAATGTAAGACAAATAAAAAGGCAGCAGCCTGTTTCTGAGGAATGACCTGATGTAAGATTCTCCCTTGGAAAGATAGGAAGAAAAAAGCCCGAATCCCGACAAAAACAAAAAGCATATAACACCGTAATGCCCCAGAAGATAAAGCGCATACCCGAAAGAAGTATCGGAAAGAAAGGCTGTAAACTGGTACAAGTGGTGAATGATTATCAATATGGCGAGATAACCCTTTATACCTATGAAGTTTTCTTTTGAGAATGGATTAATGCTTTCTCCGGCCTGCTTCACAATAATCTCCTTGGAATTCAAAAAATAAGTTCAACACATATATTATCACATTTGATTTAAAGTGTAACGTAAGGAAAACTTAATAAAGAATATCGTTTAAATTCTTTGAAAAAAGGGGCACATAGAGTATAATACTTTATGATGCCCTTTTTGTGTGACGATTGGGTACAAAGAGAAATGAGAGGATTAAAATGCTAGTTTCTTTTGTTATTCCGTGCTACAGATCTGAGATAACCCTTCCGAAGGTTGTGGATGAGATTGATGAGACCATGAAAGGCCTCATTTCTTACGATTACGAAATAATTCTTGTTAACGATTCGTCTCCCGACAATACCTGGGAGACCATAAAAACTCTGGTGAGTGAGCATTCGAATATTACGGGAATAAACTTTGCAAAAAACTTCGGCCAGCACGGCGCTTTGATGGCCGGCTTAAGAGAATCGAAAGGGGATTACGTTATTTGTCTTGACGATGACGGTCAGACTCCCGCCTGCGAAGTGGGCAAGCTTCTTGAAAAACTGGATGAAGGCTATGATGCCGTTTATGCAAGCTATGCCAAAAAGAAGCATTCCACTTTCAGAAACTTCGGTACATTCATGAATGAAAAGATGGCGGAGAAGCTCCTCGGCAAGCCCAAAGAACTTTTTGTGTCCAGTTATTTCGGCGTAAAAAGATTCGTGGTGGATGACATGATAAGGTATGAGAATGCCTATCCCTATGTCATCGGTCTGGTATTAAGAGCCACCAGAAACATTGTAAATGTGCCGGTTAATCACAGAAACCGTGAGGTGGGTTCTTCGGGATACACCTTCGGAAAACTGTTAAATCTCTGGATAAACGGCTTTACCGCCTTTTCCGTTAAGCCCTTAAGAATTGCTACAGGCATCGGCGCATTCTGCGCGGCCGGCGGTTTCTTATACGGCTTATACACCATTATCAAGAAATTCCTGGTGCCCGATATTCCCCTCGGTTACTCGGCTTTAATGACAGCCCTTATGTTTATCGGCGGCATGCTGATGCTGATGCTGGGACTCGTCGGCGAATATGTGGGAAGAGTATATATCAGTATGAATAACTCGCCCCAGTACGTTGTAAAAGAAAAGATTAAACATGAAGAATAAGATAATTGCGGCAGCAGTCGCAATGATATTGATTTTAATATGCTTCCTGCCTGCGATTTTCTTTTTTTATCAAAAGAAAACAGCCGATTATGAAATCCTGTGTATGGGTGACAGCGTAATGGCCGGATATTATAAAGCCGGTACAATCCCGTATTTCTTGCAGGAAAAGAGCGGCAGAAAGACTTTAAACGCTGCCTTCGGCGGAATGTCCATGAGTGAGACTCTGGCAGAGGCCGCACCGGGTGATACCACCCCGGTTTTTTCCATGGTTGAACTGTCAAAAAGCTTTTTAAACGGAGACTTTTCACTCCAGATTTTAGCCAATAAATCAGGATCGTATACCTATCCCGAAGGATGGAATACCGCTTCAAGGGAGCTGCAGAAGACGGATTTAAAAAAAGTAAAATATATCATTGTCGAGCACGGTGTCAACGATTACCTGACAGGGGCGCCGGTTGACGATTTGTCAGACAGATACAATACGTATACTTTTGGCGGAGCCCTGAGGACGGTTATAGAGAATTTGCAAAAGGCATCACCGAATGCGGTTATCGTTCTTGCCACTCCCATATATACCTGGCTGGATTATTCCGAGCAGGACTGCTCTACGAAAGATTTTGGCGGCGGGACTCTTCCCGAATATGTGGCCAAAGAAATGGAAATAGCTTCCGAATACGGTATTATCTGCGTGGACAATTTCCATGAGTCCGGTATTAACGCGGACAATTACAAGTCATACCTTTATGACGGACTTCATACTCTGGAAGAAGCCAATGAAATTCTGGCGGACAATATATTGAATCATGTAGAGGAAATGATTAAGAAATGATTTCTCCCCGAAACTTTTTTTCAAAAGTGAATAAAGCCCTCGGACGTGACGGGCGGGCTGCTTTTTTAAGCGCCGTTATTATCGGCCTTATAGCACATATGCCTGCCTTGAATTTTGATGTGCCCAATCACGACGGACTGGATTCTTTGTACTTTGACCAGAATATGCTGACTTCCGGCCGCTGGTTTTTGGGGACCGCCTGCGGGGTGTCTTCTTTTTACTCCCTTCATTGGGTAATCGGTGTGCTGTCTCTCTTGTATCTGGCGGTTACGGCAGTGTTCCTTGTTAAACTTTTAAAAATAAAGACACCGTTGTTTGCGGTGATGATATCGGGACTGTTGGTTACGTTTCCGACTCTTGCGTCCAACTTTGCGTATTCTTTTACCATGGACGGATATATGATGGGACTTATGCTTGCGGTTATAGCGGTGTATGCGGTTCCGAAATATAAGTTTGGTTTTATTTTGGGCGGTGTTCTTCTGGCCTTCAGTATGGGCACCTATCAGGCGTATCTGCCGGTGGCAATGCTCTTAAGCCTTTATATGGTGCTTATGATTTTTGCGGAGCGGACGGGGCTTAAGGAGAAGCTCTTAAAC
>JAEEGL017156207.1_pt1 | contig 27986 bp, 6 predicted proteins | sample 9134231 | NCBI WGS metagenome assembly JAEEGL01 (sample SAMN16246548, study PRJNA631951) | gut metagenome | biome: gut microbiome; feature: rumen; material: fiber-attached | host: Bos | place: Iran: Karaj | collected 2018-10
ATGCGCATGCTTTGCGTTTCCGGTATATGAAAGAGGTGAAAAATGCAGAAGATAGGTTTTGACTCAGAAAAGTATATTGAAGAACAGTCCAAGTACATTCTGGAAAGGATCAACCACAAGAACAGCGAAAGGCTGTATCTTGAGTTCGGCGGCAAGCTGGTCCACGATAAGCACGCCATGAGGGTGCTGCCGGGATTCGATGAAAACGCCAAGATCAAGCTCCTGGAAAAGATGAAGGATCAGGCTGAGATCATCATCTGTATCTATTCGGGAGATATCATCAATTCCAAGACCAGACAGGATTTCGGGATCACCTATGACCTGGAAGTGCTGAGGCTCATCGATATATACAGAAAGTATGACCTTAAGATCAATTCAGTAGTTGTCACAAGATATCAGGAGTCTCCTTCTGTTGAGCAGTTCATCAACAAGCTCCAGAGAAGAGACATCAAGGTCTATAAGCATTTCTTTACAAAAGGATATCCCACAGACGTGGATACCATCGTATCCGAAGAGGGATACGGAGCCAACCCTTACATCGAAGTGACCAAACCTCTCATCGTGGTTACAGGTCCGGGAGGCGGTTCAGGCAAACTGGCCACCTGCCTCTCACAGCTTTACCATGAGTACAAACTGGGAAGAAGAGTAAGATACGCTAAATTCGAGACCTTCCCTGTATGGAACCTTCCTCTGAAGCACCCGGTAAACATCGCCTATGAAGCTGCAACTGCAGACCTTAAGGACGTTAACATGATAGACAGCTTCCACCTGGAAGCATACGGCGAAAAGGCCGTTAACTACAACCGTGACCTGGAGGTCTTCCCGGTGATCAAGAGGATCATCGATACCATCACCGGCGAATCTGAGTATCAGAGCCCTACCGACATGGGAGTCAACCGCGTTGGTTTCTGCATCACCGACGATGAAGTGGTGAGAGAAGCGGCCATCCAGGAGATCATCCGCAGATTCATGATGGCCAAGGTAGATTACAAGAAGGGCAAGATCGATTCCAAAGTATTGGAGAGATCCGAACTTCTCATGAAGGACGTGGGGGCCAAGGAGACCGACAGATCCGTGGTACTTCCGGCCAGAGAATACGCTGCAAAGAAGCAGGAACTGGACAAAAAGTATCTGAACGTGGTAGTTATGGCGCTGGAGCTTCCTGACGGAACCATCGTAACAGGCCGTTCTTCCAGAAGAATGGTGGCGGCAGGAGCCTGCATCCTGAATGCCGTAAAGAAGCTGGCAGGTCTGCCTGATCCCATGTATGTCATCTCACCTGAGGTATTCAACAACATCCAGAATTTGAAGGTAAACGTACTTCACCACGACAGGACATCCCTTAACGTGGACGATATACTGACAGCTCTTTCCATCTCTGCTGACATGAATGAATATGCAAACAGGACTGTTGGGATGCTGGCCAGACTGGAAGGCTGCAAAGCACACTGCACAGCCATCTTGTCCGATAACGATGAACAGACCCTGAGGTCCATGGGAATCGACGTCACCTGCGATCCTGAGTATCTGACCACGAACCTCTATCTGGGTTAAACTGATCCGAGGAAAGACCCGCGAGTATCATAAAAAATACACGAATAAATCGCGAAATGGGGTTACTTTCCGAAGGAATTATGTTATAATAATTATGTATGGCGGTTAATTTTTTAACGAGTCAACAAAAATGATAAGCAATCCACAAAATATATTTTTAAGGAGGCAATATTAATGAAGAAAATCGGCGTATTAGGAACAGGCACAATGGGAGCAGGCATCATTCAGGTATGCGCACAGAAGGGCTATGAAGTTGTAATGAGAGCAAGACGTGAATCTTCCATCGAGAAGGGTCTCGCTACAGTTAAGAAGAACCTGGATAAGATGGTTGCCAAAGAGAAGATCACCCAGGCTGAAGCTGATGAGATTTTCGGAAGAGTACATGGCTCAACTGATATCAACATCATCGCTGATGCAGACCTGGTAATCGAGGCTGCAACAGAGGATATGGAAGCCAAGAAGGCATTATTTGCAGAACTCAATGGAATCTGCAAGCCTGACACCATCATCGCTACCAATACATCATCACTTTCCATTACGGAAATCGCAGTAGCATCCGGCAGACCTGACAAGGTTATCGGAATGCACTTCTTCAATCCCGTTCCTGCAATGAAGCTCGTTGAAATCATCTGCGGACTTACCACATCTGAAGAGACCAAGGCTACAATCCTTGAACTCACGCAGATCCTTGGCAAGACTCCTGTAGAAGTTGCAGAAGCTCCTGGATTCGTAGTAAACAGAATCCTCATTCCTATGATCAACGAAGGTATCGGCATCTATGCTGACGGCGTTGCTTCCGTAGAAGGAATCGACACAGCTATGAAGCTTGGTGCTAACCACCCCATGGGACCTCTTGAACTGGGCGACCTCATCGGACTCGATGTATGCTTAGCTATCATGGACGTTCTCTACAAAGAATTCGGCGATCCTAAGTACAGAGCACACACACTCCTCAGAAAGATGGTAAGAGCAGGCAAGCTCGGACGTAAGTCAGGAGAAGGCTTCTACAACTACAAGAAATAGTTTGTATTTAAAGATTTGAACGCGCGGCGCCCCTTTGTGGGCGCCGTTTTTGCGTGGGGTGAGGGATGGATGATTGATGAGATGGATGTGTGATGAGATGGAGGGGACTGACCTTTATGACCTGCTGGCGAGATGGAATTTTATCATAAAAATATCCGAATTGGGCTTAAAGAAAAAAATCATAGCGTTATTATATAGGAAGCGAAAGGCCTCCGCGTACGTAAATGTCTCTGACACGCCCCCAAGCATCACCACTTGCGCCACGCCCTTGGCCTTCCAATACCCCTGCAACGCCTCTAACCACAAATAAATTTGTTGTAAAACACATATTTCTATAAAATAATATGTGAAAAGTAACAAAATACTTGTAAAAGTATAATAAAAAATATATAATAACAATGTATGGTGGTAACCGTTTAGGTAGCTAAATAAATACTTTATTAAACTAATAATTTGTTACTGAAATTTTATTCTTTATTGCAATCGTGGGGTAAATTAATGAATAAATCCAGACAGAAAAAGAGCAATGTTTTGCTGCACTCACATTTGAAGCAGTGCCTTATTTTGGTACTCGCTTTTTTGATGGTGTTCCAGTTCAGCGCGCCGGCATATAACTTGAGGGCTTATGCTGAAGATGACACACAAACAAGGCTTATAGAGCAGTTAGCCACGGACCAGGCAGAAATGCAGGAGAAAACTGCAGATGATGAGATGCAGGCAAACGAAAAAGGTGAAGCCCAAGCATCAGATCAAGATGCCGAGTCAGCTGAAGCAAATGCTGAAGATGAGCATGCTTCTGATGAGCCGGAGACATCAGGCAAGGAGTCAAATAAGACGGATGCCTCTAACTCAAAGGAATCTGATACAGAGGCTGACGAGTCAGAGACAGGCTCTGATGCAAAAGACACGTCCAGCTCCGATGCAAAAGACACAGCAGATTCAGAAAACACAGCAGATAAAGAATCGTCAGAATCCGACAGCACAGAACCAGAAGAACTTGTTTCAGTTGCAGACTACATTGCATCTGATGAGGCCAACAGCCCAAGAGCAGCACTCGTACAAGGTGAAGCCGCATTAAGTAAAGACGCTGCAGCCAAGGCTCTTAGAGAAGACGCAGGTCTCTCAAAGAAAAAAGCCACATCACTTGCTGAAGAGATTTTTGAAGCAGCAGATGCATCTAAGAAAGCAGGAGAAGAACCAACAAGAGATGATGGCGATAGCCCTGAGGCTGATGGCTCCGAGATCGAATACGTAATCGCAGCATGGATGAACCCAAATACTAACGACAGCAATGCTGTGATCAAGCCTTCCGATGACAATAAGCAGAGCGTCAGGATAAAGGTGAGCTACGGTCTCTCGGGACAGCATGGCTACAAGGCTGGAGACGTTACGATTTCAATCCCTGCAAACCTATTTCAGAACCGCAATGGCAAGAATATAGGTAAGGTAGTAATTCCATATCCTGAAGATCCTTCTACACAGGGAGATTATAGCTGGAGAAGAGAGGGTGACTATTACATACTCACTAATAATAAAGACCTTATCGCCTCGGCTAAGGGCTTTGTGGAGTTTGATATAACAGGCATTTATCCTCATGACCTCGTGGACATGGATATAAGCAATGAGTTTAAGGCGCTCGTCCAGGTGGTTAACCATGCCGGCAACACGATGATGCTTCATTCGAACGAGCTTACCGCACAGTTCGATACAGATGCCAAAATAAATAAAGTCACAAAGAAACTTTATGACGAGCCTGAGATCGTATCCCTTACCAACGTTCCCCAAGGTATGGAAAGCGAATCGGGCAAGTACGTCAAAGTCACCTGGTACGTGACTGTACTCAACAAGGCAAATACATACTATAAGCTGGATTATGTTGATACCATCCCCACAGAAGAAACGAACAATGAAGGAGAGACATACAGGGGCTTCATAATCAATGCAACGACCGAAGACGGCCACACCCTCGAGAAGAACAACGCATATGCGGGATATCAGACAGACAAGCTGATAACTTACAAGGTTCAGACCGCATACCCTTTGGAACAGTTTGAGGAAGAACACAGTTATATTTTCCATAACAATATAGAATTCACGTTGACTGAAAAAGATGATCCGACCAACACTTCTACAAAGTCGGTATCTGCAACAGGCACATGGGACTATACACATCCCGAATATCCAGAGACCAGCGGTCATTTCATGTTATTCAAAAACGGAAATGACGGCAAGTCAAATGGCAATAAGACGAACTATTCAGGCAAGACCCCGGTATCTGACCTTCATATGTGGTCCAGAAACAATCAAGGCTGGTTTGGACTTTACTCGTCAGCTTTGAATGATATGCTCACTATCTATGAAGAAGATGGTGAAAATGGATATTATGATCTTTCATATACCGTTAACACGGCAGGTTTTACCATGCCTTGGATGTTTGATGAAAATTCTTATGATTCTGATGAAGAGGGATATCCAGCTGATGCGCCTAAATATGCAAAAAATTACACTGACAGTGTGACCATGATAACAAAGGACTGGGGCATCAGCATAGGACGTAAATCTGGCAAACTCGCAGTCAAAGATGAATTTAAATACAAATCGGTAGAGTTCCCTGCCGATCCTTACGTATACAAAGGATACGCAAATAAAATATATGGGGATGGATCTTTTGCGCCTCAGAACCCAAAGGACAAAGTAATCCAATATATAATAGATGCAAATAAAGAAAACTGGCCTGATATCGAACTCGAGATCTTAAGAGCTGGCGAATGGGAGGATTGGGCAATCGCAAGTTGGAAGAGTGGCTCGTTCAAAGCGACACTTGCTAACGGTGAAACACAGACGGACAGAGTGATCGATCTTCCTGAAGATACGGAGAGTTTCAGAACGATTGTAACTAATGAAAATACTGCTACTGAGGGGAAGACGATAACACAGGCTGCGATCGACTATGACGTTCGTGTAGTAGTTGGCTTAAGAACTACTGAGCGCATGATGAACAGAATCAATTCTGCTTTTGCGACAACGAACATGCCGAAATTCTACGTATATAACCGTATGAATCTGACTGCGACCGAAGAGGGAAATCCTGAGCCACTGGTCGACTTAGGCACAGAAAACTATTCAAATGACAGCACACAGAACAAAGATGGATACGATGTCATTAGCGGCTATAACGTTGATACTATGACTTATCCGATGAAGAAGTCTGAGTTTGATATAGATAAAGACTGGAACATACGGGACAATAGCGTTACTATTCACTATACAGCAAAGGTAGAGGAGAGGAGTTTTATAAGCTCTAAAACCACGTGGCAGGAAGCTGTTAACGATGGATCTCTTGTATCAGAGAGACACGGGGTTTGGAGAGACCTTCTCCCTGAAGGCATGACTGTCAATTATAATAGTATACTCCTGAGACCGGGCGATAATATTGTTGATATAAGACTGACTCCCGACTATCACGGTTCAGGAAGGACGCTTCTCGAGGTCGAGGTGGACCTCAAACCCGCAGCGGAAAAATACGTTCAGGATGGCATATCCTATTACATGGATGTGCCCAGCATATCTTTTGATGGTGTGATCGATTTAGACAGTGTCAGGGACGACTACCTGGATAACCCAATACATAACGTAATATCCTTTGAGAGCGATAACGACACCATAGGAACTGTTGAAGGTTATTCAGGCGAACCTGATGATCCATACAGCACTAACAACGTGGCGACAGCAGAAGCTTTCAAAACTGCGCTTGAAAAGAATGCCATGACGAATCTCGATCCCGACAGAGATACCCCGAGCTTCGTTTATGCCGGATCAAGCACGACGATTGATATCCCCGGAGCTGCAATAAGCGGACTGGAAAAGAGGGTCATGACGAACTATGACGAGATCTGGTCAACTGGTGTATACGGAAAGGATCCAGAAGGCAACAGACGTGATGTTTATGCCGGAGGTGTGTATTCATACCGGATCTCATATATGCCTCAGGCACTTGATACTGTCGCAAAAGACATAATACTCTACGATTCGCTTGACAACTACCATCCTGTAGAAGGAAACGATAACTGTGACATCGATGCTCCTCGCTGGAAGGGTACGCTAAAAAGCGTAGATACCAGACATCTGGAGAACAAAGGATGTGCCCCTGTTGTCTACTACTACACAGGAACCGATGAATTGGATCTTGCACACGGATTCGTAGCAGGCGAGAGCCTCGGGAATATGGACTTGAGTAAGGATATTTGGGTCAAAGCGACCGACTACACAGGAGAACTGAGCGATGTAACGGCAGTAGCGGTTGACGCTTCCAAAGACAAGGATGGAAATGACTTCATAGTCGAGCCAGAGGATGCCATTTACGTCATCATCAACATGAATGCACCGACCGTGGATGACGACGGTACAGTTAATGATGAGTTTGGAAATAACATCTATGACATAGAAGCCCCTCACGCATACAACAATGTTTACGCGATGGCGACTTCAATCGATACTGTATCGGGACAGGAAGATCCTTACCAGTTCATACATAACGAATATACCAAGGTTGGACTCAAGACTTATGATCTTAGTGTTAATAAGGTTTGGAATGATGATAACGACCGCGATGGACTGCGCCCTGATACGGTAACGATCAACCTGATGGCAGATGGCAAAAAAGTGGACAGTGTTACTTTGCCATACACCGAAAACTCCGATGATGAACCAAGATGGGATTACACTTTCAGCAACTTAAGATATACGGACAACAATGGCAATATCATCCACTATACTTTTAAGGAGGCTGAAGTACCTAATGGGTACAACGCAGGCATCACTATTAATGGAAACACTTATACTGTAAAGAATACTCATGTGCCTGAGAAAGTTAGCATTAGCGGAACCAAGACATGGGTGGGAGATAATACGAACATCCGTCCTACGTCCTTTGTTGTGAAACTATATGCTGACAATCTGTTCCTCAAGCAACAGACAGTAACGATTAATTCTACAGGAAGTTGGGAATACGCGTTCACCGGTCTCAACAAGTATAGAGACCATGGCGAAGAAATCATCTATACAGTTAAAGAGGATATGTCCGGTTCCATAGCTTCATACGAGTGCGAAATTGATGGGTATGACATAATAAACACATATCATCCATACGGAGATCTTAAGGTAACGAAAACCGTGACCAACACTACACCTCAGTCTGAGAATAAGACTTTCGTCTTCGGCTTCGAGTTCACAAAGACCGTTACTACAGATGACGGCACAGAAGAGGATCCTGTGGGAACTCCTTTCGAATACGACATCCTCGATGAGAACGGCGATGTTATTGAAGGTCAGAGTGGCACAATCACAACATCACAGACTCTTGAGATCAAAGGCGGACAGACCATCCACGTCAAGGAGATTAATGAGTACGTCAACTACAGAGTGTACGAAGAGGAAACTGCCGGATTTGAACTTGTCAAACCCGCTACTACACAAGAAGTGACTGGTACCATACAGCCAAACGACACACAGAAGGCAGAATTCATCAATAAATACAGTACAGACGGCAGTATTGAATTCAATGCTACTAAGGTCCTTTATGGTCATGAACTTCAAAGGTATAAATTCCATTATGGCATCTACGAGTTGACCAGAAACGAAGATGGACATATCACTGATTCAGTACTCAAAAAAACAGGATATAGCGATACATCTGAAGAGACTATAACTAATGATGATGGCCAGGTGGTATCTGCTACAGCTCCAATTCGTTTTGGCCAGATTAATTATACCCAGGAAGATAACGGCAAGACATTCTATTATAAGATGGTCGAGTACAAAGGCAAGAACGAACATGAAGACGCTGCTGCTATGGGTAACGTTATCGACGGATACGTCTATGATGAGACAGTATACTATGCGACAGTGACCGTTACAGATAACGGAGACGGTACGATGGATACGGCGGTCGTTTATACAGACGAGGACGGAACGCCTTTGGAAGGCGGAGATGATCCTGAATTCATTCCGCTATTTGAGAACCGTTATAAAGCAGAAGGCAGCGTTGACTTCAAGGTTTGGAAAGACCTTAAGGGTAGAAAAGTCCAGGATGAAGAATTCGAATTTGAACTTCTGGACAGTGAAGGCTATCCTTTGACTCTTGATGAAGAGACAGGTAAGGCAGTTAGAATTACCGACCCTGAGAACCAGATTCCGATCCGCGCAAAGAATGACGAGACCAGCACTGTGGCATTCGATAATATCAGATTTGATCAGGCAGATATAGGCAAGTCTTATTACTTTGCGTTCAGGGAAGTCATCCCTGAAGAACCAGATACGAGTATCACATACGATATGAACGTATATGGCTACAAGGTAACTGTTAAAGATAATGATGATGGAACACTTTCGTGCTCAGTTCTCAAAGCCACACCTCTTGATGAAGAAGGAAATCAGGCTAAGCAGGACGAGAGCGGCAATGTGTCTATAGCAAACTGGACAGAAGAAAACGCTGGACTCCCGGTATTTGAGAACAAACTCAAACCTGGCGGATTCAGCGTGACCAAGCTGATAGACAATCCTGATGAAGCGCCAAACCAGCAGTTCCACTTCAAAGTCAAGCTGATAGGCGATGATATACCCGATACACTCGAGTACGATCTCTCACAGGTTGGGCAGGGAGAAGAGCCAGGGGAACCTGAACCGGATCCTGATGAGCCTCAGCCTGACGTGCAACAGGCTGCTGATGGTGAGGGAGAGGAAGAGAATATGGCAGAGAGATCTGCAGATAATGAAGCACCCGCTGAGAATAGCGAGCCGGGTGTGGTTTCGCATACTCTGAAGAGCGGTAATCTCATTGAAGGAATAATAGGCAAACTTTTATCGCTGGTTACAGATAAAGCATACTGCGCAGAAGGAGATGATGAAGAAGAAAGAAGTACTGAAGGAACTGCTTATGCGGTGCTTGATAAAGATGGAAATCTGATTCTTTTCAGGAGTTACGACACTTATACGCATAACTCTGAGGGCACCTTCACTGATATTTTTGATAATACTTATACCGGCAGGGTGTTCACAGCAATTGAGACAACAAATCAAAATAGCACTAACAATAGCAGATGGTACAACTATAACACGCAGGTTATGACGGTTCGTGTGGCAGATGGCCAACTGATCAAACCTAAAAACTGCCATTCATGGTTCAATGGCTGTAGTAATATGACTGACTTTGATCCTGACGGATTAGATACTTCTATAGCAACTTCAATGGGAAGTATGTTCCTTAACTGCAGCAGTTTGATAACTCTTGATTTATCAGGCTTTAAAACATCAAAAGTGACAAGTATGTCTGAAATGTTCAATGGTTGCAGCAAATTGTCTTCCATTGATTTTAAATACTTTAATACGAACAATGTGACAACCATGTATAAGATGTTCAATGGTTGTGGTAAACTGGAAAAACTTGATTTGTCTTGTTTCAATACAGAAAATGTCACATCAATGGCCATGATGTTTAATACTTGTACCTCTTTGGAAACAGTTAATATATCAAACTTCAAGACTCCAAAAGTTACATCAATGAATGGAATGTTCAAGTACTGTAGTAAATTACAATCACTCGATCTTTCAACTTTTTATAATACGCCCGAAAGAACGACTGCACTTACAGACATGTATCAGATGTTCCAAAAATGTGAACAACTTAAAAGTATAGATTTCAGTAACTTTAATTCATCCAAAGTAAAAAATATGCGAGAGACATTTGATAATTGTAGGGCACTCTTATCACTTGACCTTTCAAGTTTTAATACCAAAAATGTCACTAATATGTGCTGCACATTCTGTAATTGCAGTAGTTTGACTGAACTAAAACTTGCAAATTTCGAAACTCCAAAGGTAACACGTTCGGACATTTTTTATGGTTTTGACCGTACGTTCAAAGGATGCAGCAACCTTAAATATTTGGACATCCGTAACTTTACAGTGACTACAGCAAATACAAGGCAGCTGTTTGATGAATGTTCCAAATTGAGCAAAGTCGAATTGGGAGAAGGCATGAGATTCAATGATACCAGTACAAGTGCTCTTCTGCCAAAACCGCCAACCAACTCAACATATACCGGCAAGTGGATAATGGAGACCGAGGACTATGGTCCGTATACACCTGCTCAGGTCGCAGCAGCGTTCAATGGCACTTCGAATCCGGTAATCTCCACATCCGCGCTTGCAGGCACATGGATCTGGGAAAAGAAATCATCTCAGTATACTATCTTATTTGCCGCTCCTGAGGAGGCGACAGGTTCTATGCCTAAAGTCAAGGCAGAATCCGCAGAACCTTTCGAGATACCTGAGAACAAGTTCTACTGGTTCAAGCATGCTTTCAGCCACTGGACAGATGGAAGATCGAGAGCGATATATGAAGATAAAGGCACCATTCCAGCCAATACATATGCAGGAAACGACAGAGTCACTTTGACCGCAGTATTCACAGATCTGGATACTACTGTGACACTTGAGGACGGTCAGTTCGATCTCTATCTGTACGGTAATGAGATGGCGACTTTCACTGATCTCCCTGCAGGTACAGCATATCAGGTCTGGGAAGAGACGCCTGACGGCTGGGTACTCATCAAACAGGAAAACACCTCAGGTAGTATTAAGCCTGAGGAGATCTCTAACGCCGTATTCACCAACAGATATCAGCCCGGAACTGTAACCGCACAGTTCAGCGGTACAAAGAAACTCGATAACAAGGCTGCAGAAGCAGGTTCTTTCCAGTTTGAACTGACTGAAAAGAATAATGAAGGCGGCTCAATCACCATTATCAACGATGAAGGCGAATACGAAGAAAAGACTCTGCCGCTTATTGCCACCGTTATTGAGGGAGGTTTCATCCAGTTCCCCGTGATACGCTATACTCAGGACGATGTCGGTGAACACGACTATATAATTCGTGAGGTAGATCCAAACCTTGATACTATTGATTACGACACACATAAAGAAAGAATAACCGTAACAATAACCGAAAATGAAGACAGCACGCTTTCATCTGCTGTCGAATATGACAAGGACGGCATCTCGTTTACAAACAAGACTCGTCCGGGAGTTCTCAAGATAAAAAAGGTCGGCGAGAACGTCACCAAGCAGAACGCAGATGACGAATTCACCTTCAAAGTAACGCTATATAACGAAGACGGTCAGCCCATCGGAGATGACGAGGGAATCTATTGGTATACTCTTGATTCCGACGGAAACGTCATAGGAAATGACGACGGAGGAAAGAACATCCTTGAGAAAGCTTCAGCCAAAGCAGCTGAAGTCTGGGATGATGTCAAGACCTGGGCATCTGATGCGTGGGATGACGTCAGAGAAGCATTTACTGTCGAAAACGCATACGGCGCAGAAGGAGATCCGAACGAAGGAAGAAGTACGGAAGGAACTGCTTATGCGGTGCTTGATAAAGATGGAAATCTGATTCTTTTCAGGAGTTACGACACTTATACGCATAACTCTGAGGGCACCTTCACTGATATTTTTGATAATACTTATACCGGCAGGGTATTCACAGCGATTGAAACAACAAGTTCTAACAACAACAATAACTCCAGATGGTTAAGCTATAACACACAGATCAAGACGGTTCGTGTGGCGGACGGACAACTGATCAAACCTAAAAACTGCAGAAGTTGGTTCTATGGCTGTAGTAATATGATTGCTTTTAACCAAAACGGATTAGATACTTCGATAGCAACTTCAATGAGCAACATGTTCCAGAACTGCAGCAGTTTGACCACTCTTGATTTGTCACGCTTTAGAACACCAAATGTGACAAATATGGGCAGCATGTTCAACGGTTGTGGTGCTTTAACTTCACTTGATGTAACAAATTTCAACACACAAAAAGTTACGTCAATGGGAGGCATGTTCATAAACTGCTACGAATTGAGGTCACTTGACTTGTCCAGTTTCATTACTCCGGAACTTACGGGCGGCACGGTCAATATGTTCTCAAAGTGCAAAAAACTGGAGTTCCTTGACATTTCAAATTTTGTAACTTCTAAACTGACTGATATGAGTTTTATGTTTGAAGATTGCAATGTTTTGCAGGAATTGAATCTGTCAAGCTTCGATACTAAGAATGTCACGAATATGTCATACATGTTCATTAGATGCTACAAACTGAAATCTATCACTTTTTCAGATAATTTCAAGACACCGAAAGTGACAACTATGGCAAGTATGTTTAGGGATTGCAGAGTTTTGACATCGCTTGACTTGTCAAGTTTTGAAGTATCTGCAGCAGCAAACACGGCCAGAATGTTTGAAAATTGCTCTAAGCTTTGTAAAGTCGAGTTGGGAGAAGGCATGAGATTCAATGATACCGGTACAAGCTCTCTTCTGCCTACACCGCCATCCAACTCAACCTATACAGGCAGGTGGATCATGATGACTGAAGCCTATGGCCCTTATACACCAACTCAAGTAGCAGCTGCGTTCAATGGTACATCTAATCCTGTGATACCCACAGCTGCGCTTGCGGGCACATGGGTATGGCAGGTCAAAAGCAACAGATGCGTTGTACAATTCGATGCCAGTGGCGGATACACAGGACAGGGTGATATTGTTGCCACATCTGCTACCCAAAGTATAACCATGCCGGATTCTGACAATACATTCTATCTGCATTACATACTGACCGGATGGAATACCGAAAAGGACGGAAGCGGCACGGCATATGAGGCTGGCTCAACGTACGATAATGTGGTCCAGCTTGGCAAAACGGTCATTCTGTATGCTCAATGGGAAGCTACAAACCTGCGTGAATACAGGGTAGAGCACTATCAGCAGAATACAGATCTTGAAACATATACACTTGCTGATTCGGAAACGCTTATGGCTGATTGTGGCACAAGCGTGACACCGGAGGTCAAGTCATACAAGAACTTTATTATCCCTGAAGCACAGACCGTAACGGTTGAAGAAGATGATTCGACAATAGTTAAATACTATTATGATCGGTTCCAATATAAGATCAACTTTGACGGAAACGGAGCTAATTCAGGAATTATGAATCCGATCGATATGATCGGCGGTATGTCAAAGAAACTTCCAAAGAATACATATAGTAAAGTAGGCTCATTATTCACAGGCTGGAGCGATGGCAGAAGGGCGATGTACAGCGATCAGCAGCAAGTAGTGGATCTGTCTGAAGATGGTTCAGACGTTACGCTCTATGCTCAGTGGATGGATAACCCGAATGAGCCTCTAGAACCGACGAATGGAGAGATATACGTCCATTGCAAGGCTGGAGAGACTATAGTAATCCCTGATCTTCCTGCGGGCACAAAGTACACTATAGAAGAGATCAACGTGCCAGATGGATGGACTTTGAGCGGTGAAGTCGGAAAAGACGGAACCGTTATAGCTAACGGTGAGTCTGAAGCAACGTTTACCAACACATATAAAGCAGTAGGCGAGATACAGCTGGAGGCTAACAAGAAATTTACCGGAGACACTTTGACTGATGGTCAGTTCGAATTCGGTGTATATGAAGGTAATAATCTTATTGCTACTGGGCATAATGATGAGAAAGGTCATATAGTATTTGAAGCGATACAGTATAGCTTCGATGATATTGATGATCACAACTATATCATCCGTGAGATAGTTCCGGAGAACAGTGACCAGAATATCGCATATGATACTCATAGCGAAAATGTTACTGTAAAAGTGGCTGACGGAGGTCATGGAATTCTGGATGTAACTGCTGAATATGATGAAGACGGAGCGATATTTACAAATGAAATGAAACCCGGTTCACTCAAAATTGATAAAGCGGTAACAAACGGATCTCCAGATGGCAAAGAATTCGAGTTCAGGGTCCAGATCTTCGACAAAGAAGGTGTTGAAGATACCGATCTTGAATTCAAATGGAAAGCATATGATGCTGAAAATACTTTGTACGGAAATGATATAGCCAGATCCGGCGTTGTCATAAAAATAGACAGCGGCGATCACATAATTATCAGCGATCTGCCTGCAGGCTATTCATACAAAGTATCTGAACTCGACAAGACCGGATGGATGCTTGTAAGCAAAGACGGAGATGAAGGAATCATATCATCCAACGAAACATCTGAAGCCACCTTCACCAATGAATACTATGTAGAAGGCGAAGCGGTCTTTGAGGCTGATAAACAGTTAACGAACAAAAAACTTGAAGCGGACATGTTCCACTTCGGCATCTATGATGAGGATGGCAACCTTGTATCCTCTGGAACCAACGATAAAGATGGTCACATAGTATTCGACCCGATCAAGTACTATCTTGCGGATGATGGCAAAACATATAGTTACACGATATCCGAGATAGAAGAAAAATTGGACGGTGTGACATACTCGACAGATGCCTACAACGTCACGGTGTCCATCGAAGATAACGGAAACGGCACCATGTCCATCTCAAAGGGTGGAGAATACGAAGATATCATATTCAAGAACGTATACGATGCCAAGGGAGATGTCACATTCAGTGGAACCAAGCTTATTACCGGCCGCGAATTGAATGAAAACGATCAATTCACATTCGTAATAACGGAAGAGGGTACCGAAAACGTTTGGAGGTGCACTAACGACGCAACCGGAAAGATCAAATATCCAAAGATAGAATATACATACAAGAATATCGGAAAACATACCTATACAATAAAAGAATCCCCGCCTGACGAAAACGGCAATTCCTTCGAAGATATCGGTATCGACGTCGATGATACCGAGTATACCGTGGTCATAGAAGTCTCGGACAACGGAGACGGAACTCTAAAAGTGGAGCAGAAGGGCGGCAGCAACTGGAACAATCTCAATTTCTTCAATACATATGAAGCTGAAGGCAGCATAACCTTATCCGGAAGCAAGATCATGGACGGAAGAACCCTTGCGGAAGGTGAGTCATATGAATTCACGCTTTATAATGAGGAAGGAGAGGTCGTATATACGACAGAGAGCGGTGAGAACGGTGCTTATGTCTTCGATCCTCTGACATACACCCAGGCAGACGACGGTAAGACATTCAAGTACACTGTGAAGGAGACATCGACAGGCGGAAATGGAGTCACGATTGACACTACAGAATACACGGTCACTGTCAAGGTCAAAGACCTTGGAAACGGTAAACTGGAGATAACACCAACTGTCAACAAGGAAGGCGTGACATATAACCACCTTGACTTCACCAACACGTACACTGCTACAGGTAAGCTTGAACTGAAGGGAACAAAGACACTTACGGGACGTGCTCTCACAGCGAATGATAAGTTCACCTTCAAGGTAACTGAAACTGTCGGCGGAGAAGAAGTGACCGTATCTACCGGCACGAATGATCAGACCGGAAAGATCACCTTCACCGATATCGAATACACCAACAAAGACAGAGGAATGCACACCTATACGGTTAAAGAGACTTCTACTGATGGAAACGGCATAACCGTGGATACGAAGACGTATACGGTGATAGCCGAAGTGATCGATGACGGATTAGGGCATCTGACAGCAGCAGTTCAGGACGGAAGCGATGATCCTGAGGCACTCGACTTCGAGAACGTCTATGAGGCGACCGGATCAGTCCAGTTCGAGGCAAGAAAAGAACTCTTAGGCAGGGTATTAAGTGAAGGCGAGTTCGAATTCGGAGTCTACAAGGACGGTGAACTCATATCTAAGGCCAATAACGATAACGATGGCAAGATCGTATTTAATAAGATCAACTACGGTATGGACGATCGCGGCAAGACCTATGAATACATTGTAAAAGAACTTCCGGGAGATGTTCCGGGCGTGACATACGATGAGAACGAGTTCAAGATCACAGTATCTATCACGGATAACCTCGACGGAACGTTGAAAGTCGATATGGATACCGATGAAGAAATAGTCTTCGTCAATCCATATGCGGCTGAAGGTGCACTTGAATTAAGCGGAACAAAGACAATCGAAGGCCGCGATATGACAGATGATGATATCTTCCAATTCGCTGTAAGTGAGGATGGCGAAGTGATCCAGACAGCAGAAAACGATGCTGACGGAAATATCGATTTCGAAGAGATCAGCTACACCTTAGACGATGTGGGAACACATACCTACACCGTAAAGGAAACAGCCGGAGACGAAGAAAACATGACCTACGATGATACCGAGTACACGGTAGAGGTCAAAGTCAGTGACAACGGAGACGGAACTCTCAGTATAGAAATCGCCAAAGGAAGCGATGATCCGGAAGAACTTGACTTCGTAAACGAGTACAAGCCGGAGAAGCCGATTGATCCGGATCCTGACCCTGAAACAGGAGATACGACCAACATCGTACCATATGCATGCGGCTTCGGAGCAGGACTGATCGCACTGATCATAGTTCTCTTCAGAAGGAAAAAGAAAGACAAATAAAAGAAGAGCATAGAGTATGCTAAAAACAGCGGGCCGTAAAAGGCCCGCTGTTTTCGACTGTAGACAAAACCATATGCGCTATTTTTATAAATCTTAATTTGTACATATGATTTTAGGGGTGTCATATGCGCAATATTTGAATTTTAAAATTTACGCATATGATTTTAGGGGCAACATATGCGCCATTCCGCGAATTAAATTTTGCACATACGATTTCAAGAAAAACATATGCGCCAATTGGCTAAATCTGAAATCCTACATACGACCCAGCTAAAAACATATGCGCTATTTTATTAAATCCAAAATCCTACATATGACCTACCAAAAAACATATGCGCCAATTGGCTAAATCCGAAATTTCGCATATATTAGAAAAAGTCACACCCTTTGTGTGAGACTTTTTCTACAATCTGAAACAGCGGGCCACATCTGGCCCGCTGCTTTTCTTATAATGCATCTGCCTTAGCAGGGTAAGATGATGCGAATGTTTTTTGCGCATTTGTTTAATAGCATATGACAAAAGCCCCTTCGTATCAGGGGCTTTGTCTAAGGATTCTGTTGTATGATCGATCTTGTCAAATTGTATTTAGGTTGAGTACTTAATGGTGTACTTGCCGCTCAGCTTGCTGTTTCTGTGGACTTTGATGTAGTAAGTTCCCTTGGAAGCTTTGCCGGTTGTGGTTCCGTATGTAATGGTGAATGTGTCGGAGTATCCTGCGGGTAATGTGGCAGTTCCGATTTTATTCGATCCTTTATAAGCGGTTATAGTAAGTTTGTCGTCACTTCCCTTGGTCATCATCTCTGCGTTGATCTTGAACTGGGTCTTTCTCTTGGATGTAACGGTAAATTTGTACCAGTCGTTTTCTGTAGATCCGTTGGCGACGAAGAGGGTGGAGGTAGCGGTTGCTTTTCTCTTGAGAGTTTTGGCTTTGCTCTTCTTGGAGATGTTTCTTTGGGTGACGCCTTTGATTGAATACTTTATGCCGTATTTAAAGCCTTTAATATCAGTTGTATTAGGATCAACATATATGTCACTAACCTTGAGATAGTAAGTCTTGCCCTTCTTTACTCCAAAATGTACTTTGTAAAAGCTTTTATCAGAATTATAGGTCAACTTTGCAGAAAAAGCTTTGCCATCTCTTAGGAGTTTCACGTCGCCTTGTGAGAAAGATGCATTGTAAGCCTTAAGGGTTACGGTCATGACACCGGTCTTAGGGGGAACGATCTTATATTTGATTGTTGAATAGTCCCATGATTTCCCAGTTACAACGGAAGAAAGAAGAAAAGAGGATTGGGGCTTTAAAAGTCTGCTTGAATATGCATAAATGTAAGTTTTAAGTTTGACATTTAAGTTTTCATATTCTCCGAATAATCCGATATAGTAGGTTTTGCCTTTTTCAACGTCAAGTCCTCCTACGGAAGTTTTGGTTCCGCTAGGGTCGACAATGGCGGGGATTGTGCTGTTAGCAGTGTTTTCAGAAAAATACGCATAGATTTCATCTTTGGTTTTTCCCATTACAGCGGCGACCTTACCAGTATTTGAATTCTGTGCAGCAATATCAAACCAAGCCTTACCTGTAGCAGTAGCTGTAAAGGCGTAATAATTGATATCAGAATACCCTGCGGGCAGAAAGCTGCTGTAAGCAGGTTTGTCGGTATCTGAGGTTGCCATGTGTCTTACGGGGATGCTTGTAGCTGCCGATGCCATAGTTGTGGTAAGTATAAGGGCGAGGACCAGTATCAGCAACGGGATTATTATTCTTAAACTCTTTTTCATAGTTGTCCTCCATGACTAATAAGGGTGATAACTTATACTTTATTATACTACACAACGAAAGCGAATGTCCATAAAAAATCGTTGCAAGTTATAACAAAAGCCCCTCGATAAAGGGGCTTTTGGAATCTGTTTAATAGTTTATACTTTGTTAGCTATGTCAGATTTAGGTTAAGTACTTGATGGTGTACTTACCGCTGAGCTTAGCATTTCTATGAACCTTGATGTAATAGGTACCCTTGGAAGCTTTGCCAGAAGAAACGTCATAAACGGTTATGTCATATGCATTTCCTGGATAAACTGTAACAGTGGTGGCTTTCTTGGATCCCTTGTAAATTGTAACTGATAGCTTATCGTCGGTACCATCACTCATCTGTGTAGCATTGATTCTGATCTTAGTTTCTCTAGTTTTGGAAACATAGAATTTGTACCAATCGTTTTCTTCTGCACCCTTGGCGACAAACAGTGAAGCTTTTGCAGCTTTCTTTCTTCCAAGCTTAAGGGCTTTGCTTTTCTTGCTTAAAGCTCTGTCTGTGGTCGCTGTGATCTTGTACTTGATACCATATTTGTAGCAGTATGAGCCAGCTCCTTCTGCTGAGGCCACTTTGAGGTAATAGGTTACTCCCTTCTTCACTCCAAAATATGCAGGTACTTTTGAAGTACAATAGATTTCCTGAGAACGAAGTTTTTTGGTCTTGCTTAACAGAGTAACTTTGGCGCTTGTATAGTCATAACCAAATTCTTTTATGCTGACTTTCATAACGCCGGTCTTTGCAGGAACGATCTTGTACTTGATAACAGGATCTTCATAACTGTTCTTGTAACCTGATGAAAGGAGCCATGACGATGACTGTTTCAGGAGCCTATTGCTTGAATAAGCGTAAACGAAAGCTCTTACCTTAACTCTTGTTTTCGGAGTATCTGAATATGAGTTATAATAACGCTTAACTCCAAAGTAATATGTCTTGCCTTTAACTACATCGAGAGAACCAACGTTTTCTTTCACCTCTGATTTATTAAGAGAAGTGTATAACTTGTCGTCAAATACTCCGTTGACCTTTTTACCAAATGCGACATAGGTATATGTAGCATTATCATCAGGAGTAGTAGCATCAAACCAAAGTTTGCCGGTTGCGGGAGCAGTAAAAGCATAGAGTTGATACTCATCTTCAGTGCCGTTAGAATACAGATAATCACTATACGCCGGCTTTGATGTAGCTGAAGTTGCCATATGCTTAACAGGTACGCTGCTAGCACCAAATGCCAGACTGGTAGTGAGCAGTAAAGCAAGAACAAGCACCAGTAATGGCAGTATAATTCTTAAACTTCTTTTCATAATTTTTCCTCCATGAAATTTAGTAAAAATAATTACAAAATAATTACATGCTTTATTATACTACAAAACTAAATTTTGTCCATAGATTTTCTTCAATTTTCTGAAATTTTCTGAAAATTATTTTTGCGCTGGTAATGCTCGGTTTACCTGAAAGTTTAACTGAAATACCTATATAGGTAATTGATAGCGATTTCTCCTAATATGTATAATAGATTAGAATAATTCATGTATGATTTGGAGTATGTCATGGAAAGATCGAAATAGAAAAAATATAATATAATGAAGCGCTTTCACCTTGGGCAGTATTCTCTACAAGAGGAAAAACATATATAGCATCACAGAACAAAATAAAATAATTAACCCACAGCAGCGGGTCTTCGGGCCTGCTGTTTAATTGTATAAGGACATATTTATAAGTCAGCAAAAAATTTTTTGCGTATCTGATTTTACACCCATTTAGCGTAAAGCCATATATGGCAAGGGGAGTACCGCTGTGTGGCAAAAAACTCACTTGTCAGATTGGCAAAATGTAAATACAAAAGTCTTGTCAAATACAATATAATAGTGTAAAATTACTATGTAACATTTTAAGGATAATTTACTCTGCTAACGCGCTAACTTATTGGCACTTTAAAGGACGCAATTAATTTGCCAATAATTTTCGTTTTTACATATATTTTCTAACATAGTTAATATGTTTGATACATTAAGCATATATTTTTAATTAGTTATTATTATATTGATTTTCTTGGGGGAAAGTTATGAAAGGATCTAAACAGAAAAGATCTGCATTTTTGAAGCGCTCTTATATTAGACAGTGCCTTATTGTGGTACTGGCTTTTTTAATGGTGCTCCAGTTCAGCGCCCCTACCGTAAGAGGTTCGGTATTTGCTGATAACGAGGACGCCGCATTAGAGCAGCTTCAAAATGAAGCACTTAATGCAGACCTGGACAAAACCGTGGAGGACGGCGAAACTGATCAAACCGATCCTCCTAAAACGAGCGATGAAGCTCAGGAAACAGGTGACGAGAATAATGTCACGCTAGACACGGCGGATACGCCGGATAATGACGGAAATACGACGGATCAGGTCGTGATCGGAGAGAGTTCTGATGAGCAGGGCGATGTTGAAGCGCCTAAGAAAGCTTCAGAAGAACAAAAAGAAGACAACATGGAAGATTCTGAAGAGCCTGAAATAGTTTTCGGAGACGATTCGGAAGGATCCGACACGGACAAGGCCAACGTGAGCAAATCAAACGCTAGCAAAGCCGACGAGGAAACTGAAGAACCCAACGAGAGCAAAGAAGATCTTGAAGAAGAGTCCGCAGATGGCGAAGAAGCATCAAGTGCGGATGTTAATTCCGATGGAGATCTTAAGGCTGTCGTTCTTCAGGGCGAGGCTGCCCAAAATGAAGAGCAGGCTGCAATGGCTTTGATGGCAGAAGGCCTTTCCGCAAAGAAAGCATATAAGCTCGCCAAGGAATTCTTCCACCCTCTTAAAGACGGGTATAGTACAGAAATAGGAATCATCGAAGAAGGCGACGTAATAGCAGGCGATGGTTCTTTTATTGAGTACATGCACGCAAAATGGATAACTGAAGACACAGACCATGAGCATGGAGATACGAATGACCTTCTCTATGTAAGACCTCCCGGAGATAACGTTCAAACAATCAGACTTCAGCTGGACTACGGTCTTTCCGGAGAGTGGGGCTACAACCCGGGCGACGTCAGAATAACCATTCCTGCCAGCATGTTCAGAGACAGGTTTGGCAATGACTATGGCGAATTGATATTCAGATATCCTGAAGAACCCGCCACGAACGCTGTATTCAGCTGGAAGAAAGTAGGGGACAACTATGTGTTCACGAACAATGAGCCGCTGTTACCCGCTACCAAGGGATTCATTCAGGTAGACATCACCGGACTTGTGCCGCATAACCTTGTGGATATGGATCTCAGCGAGGAATTCCAGGGACAGATCGAGGTCACCACTCATGCTGGAAACACCCTTTCTCTGCACTCCGAAAAACTCCAGGCGGAGTTTGACACAGAGGCCATAATCAAAAAGGTTACCAAGAGAGCCAAGGATGTTAATGTGGTTACCCTTGATGATTCTCAGGTTCCCGAAGGCAGCATAAGTGAATCCGGCAAATACGTCAAAGTTAAGTGGACTATGACCGTTACTGCTCAGGGTAATACTTACTATACTCTGGACTATAACGACTGGATCCCTCAGGAGTACAGGGGATTTATCCTCGGTGTGACTGAAGACGACGTACTTGAAGTTGAACATGATAATATCTACACGGGTTATCAGACTGGAGGCGTTAGGACTTTCACCATCGAGACAGCTTACCCCTATGAAGAGGTATGTGAACCCGGCGAAGAGTATGTTTTCCATAATAATGTAAAGTATACCCTTACCGAGGTCGATGAAGAGGTTGAGTACTTACCCGGCATGATAGATCCTCAGCTGCCGACTGAAGCTGAAGACGATGCTCAGGTCGTATGGAGCGTTCCTGAACCGGAGCCTCCGCTTCCGATAGGTCATTTCATGATCTATAAGAACGGAAATGATGATAAGCCGACCAACACAACTCATATGAATTCTTCGTCTTCGAGCGATATTCATATGTGGGAACAGAAAAAAGACCACTGGTACGGCATCTATCCGACCGCTCTCAATCAGATGAGAGATATCTATCAAACTGAAGGCGAGAACGGTTACTATAACATCTCATATACCATCGACAGCGTAGGATATACGATGCCGTGGATGTTTGATGAGGCATCATATGCGACCGATGGAGCAGCAGCTCCAAAGCTGGCAAAGAACTATACCGTTCCTGTCACGATGATCACGAAGGACTGGGGCCTCAGCTTAAGCCGTTCAACAAGAAACCTCACGGTTCTTGACGATTATAAATATGTATCTGTTGAATTCCCTGCAGATCCATATATATATAGCGGCGTTCCGAACAAAATAAATGAAGACGGAAGCTTCAGTGCTCAGACACCGAAGGACGGAACCTTTAAATATACAAAAGACAACAATAAGGCAAACTGGCCCGACATGACTCTCCAGATTCTAAGAAACGGAAACTGGGAGGATTGGGCTGTAGCGAGCTGGAAGTCAGGCAATTTCAAGGCGACTCTTGCAGACGGTACAGAACAGACTTCAAGAGTAATTGATGTGCCAGAGGATACCGAGAGCATCAGGACGATCGTCGTCAACCAGAACACAGCTACTGAAGGCAGTGTTATCACAAATGCCGCGATCGACTATGATATTCGTGTGGTATTTGGTCTTAGAACGACTGAAAGCATAATGCAGCAGATAGAGAATCTCTATGCTAATTCTAGGAGACCAAGACTTACTGTATATAACAGAGCCAACCTGACCGCAAAGGTCGGAAACAGCGAAATAGTTAATATCGGTACTGAAAGACAGACATCTACCGGTCTCGACAACAGAGATGCATACGATATCCTTGCCGGTTATGAAGACGACGTGATGGTTATCCCTTCGAAGACTGCGAAGTTCAACCCTTCGACGGATTATGACGCAGCTACCAACACGATGACCATCCACTACAGCGCCAAGGTAGAGAAGAGGACCTTAATAGATTCCTTGGATACATATGAACAGGCGGTCGCTGAAGGCAGGATCGAAGAGGAAACGCATGCTGTATGGAGAGACCTCCTTCCTGAAGGAGTCGTACCTAAATACGATACCATCCAGCCGATGAGAGAGGGAGATTCCATAAAGGATATTGATCTGATCTATAACTATAAGGGTTCCGGAAGGACTCTCCTTGTAGTCGAAATGGATCTGACACCCGCGCCGAAGAAATATACTGAGAATGGTATGACATACTACATGGACGTACCTGGCATCACTTTCGACGGTGTTATAGACTTAAGCTCACAGAGACCTGGATATCTGGATAACCCTATACATAACGTCATTTCCTATCAGAGCAACAACTCGCAGCTGGGAACGGTCGACGGATATATGGGTGAAACAGATAACCCTATCAGTGATAATAACATAATCACATCCGGCGCTATGACGGATGCTGAAAGAGAGATCATGACGGATCTCGATGAAAACTGCGATACCGCAAGCTTCGTTTTTGCGGGCGCTGTAACGCAGTTTGACATACCCGCAGCGGGTGTTACCGGTCTCGACAAGAGAGTCATGGTCAACAATGACGGCTGGTGGTCCAAGGGTCTTTACTATGATGACCCTGAGGGAAACAGAAGAGACGTATATGTAGGAGGAGTATATGCCTACAGGATCGTTTACATGCCTCAGGAAGACACATCTCTTGGAAGAGATATCGTCCTGTTTGATTCCCTTGAAAACTACTATGCTACTATGGATAATGATTGGCAGTATGATTTAGGGGCTCCTCGTTGGAAGGGAACTCTTAGAGGAATCAATACGACCTATCTTGAAGAGATGGGCTGCGACCCTGTGATCTACTATCGCACAGAACCGGAAGAACTCGATCTTTCGGAAGGTTTTGACGGCGAAACCGGTAGACTCGGCAACATGGATCTCAATGATCCTAAATGGATCAAAGCTTCCGACTACACAGGAGATATCAAGAACGTAAGAGCTTTTGCAATAGATTGCTCTATGGCAAAGGACGGCGGAAAGTTCGTTCTTAATCCCGGCGAAGCCATAACCGTAATAGTCGATATGGATGCTCCAACTGTAGACGAGAATGGTATTTTGAGCGACTATTTTGGAGAAAATATCGACTCAGATCCTCACGCATACAACAACATCTACGCGATCGCAAAGACCATCGATATCCCTACGGGTGAGAATGACTACTATCACTCCATCCATACGGAATACACCAAGGTCGGTCTCAAGAATCGCAGCATCACCGTTACCAAGGAGTGGGAAGACGAGGACGACCGTGACGGATTACGTCCCGAGACGATCAAGATCGAGCTTTTGCAGGATGGCAAACCGATGAACCCCAGACGTACGGTAACCCTTCCAATAATCGGCGAAGACGGTGAAGAGATCTGGACATACGAGTTTGAAAACATTAACACCACTGATCCTGAAGGAAACGTATATAACTACTCTTTTGCTGAAATAATAGAGAATGAAAACGGTGAAGAGGAGTATGGAGCACCCGAAGGATACACATACAGTCTCAAGCCGATCGATGGAGATCACTTCAGACTGGTCAACAAACACATTCCTGAAAAGACTTTCATAGATGGCGAGAAGACCTGGGAAGGTGACGAGAATCTCAATATCCGTCCCGAGTACATCAAAGTAACTCTTTGGGAGGTCCTTGCTGACGGCACGGAAGTATACACAGGAAAATATCAGAAGGTATATCCGACTCTGGGACCTGACAACGAGTATTACTGGACATATTCCTTCACTGACCTTGATAAGTACAGGAACAATAACGGCGTGGTCGAGGAGATCCGCTACGTTGTACACGAGGAGAGGGTCGGCAACGTCAACCTCTATGAGGAAATTCCGGACGGATACGATTTACACAACAAATATCACCCTTACGGCGATCTGAACGTCAAAAAGGAATTAACGAACGCAACCGATCTTTCCAAAGACGAGACCTTTACCTTCGGCTTCGAATTCTATGAGACGAAGACGGATGAAGGAGAACTTGACGGCCTTGTCGTTAAGGATTATGTATACGAAATCGTGGATGAGGACGGTAACGTAATCGAAGATCTCGGCGGAACCGTTTCCTCCGGACAGACAATCACGATCCATGGCGGTCAGACTATCCACGTAAAGGATATCGAGGACGGATACTGGTACAAAGTATATGAGATCGATGATGACTATGATGGTTACGATCCCATAACGCCTGCTCCCGATGAAAACGGAGTCATAGGCTACATAGGTAAGATCAGCGCCAATATAGTACTTGAAAAGACATTCGTCAATAATTACGATGCTCATGGCAACGTTGAAATGGACGGATTCAAGACACTCTATGGTCGCGAACTCTTAAGAAACAAGTTCCACTATTATGTATATCTCGTAAACGAAGATAGCACGGAAACTCTCGTAAGCAGGAATGGCGCCAATGCCGCCCCTGACACCACGACCGAAGATAACGGACAGATCGTATCGACAGGTCCGATCGAAATTGCCAGCTTCGAATACAACCTTGCAGACGATGGAAAGACATATACCTATCGTATTGAAGAGGTTGTTGGAAGAGGAACCGAAGAAGATCTTCAGAACGCTGTAAATGAGGATGGCATCACCTATGCTGAAGCTACCCCTGAGCAGAGAGCAGCGGGAGGATTCAAGCTTGACGGATATATCTATGACAGCAGATCATATTTTGCGACCGTGGAAGTTTCCGATAATGGAGACGGAACCATGGATTGCGATCTTAAGTACTTCGATAAGGACGGAAATCCTCTTCCGGAAGGCGGAAAACCTCAGTTCGAGAACTACTATGAGGCGGAGGGCGATTATCAGTTCAAAGCAAGAAAGGTTCTCAAGGGAAGAGAGCCCGAACCGGAAGAGTTCGAGTTCGAACTGAGCGGACCGTATGTCGTTAACGAAAACGGAGAAGTCGAACTTCTGGATTCGGATGTTTTGCCTATGCGCGCAAAGAATAACGCGAGAAACATTGCGACATTTGATGCTTTGCACTTCGACCAGAGCGACATAGGAAAGACATACTACTATGCGATCAAGGAAGTCATCCCTTCAGATGAGGACAAGGATCCTACCGTACATTACACAGATAAGGTATACGGATATAAGCTGACCATAACGGACGGCGCAAATAATGACGGCAGCTTGGCCGTAAATGAGATACCTGTAACCCCTGTGGACGCAGATGGAAACCAGGTAGTGCAGGATGAAAACGGCGACTTCACCATCATAGGATGGGTTGAAGAGAATGCTGAAGATGCTGTATTTGAAAACACAATGGAACCTGGTTCATTAACAGTATCCAAGCATGTTGTAAGACCTATTGATGAATCTGCAGATCCTGATCAATTGTTCCATTTCATGATTGAAATGGAAGGACCGGACGTACACGATGGACTTTTCGAATTTGAGCGAGTTCCAATAGATTATGAGGAACCACCAATTAATGAATCCGGAAATGGAAACGAAGAGCCAGGTGCCGATCAGGATGCTGAATCAGGAGAAAAAGCGGAGGATGCAGTAAACGACGATGTAGAAGACAATACAGCGGATGAAGAATATGTATCAAAAGATGTTGCAGATCATGAGCAACCGTCAGAGACGATCGGTGTTCCTGGTGTGGTTTCACATACAATAAATAAAGGCAACCTCTTCACTAAGATTCTTGGTGCGATAACATCACTGTTTGCGGATAAGGCATACGCAGATGATGGTAATGCTGAGGATGATATTGATAGCGGAGTGGCCGGAGATACACCTTGGAGAATCACTGCGGCTGGAGAACTGATTATTGGAGAAGAAGGTGAAACGCATAATTTGTCAGGCGCAGCAGGCTATACGAGCCGCCCTTGGTATGAGAAAAGAAAAGAAATAGAAAAGGTACGCTTTGAAGGAGTAGTAAAAGCTGATAGCGTTTACTACATGTTCTATGACCTATCAAATGCAAAAGAAATAAGATTAGATGGTCTTGATATTTCTGAAGCAACCAGCATGAACGATATGTTCGGTTTATGCTCAAGCGTTGAGCGTCTTGATTTGTCTATGTTAAATACGCAGAACGTGAGAACTATGTCGGGTCTATTCACGAAATGCACTAATCTTAGAAAAGTGGATTTAGCTGGATCGTTTACTACAAGTGGAGCACAAAGATTGGATGGAATGTTCGACGGTTGTTCCAGTTTAGAAGTAATTGATGGTC
>JAEEGL012774076.1_pt1 | contig 27985 bp, 24 predicted proteins | sample 9134231 | NCBI WGS metagenome assembly JAEEGL01 (sample SAMN16246548, study PRJNA631951) | gut metagenome | biome: gut microbiome; feature: rumen; material: fiber-attached | host: Bos | place: Iran: Karaj | collected 2018-10
ATTTACAGTTTATTAGCGAGCAGATTTGTTCTTGCAGCCGCAGAAGCATAGCGAGCTATGGTTCAAGGCAAAAGGACAAAGATGCCGCTAAGAAACGTAAAGCGTCGAAGCACAATAGAGCACCCATGAAATAATAAAAACTAATTTATAGAAGTGCCCTTAAATAATATCATTATGTTCACAAAACACATTACATACTGTATGAACTTGTTGATGCTGCTGTCATTCAGCTGCGTCTTGCTTTTCATGCAGTCTTGTGACTCGTGTGGAGAGAAAAAAAACGAAAAACAACCCCCAAAGACCAAGAAAAAACAAAAACGTCATACACCAAAACCAGACTCCACTGCTGTCGATTCGATGGCTTTGGACTCCCTCCTAAACGACTCTCTGAACAACGAAGTTGTTACGGATTCCATCGGCTCACAAGCCGACTCCTTGGCTAATGACGAACAGGCAGACTCTGTCTTGGACGATAAGTTGCTTACACCAGAACAGTTTGCCGTGAAAAATTTTGTTGAAGTGAAGTCTGTTATTCCCGATGTCATCGAGGAAATACGCTATTGTTCCGACCACAATTTCGTAGGCAGACGAATCAATGGATATCAGGAGCCGGTGGCACTGATGACGAGAGAAGGTGCGGAAGCGCTCAAGAAAGCAGCGGACGAACTGAGAAAAAAAGGGTATAGAATAAAAATATTCGATGCTTACCGCCCAGACGATGCTGTGCAGCATTTCAGAAGGTGGGTGGGGGACTTGAACGACCAGAAAATGAAGGAGGAGTTCTATCCGAACATCGAAAAAGAGCTGCTCTTCAAGGAGGGGTATATCTCTTCCCGTTCAAAACATTGTCATGGCAGCACCGTCGATATGACCATCTGCGACACAACTGGTGTGGAAATCGATATGGGAGGGCATTTCGACTTTTTCAGTGAGACTTCTCATTCTAACTACACTGACTCCCTTACTGATGCTCAAATCAAAAACCGCCAGATATTAAAAAATGCAATGGAAAACAACGGATTTAAAGTTGCAGGAACTGAATGGTGGCATTTCTCACTTGTCGACGAACCCTATCCCGAATCGTCTTTCAACTTCCCTGTAAAAAGACTACAGAACATGCTTCCCAAAGCCAGCCCCAAAACTGACAACAATAAATCAATACCTGCTAAAAACAATAATCAACCAACGAAAAATAATGGCAAGACTTCCAAAAAGAAAGAAAAGCCTGCCAGGAAATCTAAAAACTAAAGACTATAAACTATAAACTAATAGCTAATCCACCATCCCGTGGTTCATAAAACGATGTTCGGCTAGCTTTTCGTATTTCGTGTCTGGACGACCGTAATTTGCATATGGATATATCGATATGCCACCACGTGGGGTGAATATCCCTGTCACCTCTATGTATTTCGGATCCATCAGACGTATCAGGTCTTTCATGATCTTATTCACGCAGTCCTCATGAAAATCACCATGATTACGGAAACTGAACAGATACAGTTTCAGACTTTTGCTCTCAACCATACGGACATCCGGGATATACTTGATTTTAATCTCGGCAAAGTCCGGCTGACCGGTAATCGGACATAGACTCGTGAACTCAGGACAGTTGAACACCACCCAGTAGTCATTTTCCTGATGTTTGTTCTCAAACGTCTCCAATACCTCAGGACTATAATCCATCAGATATTCTGTTTTCTTTCCCAGGGACTTCAACCCCTCTTTTTCACGACCTTCCATAATTATTTGTTTGTTTTTTTTTATTTATTCAACTATGCCACAAAACTGTTGTGGCATCATCATGATCTCAATGACTATCGTCTCGTCTTCTCTTCTTCTTGTCTTCTTTTCTTCATTAAGAATTGTTCCAGCCCCCTCCGCCTCAGCTTGCATGCCGGACATTCACCGCAGCCGTCACCGATTATACCGTTATAGCAGGTCAGCGTCTTCTCACGAACCAGGTCAAACACACCAAGTTCGTCGGACAATGCCCATATCTCACTCTTGTCCAGCCACATCAAAGGGGTGTGTATGACAAACTGCTCATCCATCGCCAAATTCAAGCTTACGTTCAGCGAACGGACAAAAGAATCATGGCAGTCTGGATAACCCGAATAGTCGGCCTGACCTACACCGGTCACCAGATTCATGCAGCCTAACTCACGGGCATGAACGGCGGCTATCGACAGAAAAAACAGGTTCCGGCCAGGCACAAATGTATTTGGAGGACTGTCTGATGGCTTGTCTTTGTCCATCTCAACACTGCTGTCTGTCAAAGAACAACCACTGATTATACTGCTGATGAAGCTGACGTCTACTAATTTCCAGTCAACACCGGCATGCTTGGCAATCTCACGAGCTTGGTCTACCTCATTTGCATGTTTCTGACCATATATATAGGTGATGGCATATACTTTCTTAAACTTGCGTTTGGCCCAATACAAACAAGTCGTACTGTCCTGACCACCGGAAAACACTACTAAAGCCGAATCCTTGTCTAACATTTTTATGAATTATGAATCGTAAATTATTAAAATCCTAAATTGGGAATTTTGATTATGTGCTGATATAAAGATGCTTAACAGAATATCATCCGAATGATTTTAATGCGTCAGCAGTTTCTTGAAACCATCATTTTTTTTTAGCCAATACCTCATCCATTCTTCATTCATCATTCTTCATTCATCATTCATTACAACTCTTTCAAATTAAATGGATTATATGAAATGTCCGTGTCGTAGACATCCGTCTCTTCTTTTGCTTTGACATAACGGACAATCCGTATCGTCACTGGCAACACGAGTATCTCATATAGTGTTTTGAGGGTCACTTGAACCAACATCATCTTAAAGAGCTCGCTGTTGGGCATCAACCCGCCAAAAGCAAGGGGAAAGAATATCAGTGAGTCTGCACCCTCACCGCCAAGGGTGCTTACGATAGCGCGCCAGGAGAAATGACGGCCTTTGCTCTTTATCTTCATCTTGCTCATAACCATTGCGTTGATAAACGAACCAACCAAAAAGGCGGCAAACGATGAAATGGCAATGCGTGGAGCTAAACCAAACACAAAATTAAACGACTCTTCACCTTCCCAGAATGGAGCGCAGGGGAGAACGCATGCGAGGCCTCCTAAAGCAACGACAAAGAAATTCATCACAAAACCCGTCCAGATGATCAGACGGGCTTTCTTGTAACCCCATACCTCGGCAATGCAGTCGTTCAGAATATAAGAAATTGGAAAGACGATAAAGCCTGCGGTGATCGAAAATGTTCCTAACTGGAGAATCTTTGTCCCCAACAAATTTGAGGCAATCAGGCATACACAGAACAGGATGCCCATCAACATGTAAGTCACGCTTACATGGCTAACTTTTTTTGACATATTTCTTGTTTTTTACGTGGTGTTCAAGCACACGGTTGAACTAATTCGTTCAACTTCTTTTATAATTTCGGCTGCAAAGTTACAACTTTATTAAGGAACTGCAAAAAAAATCCAAAAAAATAATTCTTATTCATTAGAATTTGAGCTTTTTTGTGTAACTTTGCAGTTTGAAATATAATTGACTTTTTATAATACTCAAATTTAGCGCTTACTGATGTCTAAAAAATCTAAAAAGAAAAAATCCAAGAACAGAAGCATAAAAACTGGACTCATCATTCTGTGGGGACTTTTTATTATCGCTATGATGGCGATGTTTACTGCTGTATATGCCATTTCTAAGGGATGGCTGGGCAATCTGCCTGCTATCACAGAACTCGAAAACCCGGTCAATAAGTTTGCGTCCAAAGTCTATACACACGACAACAAACTGATGGGGACATGGAGCTATGCATCTGCTAACCGCTTTATCGTTCCTTACGATTCCCTGCCCGAAGTGCTTATTCAGGCACTTGTCGACACCGAGGACGAACGCTTCTTCGAACATTCTGGTATCGACATGAGAGCGCTTGGACGTGTGGTCGTGAAACGTGGATTTATGGGTGAAGAGTCAGCCGGAGGTGGTAGTACCATCACACAGCAGCTTGCTAAGCAGCTCTATTCAGGGGTTACTGCGGAAACAACGCTCACCGACCGTATGATGCAGAAACCGGTCGAATGGTATATCGCTACCATGCTCGAAAGGTACTACACCAAGGAGGAAATCCTCACCATGTATCTCAATTACTTCGATTTCCTACATAATGCTGTAGGCATCAAAAACGCATCAAGAACTTATTTCGGAAAAGACCCTATCGACCTCACTCTTCCTGAGGCTGCCACATTGGTCGGCATGTGTAAGAACCCGTCTTACTACAATCCGCAAATCAACAAGGAGAGAATGACAGAGAGGAGAAATGTCGTGCTCGAGAAAATGCATGAGCTTGGACATATTTCTGATGAAGAGCTCGAAGAGGCAAAAAACACGCCGCTCGACACTTCTAAATTCAATGTCGCACGACAGGACGACGGATTCGCACCTTATTTCAAGGAGCATATCAGAATCATCATGATGGCTAAGAAACCGGAGAAGTCCGACTATGCTTCATGGCAATACCAGAAATTTGCCGACGACTCCGTGGCATGGGAAACCGATCCGCTTTACGGATGGTGCAACAAGCACACCAAGAAAGACGGTACAAACTACAATATCTATACCGACGGACTTAGAATCTACACCACTCTTGACTCAAGAATGCAGGAGCATGCTGAGGCTGCCGCTTACCAGCACGTAGCCAAATCGCTACAACCAAGATTTGAGGCGGAAAAACGGGGTAGCAAGAACGCACCTTATACTGGTATTTCATCAGAGCGTGTTGAGAAAATTCTCTGGAGATATTACAGGCAGACAGGCCAGTATGCACAGCTCGTTAAGGATGGGGTGGATGAGGACTCTATTAAGAAGATTTATTATACTCCCGTCACAACCAAACTGTTCTCTTACGGAGGGGAAATCACCAAGGAGCTGAGCCCGAGAGACTCTATTCTCTATTACAAGAAATTCCTCCGTACTGCTATGATGGCGATGGAGCCGGCAACGGGGGCCGTCAGGGCATACGTGCCAGGACTTGACTTTAAACATTTCCAGTACGACAACTGCCTGGGAGGGGGAAGAAGACAGGTGGGATCCACAATCAAGCCTTATCTCTATGCGCTCGCCATGATGAACGGACTGACTCCCTGTGATAAGGCGCCAAACAAAAGAATAAGTTATGGGGGATGGGCACCTCGTAACGGGTCTCATGCCATGTATGGGGCTATGGTCACTCTTAAATGGGGACTCTCACAGTCCAACAACTGGATTGCTGCATGGGTAATGTCTCAGATGAACCCCTATCAGTTCGTCGGGATGCTGCGACAGTGCGGAATCAACACAAGATCTATTGAACCTAGCATGCCACTTTGTCTCGGACCATGCGACATCAGCGTCGGAGAAATGGTCAGCGGATATACCATCTTCCCGAACTACGGACTCAGGGCTGCACCGCTTCTTGTCGAGAGAATCGAAGACTCCGACGGAAATGTCATCGACACGTTCACACCCAGACTTAATGAGGTGTTAAGCAAGGATGCGGCGTATAAGATGATTATCATGCTCAGAGGAGTTGTCAGAGAGGGTACTGCAACACGTATCGGACGACATTATGGCATTAGGGCTGATATGGGTGGAAAAACAGGTACAACCAACTCCAACGCTGACGGATGGTTTATGGGATTCACGCCTAAGCTTGTCGTGGGATGCTGGGTCGGTGGTGAGGATATGGATGTGCACTTCACCAGCATGTCCAACGGACAGGGTGCTGCTGCCGCACTGCCGATTTATGGATTGTTCATGAAGAAGGTGTATGCCGACGAGGTGCTACACAACAGATATGGAATCAGCACAGGAGATAAATTCGATATTCCTGAATCCTTCGATATGTGCTTGAGTGAGCTTACTGGGCTGGATACTCCCGAGGGAGGTGATGTGATCATCGACAGCGAGGACGACACTAAACGACCGGGAAGAAATATCAAGAACGGAACGACCTTCCATTCATCCTCCGGTTCGAATGTGGCGAGAAGAAGCAAAAGAAAAACTGATTCCGGCTCTAATTCCGGTGACAAAAAAGCAACACCGAAAAACGAGAATACCGAAGGTGAAAGAAAACCGGATAATAGCGGCGGCAATTCGGGGAATAGCCACAACAACAGCGGCAACAACAATAATAACAACACCCCGGCACCGCAGCAGAACAACACACCTAAGCCTGTAGCACCACCGCCACCACCACCTGTGGAAGGAACTATAGACCACTCTTTCGATTAACAACACACACTCCATAACGCTTTTTAAGCTGCTTAATATTATAAAATGAGACGGAATTGAATGATTGCTTTATATGAATTATAAGACAACATCTTGATTCCGTCTCTCTTTTTACACCCAATTTTACTTCCATTTTACTTCCATTTTACTTCCATTTTTACTCCCATTTTTACTCCATTTTTACTTCCATTTTTACTCCTCTTTTTACTCCCATTTTTACTTCCTTTTTATATTATTACTTCCAATTAACAAAAATGAATTTCATAGCTATTATTCCGGCACGTTATGCCTCAACCAGATTCCCTGCAAAGCCTCTTGCCATGCTTGAGGGGAAAACCGTCATTCAAAGGGTTTATCAGCAAGTTGCTCGTTTCGTCGATAAAGCTGTTGTCGCTACCGACCATCAGCTCATCTTCGATGAGGTGAGGCGGTTCGGAGGGGAGGTCGTCATGACCGCAACTACCCATAAGAGCGGAACGGACAGATGTAATGAGGCCGTCTCCAAAATCAATGGACAATTCGATGTCGTCATCAATGTGCAAGGAGACGAACCCTTCATTCAGCAGTCACAGATCGAAGAACTCAAGCAATGCTTTAACGATTCGGAGGTCGATATAGCTACTCTCGTGAAGCCTTTTGAAATCAACGACGGATTTCAGGCTGTAGCCAATCCAAACTCCCCTAAGGTGGTGCTCGGAAAAAACAATCAAGCTCTCTATTTCTCACGCTCTGTCATACCATATGTCAGAGGGGTGGAGATGGGGGACGAATGGATGCAAAAACAAGTATTCTATAAGCATATCGGCATCTATGCTTATCGGGTGAATGTGCTCAAAGAAATAACAAAGTTGCAGCAGTCTTCACTCGAGTTGGCTGAGTCACTCGAACAGCTCAGATGGCTGCAGAACGGATATAAAATTAAAGTCGGCATCACCAATGTCGAAACTGTCGGCATCGACACTCCGCAGGACCTTGTCAAAGCTGAGCAATTCCTCAAATCCCATCCGGATTTCTATGCATAATATTTTTTATAATCAAAAATAAATCATCAAGCCGTTAATTGTGTATAGCCCCTTGGCGGTCCTTTATGGCTTTCACTTGTGTGAATCCTCCAGTTGCAACCAGCTAAGAGTGGCAACAATTATCGGAGCAAACACACTTTTTACTTTTCACTATTCACTTTTCACTTATAATCATGCCTTTACGCTCCTTTCCACCTAAAACACGGTTCGTCAATATCGAACTGATTCCAGAAGTTGTCAGTTCCCGGATGAACAACGGAATTCCATGCTTTATGCTTCCTCTTACCGACACGCATCATGTCAGAATCGATTTTCTGTTCTATGGAGGTACATGGATTCAGTCAATGCCCCTTCAGGCTATGATGACATTCCAGCTCATCAAGGAGGGAACAACTACAAGGACTGCGCAGCAAATTAATGAGGAACTCGATTTCTACGGGGCTACCATCACCGCTAATGTCTGCAAGACATACGCCTTCATTACCGTGATTTGTCTGAGAAAATTCCTCTCGCCTGTCATGCTCCTGGTGAACGACTTCCTGCTCCATCCGGCATTTGATAACAATGTGTACGAACTGACATTACAGCAGCTCTGGGCGAACTATCATATCAAGAAGGATAGAGTGAAACCGTGTGCGGAAAGGCTTTTCTACGAGACACTCTTCCGCAGACAACATCCTATGGCTGATTTTGAATATCCCGAGCATTTCAGCCAAATATCCATCGACCTTCTTAAGGACTATCATAAGAAATGTGTGAATGCGGCTAACTGCCGGATTTTTATCACAGGCGGATTTAACAATGAGGATGTTGATATGATTAACGATATGTTCGGAAAAGATGAATGGGGATACTCCCACTCAACAATTGACATCTGCCCTGTGGAATTTCCCGCTGTTCCCCTCGCTCTGCCGCAAATGAAGACGGATGAAAATGTCATTGTCGACAGGGATAGAAACATCATCAGGCTTGTTATGCCTAAGCCAACCGTACAGTCTGCTCTTTTTGCGGGATGTGTCGTTCCAAAACTCGAAGGAGAGGAGAGGGCTTACCTCACCTTGGCGAATATGATGTTCGGCGGGTTCTTCGGCAGCAGACTCATGGCGAATATTCGTGAGCAGAAGGGATATACCTACGGCATTTACTCTTTGCTGCAGCAACAGCTTTTCTTTAACATCTTCTCTATCCAGACAGAGACAGCAAACCAGTTTGTGGATAAGGTCATAGAGGAGGTTAACCATGAAATCGACAGAATCATTTCACAACCTCCATCAATCGGGGAACTTGATATCGTCAAAAAGTATTTCTCTGGAAATATTTGCAGGACTTACGAGGCGAATCTGTCTTTTACCGGATTGCTTATCAGGAAAATGGCACTCGGAGCTGACTTCAAGGATATCATCTCATCGCTGAAACTTATCCGACAGGCTAAACCACATCATATAAATGATGTCATGCGGCGCTTCATTAGCCCCAATAACGTCGTCTGGTGCATTGCAGGGGCTGAATCCTGAAACCCCGATACAATGTTCTAAATGTCTGAAAACGCCTCGGAAGTGCCAAATTTTCAATGTCAACACAAAAATAACCCGTTTTTGAAACCTTTTTCTGACTTTCATTTGTCTGTCTCAAAAAAAATCACTAACTTTACAAAAGATTTGAAAATTTGTATAACAAGATAAATTGGTATTTTATAGGATTGTTGCAAGGGTGTTGGCTCGGATTTCAGTTGCTCGACTTTCGTCTTGCCTTCTCGTCGTCTTGCATGCTTGTTTTCATCATAATATAATACCTGCTTATTTTAAATGATTATTTTTTGAACTAAAATGTTGGAAGGACAAGATCAGGACAGAATCATTAAAGTGGACATTAATGAGTCCATGAAAAAGTCGTATATCGACTATTCTATGTCTGTTATCGTGGCAAGAGCACTGCCAGATGTCAGAGACGGATTTAAACCGGTGCACCGGCGCATCCTTTATGGAATGATGGAGCTCGGTAATACCTATGACAAACCTTATAAGAAATGTGCACGTATTGTCGGAGATGTGCTGGGTAAATACCATCCGCATGGCGACTCCTCTGTGTATGGAGCTCTCGTAAGGCTTGCGCAGGACTGGGCTATGAGATATTGCCTCGTTGATGGACAGGGGAACTTCGGTTCTGTCGATGGCGACGGAGCGGCGGCTATGCGTTACACCGAGGCCAGACTCAACAGAATCGGAGAGGCTATGATGGATGACCTCTATAAGGATACTGTCGATTTCGAGGATAACTTCGACGGATCTCTTAAAGAACCAAAAGTCCTTCCTACAAAAATTCCAAACCTCCTTGTCAATGGGGCTACTGGTATTGCGGTCGGTATGGCTACGAATATTCCTACACATAATCTCGGTGAGGTTATCGACGGATGTGTGGCGATGATCGACAACCCGGACATTGACATTGACGGGCTGATGCAGTACATCAAGGCGCCCGACTTCCCCACAGGTGGCATCATCTGTGGAATCGATGGCGTCAGAGAGGCATACGAGACAGGAAGGGGAAGAATCGTCATTCGCTCGAAGACGGAAATCGAAAACGAGGCACAGCATGAGAAAATCGTGGTGCATGAAATTCCATACAACGTCAATAAGGCGGAGCTTATCAAGAGAATTGCTGAGCTTGTCAACGAAAAGAAAATCGACGGTATCAGTAATGTCAACGATGAGTCCGACAGAGAGGGTATGCGTATCGTCATCGATGTCAAAAGAGAAGCGAACGCAAATGTCATCCTCAACAAGTTGTACAAGATGACCGACCTGCAGTCCAGCTTCTCTGTTAACTGTATTGCCTTGGTTGGTGCTTCTGAAGGTAATTCCGGAAGACCGAAACTGCTGTCGCTAAAGGACTGCATCCGTTATTTCATACAGCACAGACATGAGGTTACTATCCGTAGGACGAAGTTCGACAAGAAAAAAGCCGAGGAGAGACTGCATATCCTCGAAGCGCTGATCATTGCATCCGATAATATCGATGAAGTGGTTAGGATAATCAGAGCGGCAAAGTCACCACAGGAGGCAATCGAAAACCTCAAGGCGCGCTTTGGATTCGACGACGTGCAGGCTAGGGCTATTGTTGAGATGAGGCTGAGACAGCTCACAGGACTCGAACAGGATAAGCTACACGCTGAATATGACGACGTGAAGAAGCTCATCGCCTACCTCGACGCTATTCTTAACGACCCTGAGTTATGTAAGAAGGTCATGAAGGACGAACTGCTTGAGGTGAAAAACAAGTGGGGGGATGAACGCAAGACGGCCATCGACTACACTGCAAGCGAGAACTTCAATCCGGAAGACTTCTATCCGAATGAGCAGGTGGTCATCACCATATCACATCTCGGATATATCAAACGCACACCGCTTGCCGAATTCCGCACACAGGCTAGAGGGGGTGTTGGAGCTAAAGGCGGGACGGCGAGGGACCAGGATTTCATTGAGTATATCTTCCCTGCGCAGACACATAACACCATGATGTTCTTCACAAGGAAAGGTAAGTGCTTCTGGATGAAGGTTTATAACATTCCCGAAGGAAATAAGGTGTTCAAGGGCAGGGCTGTACAGAATCTGCTCAACATCGAGTCCGACGACAAGGCCACGGCGTTCATCTGTATCAAGGACATTAACGACCAGGAGTTTGTCAAGCATCACAACCTCATGTTCTGCACCAAACGGGGCATTGTCAAGAAGACCCGTTTCGAGAATTATGCAAGACCAAGGACTATCGGACTTATAGCAATTAAACTTCAGGAGAATGACGAAGTCATAGATGTGCAGATCACAACTGGCAACGACGACATCATCATTGCGAACAGAAACGGAAGGGCTATCAGGTTCAACGAGAACAATGTCAGGGTCATGGGGCGTAACTCTACCGGTGTGAGGGGAATGAAACTCGACGGACCGGACGATGAGACGGTCGGAATGCTAGTCATGCAGTGTAACGAGGCGCTTTCAGAAGACCAATGGAATGCACTTGATGCACAGAACAGCGACGATGACACGAATGAGGAAATTCTAGATGTGAACGCCGAGGACGTTGATACCGAAGATGTTATGGATGTCGCCGATGATGAGAACAAAACCGCTGAAGACGATGAGAACAAAACACCTGCTTCATTCTATCAGAGCATTATGGTGGTCAGTGAAAACGGATTCGGAAAACGTTCTGCGCTCGAGGACTATAGAATCACCAAGCGAGGAGGTAAGGGTATAAAGACGCTCAATGTCACAGAGAAGACAGGTGCCCTCATCGCAATCAAGGCGGTCACCGACGACGACGACATCATGATCATCAATAAGAGTGGCGTCGCTATCCGTCTTGCGCTCAGCACTCTACGTATTCAGGGACGAAACACGCAAGGAGTCGTGCTCATCAACATCAAGAAACGAAATGACGTTATCAGCAGTGTCTGCAAAGTGAAACATGTTGAAGAAAATGAAGCGGATGAAAACCAGCAAGATGAAATTGATTCAGATGTGGATGTCCAGAATGGGGAAATTGCTGATGACAACGAAAATCAGAATGAGAAAAATAATTCTGCCGACGAAAACAACATTTCTGATGACAATAACGTTATTACTGAAAATAATGACGACGAAAACGATAATGGCTAAATACCATTTACCTTCATCGAATTTTTTTGTTAAGTGAAACTAAATTTATTTATATTATTGATGGATGACAGGAAGACTACGGGTCAACAATCTTCAGCAGAACTGATGTGTTGTCTTCTTGTCTTCATCTAATCTCAGAATACTAAAACACTAAACTTTAAACCAAAACACTAAACATTATGAAAAAATTTATCTTTGTTTGTGCTGCTTTTGCACTTTGTGCTTCCGCGTCTGCGCAGAAGGGTAATTTGAAAAAAATCGAAAATCTCACCTATGGGGTCACACAGTTAAATACGCTTGAACCGGAAAAGTGGGCGGAAATCAATCAGTTGGTTAATGAGGCTAAGGATAATCCCGAGACAGCAGAAAACTGCAAAACATGGGAGTGGATTCTTAAATGTAAGGCCAACGACCGTTTTAAAATGCTGAAAGAATATCAGGCGAACAACAACCAGTTCACCGACATGAAGGCTTTCTTCCTCAATGAGAAAGCTATTGTGGATGCGGCTGAGAAATACCACAAGCTGATTCATACGCCCGACGCAAAGGGTAAACTGCCTTTTAAAGACAAGGATCTTGAAGTGCAGAAATTGTGGCTCAAGGAGAACGCTGCTGCTAGTAGAGGCAACCTCTATGTGGGGGCTACGCAGTATGTATATAATGAGCCGCAGGTGGCGGTGGATCTGCTTGAGACTTATTATGCTTCGTTCGATTCGCCTATTTTTGAGGGGGACGACCTCAAGAACACCGACAAGAACTATAAAGAGTCTGCATACGTTTATGCCACTGCTCTCAAAGGAATCAATGCCGACCCTGCGAAAATCGAAGAGTGGGATATCAAGTCGCTTGATACACAGAACGGTGCACTCGCTTGTCAGGATCTGATCACTGCATACAAGAAAAAAGGTGACACTGCGAATGAGCAGAAGTATCTGCAGTATGGTTTTGAGAACTTCAAGCAGACTAACATCTTCGGTATCAACCTCGCACAGAACGCTATCAACAACCACGAGTACGACAAGACTTTACAGATTTGCGACGAGCTTATCAAACGCCAGGAGGACGGTTCAACGCCAACTGTGGATGAAACGGGTAAACAATATGAGAACGTGTGGTATCCCTATTATTTCAAAGCCGTTTCTCTCTTCAACACAGAAAAGTACGATCAGGCTTACGAGGCGTTCGTCAATGGCGACGAGAAATGTCCTGGACATATCGAACTGGTCATGGGAGCCGGTACATCTGCTGCTAAATTCGGTAACAACCACTTCGCCGACAAGGCGGTTTGTAAACCCTGGTTTGAGAAAGCACTCAAATACTTCAACAAGGCTGAGGAGGCTTGGCCGGAGGCTTCCGACCAGTGGGGATACCAGACTTATGTCTGCTACAACAACCTTGACAACCAGGTCATGAAAGAAAAATATAAGAAATACGCAGAGAAATAAACATTATCTCAAATATTCTTAATCTTAACAAAAAGGCGGGAACATGTCCCGCCTTTTTCTCTTCATAAACTGTATTCTTCTAATACCCTTTCTCTTCATAAACAATAAAACACGATCTTTTTCCGTTATTATGTGGAGTCCCTTCTTTAACGACTATAAATCCACAGTCAGAACTGTCGTCTCGTCTTCTTTAATTCTTGTCTTCTTGCTTTCTTTTAATAATGTTACAGCGTATAAGGAACATAAAAGTGATTCTCGTGGCAGTGGCTATAATCATCGCCATCGCCTCGCTGCTAACTTCACACCTCCTTACGCGCGACCTGCAGATTGAGGAGACTAAAAGCGTTGAAGTATGGGCTGAGGCGATGCGCTCCCTCAATAATGCCGACGAAAACACCGACCTTAATCTCGTGCTTAAAGTCATCAACGGAAACAACACCATCCCCGTCATCGTCATGGACCAGAATGGTATGGTGCAGACACACAGAAACATCAATAAGAACTTCAAACAGGATGAGGACTCTCTGGCTTTCCTTCAGAATCTGGCGGAAAATATGAAGAAAGACGGAAATGTCATAAAAATATATCTTGATATGCCTGACGACAACGAGCAGCAGCTACAGAACGAGGAAATCAGCAATTTCGTCGATTCGGCTAAAGAGCAGGCTACATCCGTCACCGTCATCAACCCGCAACAGCAGCAGCAGGGAGATTTCCTCGAAATTTGCTACGACGAGTCCGTCATGCTTAAAAGGCTCGCTGTATATCCTTATATACAGCTCGCTGTCGTTGTCATTTTCGTTATTATCGCCATTTTTGCTCTCTTCTCCATGATGAAGTCTGAACAGAATAAAGTTTGGGTCGGACTCTCCAAGGAAACAGCGCATCAGCTCGGAACACCGATATCGTCGCTCATGGCATGGTCAACCGTGCTCAAGGAGGCATATCCCGAAGACGAGCTTCTGCCGGAAATGGAAAAAGATGTAAAACGGCTGGAACGAATTGCTGAGAGATTCTCCAAAATTGGCTCGGTGCCGGAGCCAAAACCTGAGGACGTCTGCGAAATCATGAACAGGGTCGTCGATTATATGGACAGAAGAACGTCTAACAAGGTGAAAATCACTTGCCATGTGCCTGAGGAACCGGTCATCGTCAACCTCGTCGCTTCTCTCTTTGAATGGGTAGGCGAAAACCTCTGTAAGAATGCCGTCGATGCTATGGCGGGAACAGGAAAAATCGATATTTTTGTCAAGGAAAAACAAAACCAAGTCGATATCGAATTTGTCGATACAGGGAAAGGTATTGCGAAAAATAATTTCAAGACCGTCTTCAAACCGGGGTTCACAACCAAGGAAAGAGGGTGGGGACTCGGACTCTCACTTGCTAAGAGAATCATCGAAGAATACCACAACGGGAAGATTTTTGTCAAGTCATCTGAAATCGGCGTAGGCACCACTTTCAAAATCGAATTGCCAAAATAATGCCTGCTTTTTGCTAAAAAAGTCAAAAAAACAATAAAATCAGTCCTTTTAATTAAGAATTAACTGCCTTTTTTAGATTGTTTGAGATTTTATTTGTAAATTTGCATCTCAAATCTGAACTGCAAGTGAAGTTCTTAGTTTACCACTGATGGATAATAAGCATCTCTTTGTTGAACTTAACGACCCCGACATTCTGGGAAAAGTGTTCGAAGTGGAATTACACGACGACATTTTTCAGGAAATGGGAGAATACATCAAAAAGGGAAACATCATCGCTGAAGCTGTCTGCAAGAAGGCGACTGAACAAGAATTCACTTTCATGATTCATGCCGAAGGTAACGTGTTCACTCCTTGCGACAGATGTCTTGAGGATGTCGATTTGCGGATCGATATAGACAATCTGCTCAATGTCAAAATCGGAGATGAAGACGATGACGAGGGGGATGTTCTGGTAGTGGCTGATTATAAACATAAGTTCGACCTGACGTTCCTCGTATATCAATTTGTGGCTCTGAGTCTGCCAATCAGGAGAGTACACCAACCTGGTATGTGTAACGAAACGATGATGAGTGCTTTCAGCTCACATCAAGTCGCCCGAAGCGAAGAGGAAGCAGACGAGGACACAGAAACACTGCCATCTGACAATCTGAACGGAAACGTCGATCACAGATGGGACAAATTAAAACAATTATTAAACAAATAAAATTTTTGGAAAATGGCACATCCTAGACGTAGACAATCTAAGACGAGAACTCGTAAAAGAAGAACTCATGACGGAGCTGTAGCTCCTACATTGGCTGTTTGCCCTAACTGCGGTGCCTTCTATGTGTACCACACTGTATGTTCAGCTTGTGGCTACTACAGAGGTAAAGTCGCTATTGAAAAGGAGGCAATTTAAAAACGGTATGAGTTTTATGGAATACGAGACAAGACTTGTTTTGTTTCGTATTTCATTTTCTTTTTTCAATTTAGCAATAACTAACAATTAACAGATGTGATTTCTTGAATGAGGCAATGAGGAATGAGATGTTTTTTGACGGACATTCGTCTTAAATTATGAAATTCTCCCTTTATTGCATTCTTCAAAAAATGCATTCTTGTTTTTACGATAACTTAAGTCTTAAACATCAGAACGTTCGTTCAACTAAATATGGAAAAAATTAATGCCGTCATCACTGGAGTAGGAGGATACGTTCCCCAGTATATTCTCGACAATAATGAAATGTCTAAAATCGTCGATACATCTGATGAGTGGATCATGGAGCGTATCGGAGTGAAAACCAGACATATTCTTAAGGACGAGGAAAGAAACGGGGCGGGAGTGTCCTACATGATGACAAAAGCAGTGCAGGAACTCTTGGAGAAAACACAAATCGACCCGGATACAGTCGAGGCCGTTATTTGTGCTACATCAACACCTGATTATGTGCTACCATCTACGGCATCACTCATTATCGGAAATGTCGGACTCAAGAATGCTTTCGGATTCGACATGGAAGCAGCGTGTGCAGGATTCCTCTATGCCATGGAAATGGGGGCAGGATTGATTGCAAGTGGAAGATTCAAGAGAATCATTCTCTGTGGTGGAGACTTCCTCTCTGCTATCACCAACTACGAGGACAGGACTACATGCCCTATATTTGGCGACGGAGCTGCTTGTGTGCTCATGGAGGCCACTAACGAGAACTACGGACTTATCGACAGTTATCTCAGAACCAATAGCCACTATGACCCCCTACATGTGGCAGACGGTGGTACTGCTAACGGATTCCAGCAGGAAACCGACAACCCAAGAAGGAGAATGATCTATCAGGAGGGACGATTCGTTTTCAAACATGCGGTCACCAATATGTCCGATGCCGTGGAGTATATTGCTAAGAAGCATCACCTCACCAACGACGATATCGCTTGGATCGTGCCGCATCAGGCAAACATCAGAATTGAGGAAGCGGTGGCTAGACGTATCGATGTTCCGAAAGAAAAGGTTATGATCAATATTGAGAGAGTGGCAAACACTTCAGCTGGAACGCTGCCGCTTTGCCTGTGGGAGTACGAAAAACAACTCAAAAAAGGTGATAAACTTATTTTCACTGCTTTTGGAGCGGGATTCTCCTGGGGGGCATCATATATGATCTGGGGATACGACGGAAGCAAATTCCATAAAGAATAATCCGTTATTAATAACGTACCGCGGAATCCGCGGATTTACGCAGTTTCTTTGCAGAATCCGTGTAAATCCACGAATTCCGTTTTTCTTTTCTCACTTCCCCTTTTTACTCCCCTTTTTACTTCCCTTTTTACTCCCATTTTTACTCCCATTTTTACTTCCATTTTTACTTCCATTTTTACTTCCCCTTTTACTCCCCATTAAAACTATGCATAAATCTGGTTTTGTAAATATTGTCGGAAATCCAAATGTCGGAAAATCCACACTTATGAACTTGTTCGTAGGTGAACGGATTTCTATTGCCACTTTCAAGGCGCAGACCACAAGACATAGAATCATGGGCATCCTCAACGATGAGGAATGTCAAATCGTCTTTAGCGACACTCCCGGAGTGCTGAAACCCAACTATAAACTTCAGCAGTCCATGAGGAATTTTTCTGAGAGTGCACTCGTCGATGCCGATGTGCTGGTCTATGTCACCGACCCAATTGAAAAAACCGACAAAAATGAGGATTTCATCGAAAAAGTTGCCAAGATGGAGGTGCCCGTGCTAGTGCTTATCAATAAAATTGACCTCATTGATGAGAAAAAATTGATTGAGTTGGTCGATATCTGGCACAAACGCCTTCCGAAGGCGGAGATTGTGCCTGTTGCTGCTTTGGCGAAATTCAATGTCGAACCGGTACTCAAAAGAATTAAAGAACTTCTTCCTGAAAGCCCGCCATTCTTTGAGAAAGACCAGCTTACCGACAAGCCGGCAAGATTTTTTGTCAGCGAAATCATCAGGGAAAAGATATTGCTTTATTATGATAAGGAAATACCATATTCTGTAGAAGTGGGAGTAGAGGCTTTTAAGGAAGACGACAAGCATATACATATTAATGCCGTCATCTATGTGGAAAGAGATTCACAGAAGGGAATTATCATCGGACACCAGGGCAAAGCACTCAAGAAGGTGATGACAGAAGCCAGAAAATCTCTTGAGAAATTCTTCGGAAAAACAATTTTTATTGAGACTTTTGTCAAGGTGGATAAGGACTGGAGAAACTCCGATAAGGAACTTAACCTCTTCGGATATAACCCGGAATAAAAACAGCACATCCTCTTCTGCCTTCTTAAATAAATAAAATATCCAAATAGCTAAATAAATCGGAAGACTTTTGAGCAGCGAAGACGGAGCCAAGTTTGCTTAAGGCTATGTTGAGTCGTGATAAAGTTCATGAAATAAATCGTAAATTTGTAAATCATAATTATAGATAATGGGTAATTTAGTCGCTATTGTCGGAAGACCCAATGTCGGAAAATCTACACTTTTCAATCGCCTCACGAAAACCAGACATGCCATTGTCAGCGAGGAGGCAGGCACGACGAGAGACCGGCAGTATGGTAAATGCGAATGGGGTAATAAGGAATTCTCCGTTGTCGATACCGGAGGATGGGTCGTCAATTCAGATGATGTCTTTGAAGAGGAAATCAGAAAGCAGGTCGTTGTCGCTATTGAGGAGTGCGATGTAATTCTTTTTCTCGTAGATGTGAAAACCGGAGTCACTGACCTCGATATGCAGGTGGCACAGATTCTCAGAAAATCCAAACTGCCCGTGTTTGTGTGCTGCAACAAGGTCGATTCAAATGAACTGAGATATGATGCCGCCGAATTCTACGGACTCGGACTCGGGGAAATCTACTGTATTTCTGCACTCACAGGAAGCGGTACCGGAGATCTCCTCGACCAGATTGTTGCTGCCTTTACCAAGGAAATGAACGAGGTTATTGAAGAGGATATCCCAAGGATTGCGGTTGTCGGAAGACCTAATGTCGGAAAGTCATCGCTGATTAACGCGTTCCTTAACGACGACAGGAATGTGGTCACGGACATTGCGGGAACCACGAGAGATTCTATCTACACTAAATACGATAAGTTCGGGTTTAATTTCTATCTCGTTGATACAGCGGGCATTAGAAAGAAACATAAGGTGACTGAAGACCTTGAGTACTACTCGGTTATGAGATCAATCAGAGCCATTGAGAATGCCGATGTCTGTGTGCTGATGATTGACGCGACTAGAGGTATCGAGGCTCAGGATATCAATATTTTCCAGGTCATTCAGAAAAACCAGAAAGGAATGCTCGTCGTGGTTAATAAATGGGACCTCGTGGAAGATAAAGACACAGCGTCTATTAAGTTTTTTGAAAAGGCGATTAAAGAAAGAATGGCTCCTTTCAACGACTTTAATATCATCTTTGCTTCAGCACTCACTAAGCAACGGATTTTCAGAGTCCTCGAAGAGGCGCAGAAGGTGTATCAGAACCGGACGAACAAGGTCTCGACTGCTAAAATCAACGAGGTGATGCTGCCAATCATCGAGGCTACACCACCACCGGCTATCAAGGGAAAATACATCAAAATCAAGTATTGTATGCAAATTCCCAATACAAGAGTACCGTCTTTTGTGTTCTATGCTAATCTGCCACAGTATGTTAAAGATCCTTACAAGCGCTTTCTCGAAAACCAGATTCGACAACACTGGAATTTTAAAGGTACTCCAATCAATGTGTATGTCCGGCAGAAATAATTTTTTGATCTATTTGACTGTCATCTTGATTACCATGATGATGTCGGCATGTGGAAAAGAACAAAGCTCTCAGAAGGATAAACAGTGTGAGCAGTGGAAGGTTCTCAACAAGGCACTTACCGCGCTGTATAATGAGGACTTCTACACTTATCTTTCTTTCGTTGATTCAGCACAACTTGTGTCCAAAGACAAGACGATGGTTCTGAATGCATTAAAACAAAGATATTCTAAAACGGATTCAACCAGGATTCCTAAGCTATTTTTCTCAAAGCTGAATCTCATCAATGCTGATTCTGCCGATATCTACTACACAGAAATCTACAATAACGACACTGTCTATGAGATGAAAAAAATGAGACGCTCTAACGACAATTGGAAATTACTTATATTCTAACTCCCAAATGCAATTTTAACTCCAATTCCGTAGGAATTTAACTCCTTATTATAAATTATGGCTGAAATTAAATGTATCGGAATCGTCACTTCAGGAAACGACGCACCAGGAATGAACGCGGCGGTCAGGGCGGTCACTCGCTCTGCTATTTACAACGGGTTCAGAGTGAAAGCCGTCTTCAGAGGGTATAAAGGACTCATCGATGGAGATATTCATGAGTTCAAAACCCAGAATGTCAGCAGCATCATTCATCATGGCGGAACTATTCTCAAGTCATCGCCTAGTAAGGATTTCCGCTCTGAAGAAGGACGTAAAAAAGCCTTTGAGAACATGAAAAATGAGGAAATCGATGCCCTCATTGTCATTGGAGGCGATGGGTCTATCACTGGGGCAAGAATCTTTGCGCAGGAATATGATATCCCGTGCATTGGAATACCGGCTACTATTGATAACAATCTTTTTGGAACTGACACCACAATCGGGTACGACACTGCTCTCAACACAATTATGGAGTGTGTCGATAAAATCAGGGATACCGCTACTTCGCATGAACGCCTCTTCTTTGTCGAAGTTATGGGCGACGATGCGGGATTCCTGGCTCTTAACGGGGCAATTGCATCTGGTTGTGAGGAGGCTATCATTCCTTCTGTCATGACCAGCGAGGACAGTCTTACCAATTTCATTCATAACGGACTGAGAAAAACCAAGTCAAGCAGTATCGTGCTTGTGGCTGCTAACGAAAACGATGGAGGGGCTATCCATTGGGCAGAGGTTGTCAAAAACAAATACCCGGAAATCGATGTCAGAATTTCTATTCTCGGACATCTGCAAAGAGGTGGAACTCCTTCTGCCCACGACAGAATTATTGCCAGCAGAATGGGATCGGCAAGCATCGAGGCCCTCAAAAAGGGACTCCGCAATGTCATGATCGGTATTGACAACGACGATATTGTGCATGTCCCATTCTCTAAGGTTATCAGGGAAAACCGACGGATCGACCACGACCTGCTCGATATTCTCCACAATATTTCAATTTAGTGAAGTATAAATAAATACTTTATTCATTTTGCTGCTGTCTGAGATATGCCGTTAATATGACTATCGTTGTGTCTTCTTGACTTCTTGTCTTCTTGTCTTCTTTACTTCTTGTCTTCTTTACTTCTTGTCTTCTTTACTTCTTGTCTTCTTGACTTCTTGACTTCTTGTCTTCTTGTCTTTATCAAAATCGTACCAACCTTTTTGATAGAAATTACTAAAGAGTAAATAGTAAACCATAAATATTGTTGTCTTTTTTACACTTATTTCTACTTTTGTATGACATTTGTTTGCTAAAAACATAAAAAATGTGTAAATTTGCATTCTATTTGGGAAAGATTGATTTTTAGATTTAAACAATATCAAATTAAAATGAAAAAGTACAATTTCAACGCAGGACCTTCCATCCTTCCTAGAGAGGTTATTGAAGCAACTGCGAATGCTTGTTTGGATTTTAATGGCTCTGGACTTTCGCTCATGGAAATCAGCCATAGAGCTAAAGACTTTCAGCCGGTGGTCGATGAGGCAGTGGCTCTTTTTAAGGAGTTGCTCGATATCCCGGAAGGATATGCCGTCATTTTCCTTGGAGGTGGAGCAAGCCTTCAGTTCTGCCAGGTTCCTTACAATTTCCTCGAGAAGAAAGCCGCTTATCTCAACACGGGTGTCTGGGCTAAGAAGGCTATCAAGGAGGCTAAACTGTTTGGTGAGGTCGTTGAGGTTGCATCATCTGCAGAGGCTACTTACACTTATATCCCCAAAAACTTTGACATTCCGGCAGATGCTGACTATCTCCATATCACTACAAACAACACGATTTACGGTACGGAAATCAGAAAAGAAATTGATTCTCCTGTTCCTCTGATTGCGGATATGTCTTCGGATATTTTCTCAAGACCTGTCGATGTCAGCAAGTACAACTGTATTTACGGAGGTGCACAGAAAAACCTTTCTATGGCTGGTGTTACCTTTGTCATTGTTAAGGAAGATGCGCTCGGTAAAGTGTCAAGACCTATCCCTACTATGCTTGACTATCGTACACATGTTGAAAAAGGTTCTATGTTCAACACACCGCCTGTAGTGCCGATTTATTGCGCTCTGCAGAATCTTAAGTGGATTAAGGCTCAGGGTGGTGTTGTGGCTATGGATAAACGTGCCAATGAGAGGGCAAAGATCCTTTATGATGAGATTGACCGTAATAAGCTTTTCAGAGGCACTGTACAGGCTGAGGACAGATCAGTCATGAACATCTGTTTCGTAATGAACGATGAGTACAAGGAGCTGGAGGCTGACTTCTTGAAGTTTGCAACTGAGAAGGGAATGGTCGGCGTAAAAGGACATCGTTCTGTTGGTGGATTCAGAGCATCATGCTACAATGCTATGTCTGTGGAAGGGGTGAAAGCGCTCATACAGGCTATGCAGGAATTTGAGAAAGCTCACTAATTTTAATATACTATATTGTTTTGCGGTTATGCGTTTTGCGTGTAACCGCAAAACCATTAAATCATACAACTGCAAAACCGTTAATGAAAATGAAAGTTCTGATTGCTACAGAAAAGCCTTTCGCACCAGTGGCTGTCGAAGGGATAAAGAAAGAGATTGAAAATGCGGGATTCCAACTCGCTATTCTTGAAAAATATACAGAAAAACAGCAACTGCTTGATGCTGTGGCTGATGCCAATGCTATCATTATCCGCTCCGACAAAATTGACGCACAGGTTCTTGATGCTGCCAAACAACTGAAAATCGTTGTTCGCGCTGGTGCAGGATACGATAACGTTGATTTGGAAGCGGCAACTCAGCATGGAGTGGTAGTGATGAACACCCCGGGGCAAAATTCAAACGCAGTGGCTGAACTCGTTTTCGGACTGCTTGTGTTCGCTGTGAGGAATTTCTACAACGGAAAGGCCGGTACAGAACTCATGGGGAAAAAACTCGGAATTCTAGCTTTCGGTAATGTCGGACGAAATGTGGCACGTGTCGCAAAAGGATTCGGGATGGAGGTCGCTGCTTACGATGCATATTGCCCGGCTGAAGTCATTGAGGCTGCTGGAGTGCATGCGGCGAAGAACCAGGAAGAGCTTTTTGAAACTTGCGACATCGTCAGCTTGCATATCCCGGCTACTGCCGAGACGAAGCAGAGCATTAACAAGGCTCTCGTAGGGAAGATGAAAAAAGGTGGTATCGTGGTCAATACGGCTAGAAAGGAAGTAATCAATGAGCCTGAGCTCATTGAACTGATGAAAGAGCGCGAGGACATCAAATATGTCACCGACATCAAGCCCGATGCAGATGAATTGTTCGCACAGTTCGAAGGCAGATATTTTGCCACTCCCAAGAAAATGGGTGCACAGACAGCTGAGGCAAATATCAATGCCGGCATTGCGGCTGCTAAGCAGATTGTGGCGTTTTTCAAGGATGGATGCACTAAATTCCAGGTTAATAAGTGAAAAATAAAAACAAGTTGGATCTGTTGATAAGTTAAGAAATGGCACAGAAGACTTCGTTGAATACTCGACTGTTATCCAGTATTCTATTCTTCTGCTTTTCTTGTCTTTTCCATAGTTCCAATTTGTTTTTTTAATTGATTAATATGGCGATAGTAAAACCATTTAAAGGCCTGCGACCACCGAAAGAACTTGTGGAGAAGGTTGAGTCCAGGCCATACGATGTTCTTAACTCACAGGAGGCGCGTCTTGAGGCGGGCGACAATGAGATGTCACTCTACCATATCATACGCCCCGAAATCAATTTCCCTGAAGGTACGGATGAACATGATCCAAAAGTTTATCAGTCTGCAGCTGAGCAGTTTCAGAAGTTTCAGGACAAGGGATGGTTGGTACAGGACGACAAAGAACATTACTATATCTATGCTCAGACCATGAACGGCAAGACACAGTATGGGCTTGTCGTCGGTGCATACGTGGAGGATTACCTTAACGGTGTAATTAAAAAGCATGAGCTTACAAGAGCGGATAAGGAAGAAGACCGTATGAAGCATGTCAGAGTGAACAATGCCAATATCGAACCGGTCTTTTTTGCCTATCCGGATAATGAGGTGCTGTTGAAACTCATCAGCAAATATGCCGCAACCGAGCCGGTTTATGATTTCATTGCTCCTGTGGATGGATTCGGACATAAGCTCTGGATTATCGACGATGTGAAGGATATGGCGACGGTCACTGAGGAGTTTGCGAAAATGCCTAACCTCTATATAGCCGACGGACATCATCGGTCGGCTGCAGCGGCATTGGTCGGAGCTGAGAAAGCCAGAATGAATCCGAACCATAAAGGGGATGAGGAATATAATTATTTCATGGCGGTGTGCTTCCCGGCATCACAACTCACCATTCTTGATTACAACAGGGTGGTGAAAGACCTTAACGGATTGTCAAATGAACAGTTTCTTGAGGCGCTTAAGAAAAATTTTCTCATCCACAATATGGGTGAGGAGAATTATCGCCCAAAGCAGCTACATGAGTTTGCCTTGTATCTTGACGGTGAATGGTATAGCCTGAAAGCAAAACAGGGTACTTATGACGATAACGATCCGATTGGGGTGCTCGATGTCAGTATCTCTTCCAAGCTCATCCTTGATGAGATTCTTGGAATCAAAGATCTCAGAAAAGATAAGAGAATTGATTTCGTTGGAGGACTGCGTGGACTTGGTGAACTCAAAAGAAGGGTTGACTCAGGAGAGATGAAGATGGCGCTTGCGCTATATCCTGTCACCATGAAGCAAATCATGGACATTGCCGATTCCGGTAATATCATGCCGCCTAAAGCCACATGGTTCGAACCTAAACTACGATCAGGGCTCGTCATACATAAACTATCATGAAGATTCTGACGGTTTAGTCTTCTCTTTTTCTTATCATGGATACTTTTCTCACAATAAAGGCACCGTCGCAAGCTACATATACGGAAAAGCGAAGCAAGTTTCTTGCGTTCGCTTTTCCTGTTTCTACAATTGGCGAAATCAAAGACAAGGTGGCGGAATTTCAAAAGAAATATTATGATGCACGCCACGTCTGCTATGCCTATATGATTGGGCCTGAGAGAACGGTTTTCAGGGCTAACGACAACGGAGAACCATCCGGTACCGCTGGTAAACCGATTCTTGGACAGATTAATTCTAACAATCTCACGGATATCTTGATAATTGTCGTTAGGTATTTCGGAGGTGTGAAACTGGGTACAGGTGGATTGATTGTGGCGTATAGGGCGGCTGCGGCTGAGGCGATTGCTAATGCCGAGATTATTGAAAAGAAAGTGGAGCTCTCTATTTCTTTCAATTTTGAGTATCCATATATGAATGACGTTATGAGGATTGTGAAGGAGGAAAATCCTGATGTCGTCAGCCAGACGTTCGACAACGATTGCGCCATGACACTTCGTATCCGAAAAGATAATATGCCCAAATTGAAAGCAAGACTGGAAAAAGTCACTTCTCTCAGATTCATTAAGGAATAATTATCCGACCTATTGTTTGACTAACGTTTCGTCTTCTCATCTTCATGTCTTCTCGTCATCAAAAATTTAAAATGTCCAAATAGTACAATAAATCTTAAATCGTAAATTTTTAAATCGTAAATATAAATGTCTTCTTGTCTTCTTTCTAAACTTAAACATGCACACTGGTTTCACATATCGGCTTCTCGAATGGTTTGAAGTCAACAAACGGGATTTACCATGGAGAAAGATTAACGACCCGTACCCTATTTGGCTGAGCGAGATTATCCTGCAACAGACCAGAATTCAGCAGGGGACTGATTATTGGAGACGTTTTGTCAACAGATGGCCTGATGTCAAATCATTGGCGCTGGCATCAGAAGATGAGATACTTAGGGAATGGCAGGGGCTTGGCTATTATTCCAGGGCACGCAACTTGCATGTTGCTGCAAAACAAATCGTGGAATTCGGAAAATTTCCAGACACAGTCAAAGATATCAAATCACTCAAAGGGGTGGGTGACTACACGGCTGCAGCTATTGCTTCTTTTGCTTTTAATATACCTGTTGCTGTGGTGGATGGTAATGTCTATAGGGTGCTGGCAAGGCATTTTGGAATTGATATACCGATTGATTCCGCTCAGGGAAAAAAAGTTTTTACTGAATTAGCCCAGGATTTACTTCCAAAAAATCATCCGGCTGACTTTAATCAGGCTATGATGGATTTTGGGGCGATACAATGCACACCTCATTCACCTGGATGTGACTGTTGCCCTATGGCCGATTCTTGTGATGCATTCAAAACACAAAAAGTCAATTCTCTCCCGGTCAAATCAAATAAAGTGAAAATAAGGGAAAGGAGATTCTTTTATTATTACATCAGATATAAAACAAATAATCAGACGTTTATTGCTGTCAGAAAACGCCCGGCTGGTGATATCTGGCAAGGGTTATGGGAACCGTTGATGATTGAGGATAATCCTGAAATCCCTGATTTTAAGGGAAATATCTCCTTGGTGTGTCAAAACGTCAAGCATGTGCTCACACATCAGGTCATTTTTGCGGATTGCTATCTCGTTGAGACTAACGAAAAACCAAAAATAGCTGCCGATTTCCTTTGGATTGAGGAAAAGGAAATCGACAGCTATGCATTACCTCGGTTAGTGGAATTGTTAGTGAGTCAGATGCCTGATTAAGGAGGTGAATATGTGTTTTTTACCTTGGGTAACTATACTTTTCACTATTCACTGTTCACTTTTCATTTTTCACTGTTCACTTTATAAAATCTTACTGATTCCTGAAATTCCACTTGGAGTTATCGCTCTTAAAGTCCCACTTTGCAAGTGTTGGCGTGCTATCACCGGCTGAATAAAGCACATAGGTTGTGTTCAAACCGCTTTCTCCAGGAATACGTTTCGGCATAATCCGGAAACAGCCGTCGGTCAGTTGTTCTATGCGCCATAGTTGTTCGTCACTGCCGCTGAATGAAGGTATGGTCGTTAATTCCTTCTCGGCGGTGGCTGTCAATGCACGGTCCGTCCCTTCTATCACGATTTTGTAATAAGGACCTCCTAGATAACCGCCGGCTTCCGCTACAGGACTAACTGTCCAACGCTGATGAGGACGGAACATATAGTCGCCTGTCCGAACACCGATATTGCCACTTGGCCAGGTGCTGATCACATCCGACAGTTTTTGATTCTCAATCTTTACCAACGGTTGGTTTGCATCCATATTCCAGAAGCGTTGACGCTCCTGAGTCATCCTGACAAAGTCAACTGCTAATTCCAGTGAGTAACCGCGGCGCTCTGACTCTATCTCATAGGTGCCGCTTTTAAAACGGTCACCGGCAACTGGCCACCCGTTTTTCCATAACAACGGACGGATGCCAAGAACGCTGCGGCCGCTACGGTCGAAATCTGCTTCATAATGACAGGACATAATCTCAACGCCTTCATCGATGATGGTACGGCCGAAATGACCGGGACCGCATACTCTGTCCCCAGCGTTAATTACCATCTTGCCACCGCCATGGAACATGTCACGGCCGACATTGTCAACGTAAGGACCTGTCACATCTTTCGAACGGCCGACTACGATATTGTAGGTCGAGTTAACACCGTCGCAGCAGGTGCCATGAGTCCCAAGTAGGTAATACCAGCCGTCGCGGTATATCAAGTCGGAGGCCTCACAGTCAATCGCAATGTCTTTCTCTTTGTTCCCTTTCTTCCTGTATCCTGTCTTGGGGTCAAGCTCTATCAGACGGATTGTGCCGAAATAGGTGCCGTAGCTTACCCATAAACGACCACGCGGATCAAGCAGAAGGCTCGGGTCTATGGCGTCGTTGTCTTCCATGCCGTCACTCGCTGCTACTTCCACGGCATCCGTAAACTTGAAGTCGGGAGATTTAGGATCCAATGTCTTGTTCCACATCGTCAGAATCCTTCCGTTATGACCGCCGCCTAGACCACCACC
>JAEEGL016401292.1_pt1 | contig 27982 bp, 12 predicted proteins | sample 9134231 | NCBI WGS metagenome assembly JAEEGL01 (sample SAMN16246548, study PRJNA631951) | gut metagenome | biome: gut microbiome; feature: rumen; material: fiber-attached | host: Bos | place: Iran: Karaj | collected 2018-10
CACGATATGGAAGCATTCAAGCTTGCATACTATCTTAAGAATTGTATCGAGAACATGTTCACGGATGAGAAGGGTTATCTCGAATCCTTCTCAAGAGACTTTAATCTCGACTCTAATCCGCATCTGTCGGAGAACGGAGTATCCGCGTACCGCACGATGAATACGCTTTTCCATATCATGGAAGCTTACACAGAGCTTTACAGAATCAACAAGGAAACACGCGATGTTTTCCTTATCAGAAAGATCATGAATGTTCTTGATATCTTTGACAAGAAGATCTTCAACTATGAGAAGGGAAGACTCGAGGTTTTCTTCGATCAGGACTATAACAGTCTCATTGATCTGAGATCGATCGGACATGATGTCGAGATGTCGTGGATACTCGACAGGACATGCGATATCCTGGGTGATAAGGATCTTATCGAAGAGTTTGCACCGTTCTCTTTGAAGCTTGCTGAAGAATCGCTGGAGAATGGTTTTGATGGTTTTTCGATGGTGTATGAGGTTGAGCGCGGAGTTGCAAAGCAGACGCGTGCATGGTGGGTTCAGGCAGAAGCTATTGTCGGTTTCATTAATGCCTACATGAAGACCGGAGACCGTAAGTATAAGGATGCTGCAAGAAAGACGTGGGAATTCGTAAGGAATTACATGATCACAAAGACGAGACCTGCCGAGTGGTATAACGAGGTTTCACCGGACGGAACACCCGATATGAGTCTTCCTTTGGTTGCTGAGTGGAAGTGTCCTTACCACGATATCAGAATGTGTATTGAACTTCTAAGACGTAATGAGAGGTTCTCGGAAGAAATCTGACGGGAATGCGGAATATTAAGTGTTTGTAAAATTGCACAAAAGAGCGGTAAAATTTACCGCTCTTTTTGTATTTTCGGTTGGTATTTACTGCTTACTTATATTATAATAGGTGCGTAGTAAAAGGTGGAGGCATGCGTAATGGACGAAGCTTATCTGTTTAACAGCGGCAATAATTACATGAGTTACAACTATCTCGGAGCGCACCCCTTTAAGGATCCGGATGGTACAAAAGGTTATATCTTCAGGGTTTGGGCACCTAAAGCAATTTCTGTAAGCGTTATCGGAGACTTTAATGACTGGGAACCTCTTTGTCATCAGATGACAAAGCAGAGAGACAGCGGTATTTGGGAAATCAAGATTCCCGGTGTTTCACAGTGGAACCGCTACAAGTACAGAGTTGTAGGTTATGATTCAAGAATCTACGATAAGTGTGATCCGTACGCAAGACACTTCGAGACGAGACCTAATAATGCATCCATCGTTTATAACCCCGACGATTATGATTGGGGTGACGACAGATATATGAAGAACAGGCCTGATGCTCTCGCGGCAAGACCTATCAACATCTATGAGATGCACTTAGGTTCCTGGAGACAGCATCCGGACGGAAACTTCTTCACCTATAGAGAGATCGCCATGGATCTCGTTGATTACTGCAGAAAGATGCACTATACACATATCGAGCTGATGCCGGTTCTCGAGCATCCTCTTGATGCATCATGGGGTTATCAGGTAACCGGTTACTTTGCAGCTACTTCCAGATTCGGAACACCTTCCGACTTCAAGTACATGGTAGATATTCTCCACCAGAACGGTATCGCAGTTTTGCTTGACTGGGTACCTGCTCATTTCCCGAAGAACCTCGAAGGTCTTGTAAGATTTGATGGTACTCCTTGTTATGAGTACGCAGATCCAAGAATCGGAGAGCACAGGGAGTGGGGTACATATGTATTCGATTATTCGAAGAATGAGGTCATCTCATTCCTTATTTCCAACGCGGTATTCTGGCTCGATGTATTCCACATCGACGGTCTGCGTGTTGACGCCGTCAGCTCTATGCTTTACAGAGACTATGGCCGTCAGAACTATATCCCGAACAAGTACGGCGGTAATGAGAATCTTGAGGCAATCGAGTTCTTCAAGAAACTTAATTCCACGATTAGGAAGAACTATCCCGGAGTCATGATGATCGCCGAGGAATCAACAGCATGGCCTAAGGTTTCCCATCCTGTTGAGGATGGAGGATTGGGTTTCACGCATAAGTGGAACATGGGCTGGATGCACGATACTCTCGATTATTTCTCAACTGATTCATATGCAAGAGGATGGCATCACGATGAGTTCTGCTTCTCGATGATGTATGCTTTCGCAGAGAATTATGTATTGAGTCTTTCGCATGATGAGGTTGTTCACGGTAAGTATTCCCTCATCAATAAGATGCCTGGTGATGTATGGAGAAAGTTCGCTTCACTCCGTACACTTTTCTTGTATCAGATGAGCCATCCCGGTGCAAAACTCAACTTCATGGGTGCTGAGTTTGGTCAGTTCATCGAGTGGAGATACTATGAGCAGCTTGAGTGGTTCATGCTCGACTATGAGTCACACAGACTTCTTCAGGAGTTCTGTTCCCAGCTTAACAAGTTCTATATCGATCACGGACAGTTGTGGAGAGATGACCATACATGGGCAGGCTTCGAGTGGATCGCTGCTGATGACATTGTTAACAATGTATTCGTCTATACACGTAAGAGCCCTAAGAAGGATGAGAATGATATTTATGTCACTCTCAATATGGTTCCCCAGCCTCTCGAGGAGTATAAGATCCCCGTATATGAACTGGGAACATATAAGATCGTTCTTAACACGGATGATATGTCCTTCGGAGGCAGCGGATATCCCACGGGAGTTGCTCTTGACGGCACTTTCGAGGCGATAGATGAGCCTTATCAGGGTAAGCCGTATCACGTTAAGTTTAATATCCCGCCGCTTGCAGGTGTTTACTTTATGAAGGTTGCGGATGCACCTAAGAAGCCGGCAAAGAGCGTTAAGAAGACTGCAGGTAAGAAGCCCGCTGCAAAGAAGTCATCTGCAAAGACTTCTTCTGCGGCAAAGACAGCAAAGAAGGCTTCTGCCGGGAAGACAGCTTCAAAGTCTACTGGAACTAACAAATCAAATGCGGAGGTTGGTAAAAATGGCTAAGACAGATGTTGTTGCAATGATACTTGCAGGAGGCCAGGGGGCGAGGCTTGGTGTTCTTACCAAGACAGTTGCAAAGCCTGCGGTTCCTTTTGGCAGCCGTTACAGAATCATTGATTTCCCGTTGTCTAACTGCGTTAATTCAGGTATTGAGCGTGTTGGTGTACTTTCACAGTATCAGCCGCTTGCACTTAATACTTACGTAGGTAACGGACATCCTTGGGATCTTGATCGTAATAACGCGGGTGCCTATATACTTCCTCCTTATCAGAGATCAGGTAAGTCAGACTGGTACAAGGGAACAGCAAACGCCATTTACCAGAACAAGGATTTCCTTGATGACTTTGATCCCGAGTATGTAGTCATACTTTCAGGTGACCACATCTATAAGATGGATTATGCGGCTATGCTAAGAAGCCATATCGAGAGAGAAGCTGATGCCACAGTCGCAGTTTATGAAGTACCGTGGGAGGAGGCTCCCAGATTCGGTATCCTCAATACTGAGGGTGAAGACCAGATAGTAGAATTTGAGGAGAAGCCTGCAAAGCCGAAGAGCAACCTCGCATCCATGGGTGTTTACTGCTTTACATGGAAGGTATTAAGAGAAGCTCTTATCAACGATGAGGCAGATCCCGAGTCAAATAATGACTTTGGTAAGAACATCATTCCTATGCTCCTTAACGGAGGCAAGAAGTTGTTCGCATATAGATTCTCAGGTTACTGGAAGGATGTTGGAACAATATCTTCTCTTTGGGAGACGAATATGGATATTCTCGATAAGCCTGAGGATATCAACCTTGTTGACCGTTCCTGGAGAATCTATTCAAGAAACCCTGTTAAGCCTTCACAGTTCATAGGTGAGACAGGTAAGGTTACAAACTCCGCACTGACAGACGGATGCCGTATATTCGGTGAAGTCAACCACTCTGTTCTTTCCGAATCAGTTATTGTCGAGAAGGGTGCAGTCGTTAAGGATTGCGTCTTGCTTCCGGGTGTAGTTGTTAAGGAAGGTGCAAGGATCGAGAGATGTATCGTCGACTTCGGTACGATCATCGGTAAGGACGTAAAGGCCGGACCGAAGGTCGAGGGCGAAGGACCTTATACGAACCATAAGATCTGTTCTGAGGGTATCTGCGTATTTGAGCGCGGTCTTAAGATCAAGGATGGAGCTGAGATACCGGGCAATTCCATGATTGACTCGGATATCGATGCGGGCGATGCTTCAGTCATCGAAGAGAAGTTCAGAGTATAAAGGTCAGCAAGGAGGTAAAGATTATGTTTAATGATGTTATGGGCCTCATACTGGCCGACAATAAGAAGATTGCTTTAGGAGAGCTTTCAGAGCCCCGTGCTTTGTCAGCTGTACCGTTCGGAGGCAGATACAGGATCATTGACTTCATGCTCTCGGATATGGTTAATTCCGGTATCAAGAATGTCGGTATCCTCACATACAACAAGTACAAGTCGTTGATGGACCATCTGGGAACAGGTTCTCCATGGTCACTCGACAGAAAGAATGACGGTCTTCACATCCTGCCGCCTTACGTTAACTCGGAGGCGTCTTCGAACCTTACAGGTGATGAGGAGTTAGGCGGTGTCCTGGACTTCTTGAGACACTCAAGATCCACATATGCGATCGTTGCTAATTCGAATATCATTTTGAACTGTACATTCGATGATATGATCAAGGCTCACGAGACGAGCGGAGCTGATCTCACGGTTCTTTATAACCGTGATGCTCTCAAGTACGGAAGCCCGAGCTATATACTCGAGACAGACGATAAAGGCTTTGTTAAGGATATGCTTTATAATCCCCAGAAGGCTACTTCCAATAAGACGTCTCTCGGTATTATCTGCTTAAGAAGAGATATGCTCATCGATATCATCTCGAAGCAGATGAGCCATGGTAAGACTCACTTCGGTCTCCACTCCATGGTTAAGATGTACGATGAGATCAAGGTCTATGCATATGAGTATGCAGGAACCGCTCTTCGTATCAACAATGTACAGACATACTTTAATGCTTCCATGTCTCTTCTTAAGGATGAGACGAGGGAAGACCTCTTCTGGAGCGGCAAGCCCATCTATACGAAGGTTAAGGATGAGGCACCTACGCTCTACTTTGACAATGCTCAGGTAACATCATCTATCGTATCAGACGGTTGCCGTATCTATGGTAATATCGATCACTCGATCATATTCAGAAGTGCAACCGTATCAAAGAACACAACAGTAAAGAACTGCGTTGTAATGCAGGATGTTCACATCTCTGAAAACTGCCATCTTGAGAATGTAATTCTTGATAAGAATTCATTCGTAAGACCTGGCGTCAGGCTTATCGGACACCCTGATTACCCTGTAGTTATCGGGAAAGGAGCAGGTATCTGATAATGGATAAGATTAAAGTTTTATTTGCATCTTCTGAGGTAAGCCCCTTCGTTAAGGTCGGCGGCTTGGCCGACGTTGTCGGAGCGCTCCCGGTTGAGCTTAATAAGGACAATGTTGACGCGAGAGTAATTCTTCCTTTGTACAAGAAGATTAAGATCAAGTATCAGGATGAACTTCAGTTCCTCGGCTGGAAGCTTGTAAGGATGGGCTGGAGATCTCTTTACGCAGGTTTGTTCCAGATTGAGAAGAACGGAACAATCTTCTACTTTGTAGATAACGAGTACTACTTCAACTTCGACCAGATCTATGTTGAGTATGTATTCGATATCGAGCGTTACTGCTTCTATCAAAGAGCAGTACTCGACTTCATGGGCGACTTCATGAACTTCGAGCCTAACGTTCTTCACTGTAACGACTGGCAGACGGGAATGATGCCTATGCTTCTTGATGCACACTTTAAGAAGCACGGTTATCACACCAATGTTCAGACTGTATTTACTATCCACAATCTGAAGTATCAGGGTGTTCACGCAACAGATGTTGTAAGAGAGATGCTCGACCTTCCTGACGAGTACTTAAGAGAAGAGTTCTGCATTAAGGATCGTGCGATCAACTTTATGAAGGCCGGAATAGTTTTCTCGAATTCGGTTACAACAGTATCTCCCACTTACGCATATGAGATCATGACCGACTACTACGGTGAGGGATTGAACTATACACTTCAGAAGTACGCTTACAAGGTATCGGGTATCCTGAACGGTATCAACGACCTTGAGTACAATCCTAAGAAGGATGATAAGATCCCTGCGAAGTACGATATCAAGACATATAAAAAGGGTAAGGCGGTATGTAAGGAGTCACTGCAGAAGCAGCTGGGGCTTGAAGTTAACCCCAATGCTCCTCTTTGTGCCATGATCTCGCGTCTTGTAGATCAGAAAGGTCTCGACCTGTTGCTCTATGTTCTTGATGAGATGCTCTACGATGGAATGCAAATCGTAATTCTGGGAACCGGTGACAACTACTATGAGAGAGCTCTTGTTGACACGGCTAACAGAAATCCCGGCAAGATGTGCGCTTGTATCGATTTCGATTCAGGTCTTGCCCATACTATCTATGCCGGTGCAGATATCTTCCTTATGCCTTCGCTGTTTGAGCCCTGCGGCTTGTCGCAGCTTGTATCAATGGCATACGGTACTGTCCCTGTTGTAAGAGAGACGGGCGGCCTTAAGGATACCGTTACTCCTTATAATGAGTTTACGGGCGAAGGTAACGGCTTCTCGTTTGCTAATATCAATGCACACGAGTTCCTTTTCGTAACGAAGTATGCATGTGACCTTTACAGGAACCACAAGGATGTTTGGGACAAGCTTATCAAGACCGGTATGAGCGGCGACTACTCATGGAAGAAGAGTGCCAAGGAGTACGCAGGTCTGTACTCGCTTATTACAGGTCTTGCCATCGAGGAAGAAGAGCCCCAGAAGCCTGAGGTAAAGCCTGAGGCTAAGACTGAAGCAGAGGCTAAGCCTTCGGAGGAGAAGCCTAAGGCTGCTTCGAAGCCCGCTTCAAAGCCTGCACCCAAGAAGTCTTCTTCCAAGAAAACTGCAGCAAAGAAGGCAGATAAGAAACCTGCTTCAAAGCCTGCAGCTAAGAAGGCTGATACTGATAAGAAGGAAGAGTCGAAGTAAGAGATGTTCCTTCATGCGTCAAGAGACCTTAAATACAGGACGCCTTACGGCGCACAGCCTGTTGATACCAAAGTCACTATAAGGTTTGACGCATCCTCTGACTGCAGGAATGTGACGCTTTGCTACACATACGGTCTTTACGGTTTCTCTTATCACGAGGAGCCGATGTATGAAGTAAAGGCAGAGAAGCTTCCTGAAAGAACGACCAGATATGAGGCCGGGATCATGTTGCCGCATGAGCCCGGTCTTGTCTTTTACTGGTTCCGCTTTTCCGACATGATCGAGCGGGAGGTCGAGACTGAAGACGGAGCCGATACCGTGACTGAATACGAGACACGGTACTATGTCATGGAAGCTGATACGGAAGACGGTGCAGGTAAGATCTATCACGAGCCGCCAAGGGTTGCAGCAGACGAGGATAAGTATCCTTACGCGTGGCAGATAACGACATACAACAAGAATTTTAAAACTCCCGATTACATGAAGGGTGCACTTATCTATCAGATCTTCCCGGACCGTTTCGCACGTGATGAAGCATTTACGGTACAGAGAATGAAGAGTGCATCTGACAGGGAGGAGAGAGTCTATCACGACGATTGGTATGAGGATGTTGATATCGAGGGAAAGCCTTCGACGGGTTACCTTGCATGTGACTTCTACGGTGGTTCTTTGAAAGGTATTGAAGAGCATCTCGACTATATCAAGAGCCTCGGAATAGACATCATTTACTTGAACCCGATCTTTGAAGCACGTTCTTCGCACAGATACGATACGGCAGATTACTTGAGTGTCGATCCCATGCTCGGAGGGAACGGGGCTTTTGCAAGCTTTAAGGATGCATGCGAAAGCAAGGGGATAAAGATAATTCTCGACGGTGTTTTCTCGCATACGGGTGCCGATTCGAGATACTTTAACAAGTTTGGCAGATACGAGGGAACAGGTGCTTTTGAAGCTTATGAGAAGGGCGTTGTAAGCCCCTACAGATCCTGGTATCACTTCTATAAGAACGAGCACGGTTACACGGTTTATGATTCGTGGTGGGGATTTCCCGATCTGCCTAATGTTGATGAGAATAATCTGTCTTACAGGCAGTTCATCTTCGGTGACGGCGGCGTTGTCGATACATGGATGAAGCGCGGTGCATCAGGACTGAGACTTGATGTCTCCGATGAACTTCCGGATTCTTTCATAAGACAGATGAGAGACACGATCAAGGATAAGACCAACGGAGAGGGAATGCTCGTAGGTGAAGTCTGGGAGGACGCAAGCAACAAGTGTTCTTACGGCTCCTACAGAGACTTTATGCTCGGCAACACTCACGACTCCGTTATGGGATACACTTTCAGGACCACGGTCCTCGAGTACCTGCAAGGCTACGTTTCTGCTAAGGTCTTTAACGCAAGACTCGAAGGTTTTCGCGAGAGATATCCTGCACAGAGTTACTACTGCATCATGAATCTTATGTCCTCGCACGATGTGCCCCGTATGTACACCATGATGAGCAAGCCGCAGGATACCGCAGACAAGAGTGCTCAGCGTGATATCGGTGTTCCTGATCTCGAGGTGTCCAGGTGTGCGGCTCTTTGCAAGATGGCGTACGCTTTGCAGATAGAGTATCCGGGAGCTGCCTGCACTTATTATGGTGATGAAATACTTATGAACGGATATAAGGATCCTTTCAACAGGCGTACTTATCCGTGGGGAAAAGTTGACGGAGAAGCGCAGGAGCACCTTGATTTTTACAGGAAACTTGCTTCGCTCCGTGTTAATAACCGTGTGCTTCGTACAGGTTTTTACAGAACTGTTTATACGACCGAGGAAGCAATCGTTATGGAGCGTTTCCTTGATAGTGAGAACCGTGATTTCTTTGGTAATCTTGTGACAGCCGAAGAAGGCGCAAGGCGTATCGTTCTTATCGTTAACCGCGGCCACGAAGGAATCTATCTAAGCCTTAACGAGCAAAGCGGCACGCTTAAGGTTGAAGAGGTTAAGAAGCCCGCCGTTTCTTTGAGCAACGAATGCGTTGTAAACGGAATAAGCGGCAGCCCCATGCAGATAGGTGTGGCTACTAATTCAATTCAATTTGTAATTTATGAGGGAACAAGTGGAAGTAATCACGAGTAAGGATAATTCCAAGGTCAAGTATCTCGCATCTTTACACGACAGCAAGACTTCACGCCGCGAGGGAGTAGTCCTTGTTGAAGGTGTAAGGTCTTGTGAAGATGCGCTCGCGACCGGCATTACTCCGGTTAAGGTGGTTTCAGATGAAGCTCACAGTGACTGGGCTGATAAGGTTTCTTCCAAAACATCTTGTGAATGCATAGTATTAAGTACTGCATGTTTTAAGAAGATATCCGGGACAATGAACCCTCAGGGCGTCGCTTTGGTGGTAAGAAGGTCTGACAGTTCTCAGGAACTCAAGTTAAGAGGCGATAATAAGGATATCTTCATGTGCCTCGAGGATATACAGGATCCGGGCAACCTCGGCACGATGATCAGGATAGCCGACGCATTTGACTTCGGTGCCGTGCTCGTTACCAAGAATACCGTTGATGCCTACAATGACAAGGTAATAAGGTCATCCATGGGTTCTATCTGGCGAGTTCCCGTCATTGAATTTGCTGACGCACATGAGATGATACAAGCTCTGCACTCGTCGAAAATAAAGGTAATGGCAGCCGAGCTTCACGGTGAAGACTTAAGAAGCGTTAAGCCCGGGCTTCCGGTAGCTTACTTTATAGGTAATGAGGGCGCGGGTTTGAAGCCTGAGACTATAGAATTATGCGATATTAAGGTCAAAATCGATATGCAGGGGAGGGCGGAATCCCTTAATGCCGCCTCAGCCGCTTCGATAATCGGTTACATTTTGCAAGAATTAAGATGAAATCTTGCATTTTTTCTTGAATAAATTGACAAGGCGGAGAGCCGAAACATATAATTTCCTTCGTGGCATAATATTTTATATTTATATAACGGAGGAACAAAATGGGGTACACAATTTCACAGAAGATCATTAAGGATCACCTTCTCTCAGGAGAAATGAAGGTCGGAGAGGAGATAGCTCTTCGTATCGACCAGACTCTTACTCAGGATTCTACGGGAACAATGGCGTATCTCCAGTTTGAAGCCCTCGGTATCGATCAGGTTAAGACAAAGCTCTCTGTAGCTTATATCGATCACAATATGCTTCAGTCCGGCTTCGAGAATGCCGATGACCATAAGTACATTCAGACTGTTACAAATAAGCACGGAATCAGATTCAGCCGTCCCGGTAACGGCGTCTGCCATCAGGTTCACATCGAGAGATTCGGTGTTCCCGGTCAGACATTGCTCGGTTCCGACTCTCATACACCTACGTGCGGCGGTATCGGAATGCTTGCTATCGGTGCAGGCGGACTTGACGTTGCAGTAGCTATGGGCGGCGGCCCTTACTACATCACGATGCCTAAGATGGTTCGTGTTACTCTGAAGAATAAGCTCGCTCCCTGGACAACAGCTAAGGACATCATTCTTGAAGTTCTCCGCATTATGTCCGTTAAGGGCGGTGTGGGAAAGATCGTTGAATATGCAGGAGACGGACTTGCTTCTCTCACAGTTCCCGAGAGAGCTACTATCACCAACATGGGTGCCGAGCTCGGTGCTACAACTTCTGTTTTCCCTTCTGATGAAGTTACAAAGGCTTTCCTTAAGGCCCAGGGAAGAGAAGAGGTTTGGACAGAACTTAAGGCAGATGAGGATGCTGTTTACGATGAGGAGATCGAGATCGACCTCTCGACTCTCGTACCTCTCGTTGCTAAGCCCCACATGCCTGATGAGGTTGTTACAGTTAAGGAGATAGCAGGACTTAAGGTTGACCAGTGCTGCATCGGTTCCTGCACAAACTCCTCACTTTACGATATGCTCAAGGTTGCCAAGATCTTGAAGGGTCACACAGTTCATCCCGATGTATCACTTGTTATCGCTCCGGGTTCAAAGCAGGTATTCAATATGCTCGCTGAGACAGGCGCTCTTGCAGATATGATCGAGGCTGGAGCAAGAATTATCGAGTGCGGCTGCGGCCCTTGTATCGGTATGGGACAGTCTCCTAAGACAAATGCTGTTTCCTTGAGAACAAATAACAGAAACTTCTTCGGAAGATCCGGAACCAAGTCCGCTTCCATTTATCTCGTCAGCCCTGAGGTTGCAGCTGTTGCAGCAATTACGGGTGTTGTTACTAATCCTGCTGACTTCGGCGAGCCGCCGGTAGTTACAATGCCTGATGCATTTAAGGTTAACGACAACATGGTAATTCTTCCTTCCGCCACACCTGATGAGGTCGAGGTAGTAAGAGGTCCTAACATCAAGCCTTTCCCGGCTCACCACAAGCTTGCTGATGAGGTTGACGGTAAGGTATTGATCAAGGTAGAGGACAACATTACAACTGACCACATCATGCCTTCGAACGCTAAGCTTTTGCCTTACCGTTCCAACATTCCTTATCTTGCAGACTTCTGTCTGACACCTTGTGATGAGCAGTTCCCTGCAAGAGCAAAGGAGAACAACGGCGGATTCATCATCGGCGGCCAGAACTACGGCCAGGGCTCTTCAAGAGAGCATGCTGCTTTGGCACCTTTGCAGCTTGGCGTTAAGGGTGTTATTGCACTTTCTTTCGCACGTATCCACATGGCTAACCTCATCAACAACGGTATCCTTCCTCTTACTTTCAAGGATCCTGCTGATTATGAGAAGATCTCGCTTCTTGATGAACTTGTTCTTGAGAATGCAAGAGCTCAGGTTGAGGCTGCTGCTAACGGCGCTTCAGTAACAATTACAAACAAGACTCAGGGTTATTCCTTCGAGACAGAGCTTGCTATCTCTGACAGACAGAGAGACATGCTTCTCGCAGGCGGACTTTTGAATCTTACCAAGGAGAATGCCTGATGGCTGATCTTACAAACAACGAAGTATATATAAACGAGCTTGCGAAAGTTGCAAGCCATAAAGCAAAAATAGAACCCGAACTGTACGGAAAGTACAATGTAAAAAGAGGTCTTCGTAATAACGACGGAACGGGTGTACTTGTAGGTCTTACCGAGGTCGGTGAGGTAATGAGTTACTTCATGGATGACGGTGACCGCGTTCCCGTTGACGGTAAGCTCTATTACCAGGGCTACGAGGTTACAGATCTCGTAAACGGTTTTTACAAGAAAAGATTCGGTTATGAGGAAATTGCTTTCCTTCTCATCACGGGAGATCTTCCCACTGAGCAGGAACTCAAGGACTTCAGAGCGCTTCTGTCTTCTATGAGACCTCTTCCCGAGGGCTTTACAGAAGATATGATCCTCAAGGCTCCGAGCCCGGATGTCATGAATAAGCTCGCAAGATCTGTTCTTGCTTCTTATTCGTATGATCCCAACCCGGATTCACTTGAACTTAAGAATGTAATGCGTCAGTGTGTTGAGTTGATCGCAAGATTCCCTGTAATGATCGCGTACGGTTACATGGCAAGACTTCACTATGTTGAGCATAAGAGTCTTTTCCTTCATTCACCCGTACCTGAGTATTCAACGGCAGAGAATCTCCTGCACCTCATCCGTCCTGACGGAAAGTTTACGGAGCTAGAGGCTACGATACTTGACCTTGCTCTCGTTCTTCACGCGGAGCACGGCGGTGGTAACAACTCATCTTTCGTTACTCACGCTGTTTCTTCGACAGGTACTGACACATATTCAGCCATCGCGGCTGCAGTCGGATCTTTGAAGGGACCTCAGCACGGAGGTGCTTCAAATAAGGCTTATGCCATGATGAGCGATCTTCGCAAGACAGTAAACAACTGGAAGGATGAAGGCGCCGTTAGGGATTACCTTGCAAGGATCATCCGCAAGGAAGCTTTCGACAAGTCCGGTCTGATCTACGGTATCGGTCACGCGGTCTATACTTTGTCTGACCCGAGAACCAGAATTCTCAAGCAGCATGCACAGGAGCTTGCCGAGGTAACAGGAAACACGGAGATATTCGATCTTTACACTATGGTAGAGAGGGTTGCCCCCGATGTATTCCATGAGGTCAAGAAAAACGACAAGATCATGTGTGCGAATGTTGACTATTATGCGGGCTTCATTTATTCCATGCTCGGCATTCCTCCGGAACTGTTCACTCCTATCTTTGCATCAGCAAGAATTGCAGGCTGGAGTGCACACAGAATCGAGGAAGTTGTAACCGGCGGACGCATTATGAGACCTGCCTATAAGTGCGTAAGTAAGAGAAGGGAATACATTCCTGCTGAGCAGAGGAAGCCGCTCATTTAATGTCGTGATTATGTTATACTCTTAATTAGTTTTGAGGGTAAGGAGAACTTCATATGGCTGATAATGAGTATGTTAATGATGCAGTACAGGATGAAGTAGTACAGGGCGTTACTGAGGACGTTACCGATAAGAAGTGTCCCAACTGCGGCGCGACCGTTACTTATGATCCTGCAACTTTGTCGATGACCTGCGAATACTGCGGTTATCACAAGGAACTTCCCAAGCCTGAAGAGGGAAGCAAAGCAACCCAGGAAATCGATTTCAACTCTGCCAAGCTCCGCACGAGCAAGGACTGGGGTTCTCAGAAGAAGAATATCGTCTGCCAGAACTGCGGTGGTTCTGCCATGTATGACATGACCACTACCGCAAACACATGTCCATTCTGCGGTTCCACATCCGTCATGCCGGTTGATGACGACGAGGATGTAATGGCACCCGGTGGTGTCATTCCCTTTGAAATCTCACGCGAAAAGGCGGCGGAGCTGTTCAAGGCGTGGCTTAAGCATAAGCTTTTCGCACCGAGTGCTGCCAAGAAGAGTTGTGAAGCGAAGGAGTTCAATGGAATCTATCTTCCTTATTGGACTTTTGATACGCAGACGACATCATCTTATTCCGGAAGCTACGGTAAGGACTACAAGGACCGTGAGGGCAAAACCCATACAAGATGGTATAACTGCTCAGGTATCTATGATGAGTTCATTGATGACCAGGTTGTATATGCAAGCACGAAGACAAATGACAGCAATATCAAGTCTGTCTCCCAGTTTAACTTTACGAAGTTAAGGGATTACGATCCTCAGTTTATTGCGGGTTTTGCTGCCGAGAGGTACTCTCTTGGACTGGACGACGGCTGGGTAGTAGCTCAGGAACTTATCCAGAGACGCTTGAAGAGCAACATCGAAAGTTCGATAAGAAACAGATATCACGCTGACCGCGTTCGTAATGTCAGACTTGCCACTTCCTATGACAAGATAACATTCAAGTATCTGCTCGCACCTATATGGATCTCAAACTTCAAGTTTAAAGATCAGGTTTATAACTTCGTAGTTAATGGTCAGACCGGAAGGATAGCAGGAAAGTCGCCTGTTTCAGTACTCCGTGTAATTGTTGCAATTATTATCGGTATTGCTGTTCTGGCATTGCTGGCATACATCTTCCAGTAAGTAAAATAAGCTTGATTTATAAGCGAAAGGCCGGGTTAACGCCCGGCTTTTTTGTTTTGAAATGATTGGGTTAACAAGTGTATCACCGTTTCGTAATCTTTTATTCACTGAATTGTGTCATAAATGTGATAATTCTTTTAACAAATTTAACAAAATGCCTTGAAATCAAGGGTTAAAGGCTATAAAATCAAATTATCTATATTTTTTTAGATGGCGCATTATGCGCGAGGGGGCTTTATGAATGGTATAAGGATTTCTAGAAGACAGTTGGCAATGGTCTCTGTGTCTATCGTTGTCTCGATTCTCACACAGTGGCTGTTAATCCCGAAGATACAATGGAATAGTAAGGTTTTTGCAGAAGGTGAGACACCATATCCTGCAGATTCTATTAGTTCCGATCTATGGAATTATTCAACGATAATGTCCTACGGAACGGATTATGGTATTATCTCCAATGTTTTCAACAAGTATGATCATACTGAGACTACGTATGCTACTAATGTTTATAACTTCGTACAGGGCTCAAAGAATGATGATATAGACTTCATCTCAAGACCTGCTCATTTTATGGTAGGTTCCCTTACACCGGGATCCGGTCTTTATTATGATAAGCCTTATTCCGATACTGAGAGATGCCCTGAATTCTTTATTGAGGCACCTTCTGAAGTTCTTGCAACCTTTACCCCTATGCAGGACTTTGATATACCTGATGAGAATATCCACAAGATCTCAAGAACCCCTGAAGAGATCGCTTCCAGTATCAGCGATATGATAGGAAGAGCAAGAGATGGCGTTAATGAAGCAAATACGAGATCTGCGGCGACATCCGATTTTGCTTTCCCTGCAGCTTGCTATATAAGTGGTACAGATCCTACGGATCTGACTTCATATGTCCGTGTTAACGGGAATAATATGGATGTTGTTTTGGATAGCTACTATGCAGATAAAGTTGTTTATATTAATGTTACTCAGGAAATGCTTCAGGCTTTTGCATTTACAGACGGTTTGTCTATCACTAAGCCTGACAGCACTATTGTATGTTTTAACTTCCCTGATTCTTTAAGCAGTTATAGTGGTGAATATGATATTTTCCTTAATCAGTTCACAGTTAATGGTATTTCACCTGTAACTGGACCTAGAGGAACTGATACAGGTGATCCGCATGACACAATCGATTCTGCAATTTGCCAGACTATTGTTTGGAGTATTCCTTCAGATAGAGAAGTAGGCGTAAGATGTATCGGTGGAATGTTGCTTGCTCCTGACAGCCACGTGAGCTGTGTAAATGGTCCTTCCTGTGGTTGGATCGTCTGTGATGAGATAGATATTAAGTGTGAATATCACTTTATTTACCAGAACACAAGTGAGGCTACATTAGGTCAGTATGGTTTCTATCTGAATAAGAAACTTACTGAGGAATTCGGATGCAATCCTGCTTACTCTGCAGCTACCCGTCCTGTTGTTGTTGAAAGTACTACTGCAGCAAGCCGCGGTCAGTTCTCTTTTATATGGCAGGAGTATTTAGATAATACTTATTCAACTCCTGTGGGAGCATCCCAGTCTTTTGCAAACGGTGAAGGAACTGATGCTATTGCCGTAACTTTCCCTACAATCACATTCTTTTCTGATGAAGCGCATGCAACAGATCATTATTATGTTGCCAAGAACAGTTCTAAGACTTTCTACTTCCGCGTAACTGAGGACCAGACAATAACGACAGAAGGAATTACCAATTCCGCCGGTTATGTTGAAATAGCACTTACAGTTACTGCTTTAAATGACGGTAGATTCACTTACTCTGTAGTTTGCGACAGCTTTACCGGTGAGCCTGGAGATGTTTTCCAATACAATCATTATGATGGTTCACCATCTGGAAGCCAGTTCTATATCGGAGCCTTCTTTAACAGGATTGATGAGCAGATTAGTTATGGTCAGCTTAATTTTGGGAAGGGCATTAACGGTATTAATGATCTAAATACATTAACTTATGATCCAACCTATTACTTCACTATTACAAGAGTTATTAATGGTACTACTTATTACTATGATCTGAATGGCTCAAGGAGTACAAACTATACTGAAGTATCACTTACTCTTAATCGCTATTCTCCTCATACCAGTAAAACTATTAATTTGCCTTATGGTGAGTACACAATTACTGAGGTTAATAAGCCCGAGACTAATTCCATTACAACTCAATCCGGTACATACTATTTACAGCCCGGAGCTCATGTTGTGACGGCTACAATTGATGCCTCTCACACTTATGTGAATTTACCCGAGATAGTCAATGAGTATACCACAACACCCATGGGAACTCTTGAGGTTGCCAAGACTGCAACAGATGAGAATAATACAAATCTTAGCGGTACTTTCTATTTTGCAGTTTTGAATTCAGCTAATGAGTATTTGCAGGCAGATGAGTCATCATTTACAACAGATGTTCACTACTTCTCAGTAAATGCAGGTTCTACAAGATCATTTGTATTGCCTGAAGGTGACTACACAGTCAGTGAGGATACTACAAGAGTTGATATTCAGGGTTATACGTTTAATCCGGGAAGCACTACGACTGCCCCTGTTTCAGTAAGCGCATCTTCTCCCGAAACTGCAAATTTGATTAATGAGTACACGACCAATACAACAACCGGATCTCTTATTATCCATAAGATTCTTGATACAGGATCTCCGGCCGCAGCTAATACTACTGAGTACACATTTACTGTAACAGGTCAGGGAATAACAAGAACTGTATCTGTTACCGGTGCAGGTGATTGTGCAGAGATAACAGGTCTTACACCGGGAACTTATACGATTTCAGAGAGTTCTGCAGCTATTTCAGGATATAATCTCGCAATAACCGGAGACACAAGTGTTCAGATTTCTGCGGGACAGCAGACTGATGCTAACATCACTAATACATACACATCAACAACACCTGCTTCGGGAACACTCGTAATTGAGAAGACAGTAAATGGTATTAACGGAGCGGCCGGAAGCGGTCCTGATCTTTCTTTGATCAGTCCAATTACTTTTACTGTAAGCGGTCCGGATGCTGCCGCTATAGGCACAATTCCTGAATTGTCAGCTGCTACCGTTAGCGCCGGAACTTGGACTCGTGTTACTAATACCAACATATACAGATATGTTGTATCTGTTCCTTTGCAAGCCGGTGATGTATATACAGTTACTGAATCTTCAGACGGACACAACAGCAGTTACAGTGTTACAACCACATGTACACCTTCTGATGGAAAGGTAACTATTGTTGGTGGTGATGAGGTTGCTGCTTCATTCGTTAATGAGTACACACCTGTTACTTACACAGGTTCTCTTGTTATCAGAAAGACGATAACAGGAGCAACTCTTTCACAGGTTGGAACAATCAGGTTTACAGCCGTTGGAACAGGCAGTACATCAGGAAGCTTAACGATTCCTGATCTTGTAAATGGCAATGTCGGAACTGTTGTAGGAACGAACTGGATTGATGAAGGAAGCGGGGTTTATACATTTACCGTAAGCGGACTTGATCAGGGTGCAACCTACAGGGTAGAAGAGACCGCTGATGGTCACAACACCAGCTATGATGTATCAGTAACACCTTCAGGTAAGGTTGTTAATGTTACTATCCCTACGAGCACTACGGCCTATACATCTGTATATGCAGAGTTTACTGATGCTTATAGCCCTGTCGCAACACCTACGGGAACATTGGAGGTAACAAAGACCGTAACAGGTGCGACAGCTCCTGCCGGAACAACTTATTATGTAGTTCTCACAAGCGGAGGCACATACTACAATCTGGATGGTAAAACTGCATCAAGCGCAGCTGATGCGGTACAGCAAATCACAGTAAGCGGAAACCGCGGAACGATAACATATACAGGTCTTGATACAAGTAAGACCTATACAGTTACTGAGACGAACAGTTCCGGTGTGGCTATAAATGGTTCTTCTTCGGTCCCTGCTGCAATTACCGGATATGACTGGACAACAGCAGGATCCAACATCGTTGCTAATTCCAGTGCATTCGACACAACAACGCATCAGGCAACAGCTGCGATAACCAATAATTATACAGCTCAGTCTACAACAGTTGAGCTGATAGTTCAGAAGGTGGTAACAGGTTGTCCTTCTGCTGCTTCTCATACATTCGGATTCTATCTGCATGATGAGAACAACCAGTACTATGATGTCAATGGTGATCCTGTACCAGCTGCAACTGCAATTACATTTACAACAAGTACACGTGCTGAAATCAGCGGTCTGCCTGCAGGACATACTTATACTGTTGAAGAGACAGGTGCAAACCAGCCTTATAGTCCTGTTATAACCGGATATGATCTTGCAGTAACTTATACAGGCAACGGTGTAAGGCCTGATGCCGGAGATACAGCAACGATTACGGTAAACAATACTTACACACAGCAGACAGGTGCTCTTGAGGTAAGCAAAGTATTGAATGCACCTGCAGGTTCATCGATTACAGGACCTTTCTACTTCTACATACAAGACGGAGACGGAAAGTTCCTGCAGAATGATGGAACATTTACTGCGAATACAAACTACTTTACAGTAGATGTGTCTACTCCATTCACGATGAGTGGTGTACCTGTAGGAACATATACTATTACTGAGATAACTGCTCCTAATGCCGCCAATACGGCTTACAGGTCAGGTTATAGTCTGCTTGCAACATACACAGGTGCAGCAGTAAGCAATGTTAATACACTTACTATCAGCAAGAATCTGACTTCTGAAGCAGTTATTAACAATACATATACTGTTGATGGAGTAGAACTTACTGTTCAGAAGGTAGTAACAGGTTGTCCTTCTGCTGCTTCTCATACATTCGGATTCTATCTGCATGATGAGAACAACCAGTACTATGATGCCAATGGTGATCCTGTACCAGCTGCAACAGCAATTACATTTACAACAAGTACACCTGCTAGAATCAGTCTGCCTGCAAGACATACTTATACTGTTGAAGAAACTGGTGCAAACCAGCCCTATAGTCCTGATATAACCGGATATGATCTTTCAGTATCTTATACAGGTAACGGTGTAAGTATGCCTAATGACGGAGATACAGCAACGATTACAGTAAATAATATTTACACACAGCAGGTAGCTCCTACTACAGGTACATTGGTTGTAACTAAGACAGTTACCGGTGACACATCCATAACAGGACCGTTCACATTTACTGTAACTAACGCAGCCGGTGAGTATCTGCAGGCACAGGATACGGGTGTATTCGGAAGCGCAGTTGTTACTTTCAGCGTTGCAGCTGGTGGAACGGCAACCTTTACCAATATTCCTGACGGAACTGTTTGTACGGTTACTGAGACCAATGCTGATACATACGGTAATCTTGAAAGTGGCAGTGCAACAAGCGGTTCAGCAACAATTGTTGCCGGCGGCAGTGTATCTGTAGACCTTATTAATGCTTATGCAACACCTACACCTACTACTGATCCGTCTACACCTACAACTGCACCTTCAGAGCCTACGACTGCTCCTACTACACCTACGACGGAGCCCTCTGAAAGCACTGAATCGACGCAGACATCAGAGACTGAGACATCTGAGACAGATTCAGATTCCAGCCCTGCTGTACCTCTTACGGGATGCCTCATCATCAATAAGACGATAAGCGGTGCTTCTCTTGGAGATCTTGATGCAATAAGCTTCGTTCTGACGGATACAGCATGCGGTGCAACACGTGATGTACCTGCTCTTACACTTGCCAATGTCCAGTGTGGATTGTGGGGAGATGCCGGTAACGGAACGTATTACTGCATCATTGATGGTCTGTCAGCCGGTATTACTTATAATGTAACGGAGTCTGCTGACGGACATACGGCGGTTTATACTCTTGATGCCGGTAGTGTTACTTCAGCTTCAGTAGCTATTGTTGCTAATGAGACTGTATCGGTATCACTCTCTGATACATATGTACAGACCGGTTCGTCAACGGTACCTACAGAGCCCGGTGTAGAAAGTTCTGAGACGACTGCACCCGGAGAGGGCGGTGAGACAACTGAGGGTACAACCGCACCTGTTCCCGAGGTTACTACAGTAACGCTTGCAAACGGAACGACATTGAACCCTGACTGCTACACAGTTAATAGTGACGGAAGTATCACTCTTACGGCAGCGGGACGCAACGTTCTTGGTGCAGGCAGACATCAAGTAACCATCACTTATGCTGACGGTACCACACGTACTCAGACTGTGGTAGTCGACTCGGCTGACAGAGTTCCGGCAACGGGAGAGAATGGTATCAATACATTTGCGGCACTTATACTGATTACATCTGCTGCATTGGTATTCACAGCCAAGAAGTTGAGGGAAGAAGAGATCTAATCTCAAAATGATCGGATTGGAAAGGGCCTCCGGGGTCATCCCGGAGGCCCTTTTTTGTGCGAGAATTGCTGCACCAAAGGGTTAAATGCGGCAAATTTGGTGTATTTTTAACAACTGCCACAAATATCCCTAATAGTTTGATTGTTTCCCCCTAATAAGAACAGTAACATCGATTTGTCTTAATAAAAAAGCCTTATGAGTATGAGGAGGGAGTTATGTTAGGTGGAAAGCTTTTTAGAAGAGCAATCGGTATTATTGCTACCGCATTGGTTTTCTCGGTAACATCACAGTGTTTGTTGCTTCCGAGCATTGACCGTGGGTTTGGTGTTCTCGCGGATGATGATGTTGATGAAGAGGTTGTTACAGATGTAGCAACTGACGGGGATACAGATTCAGATATTGATGCCACAGTTACAATCGAAACTTCAGTTGATACGCAGGAAGTTGTACCTGTAGTGACAGTGGCTGAAACACAGCCGGATGAGGAAACAATTGTAACTTCAGCATCTGAGACAACAGCTGTGCCTGAGACAACCACCATGGCGTCTACAGGTTCTTTGACAGTCACATGTACATTGTCCGGTGTAATTGCACCTTCCGGAGTAATCGATTATGTAGTCCTCACAAGCGGAGGATCCTACTACGATATGCATGGTAATGTAGTATCAACTCCGGCAAGTGCTGTACGGCAGGTTGCGGTTAACGGAACAAGCGGTTCAATAACATATGATGGTCTTGATATGAGCAAGACTTATGTAGTTACCCAGACTAACAGTTCAGGTGTGGCAATAAGCTCTGCAAACGAACCGTCTTATATTAATGGATACACGTGGTCTTCCGGTGGTTCTACAATCGTCACAACAGCAAGTGCATTTGATGCAGATACTCATGTTGCAACAGCGACTATTACGAATAAGTACGAGTCAACAACTCCTGCTGCTCCCGGTTCAATCAAGATTGTAAATGTAATTGGTTCAGGTGATCATCCGTTCGGTATAGATGGTTCATCTTTTGGTTTGTACCTTAAGGGCTCTGACGGCAACTACTACAATGCTGCAGGACAGTCTACAGGAACTACTGCCACAGCGATTTATTTGCCTGCTAACGGAACTGTTGTTATTAACAACCTTCCTTCTGACATTACATATTCTATTTCTGAGAATAAAACTGACGGAACTGATCACACAGCAAACAGACAGTTCTACAGACTCAAGGTATCAGGTGAGCAGAGTGGTATTGTCCCTTCTGTTACAGGTGAACCTTGCGTAGTTACGCTTGTTAACACATACACTCTTATCAGAGGTGCTATTACAGTCAACGTTACTGTTACAGACGGTGGTGCCGGAGTTTCCGGTAATAAATTCGGCTTCTATTTAAGAGGTTCTGATGGTAACTACTATGATGCACAGGGTCAGTGCACAGGTGTTACTGCCACCATCATCGAAACTTCTCAGGCAGCCCCCGTAACAATCAATAATCTGCCTTCTAACATTACATATACAATCGCTGAGAATGTTGGTCCCGGTCAGAATCGTACAGCTTATGTTGCAGGTTATGATCTTAACGGTACACAGAAGATCGAAGGGGCAACAGTTTCTGAAGTTGAAGGATTCCCTGCTGAGTACACACTTAATAATATCTACTCTTTGCATCTTTCAGACTACGGTACACTCACCATCAATCCTGTTATCAGAGGTGATTATACTGAAACTAACAGCGAGTCATTCACATACTATGTATATAGCGAGACAAACGGTGTAAGAGAATACTATGATGATTGCGGTGTTCCCTGGTCAGATCCCCAGCCTATCGTTGTAACAAAGTCCGGCAACACATATGTTGATAATGCTGTACTTAATCTTCCCCGTAATCTTACTTTCCACGTTGAGGAAGCATCTGCTTCAGCTCAGAGACGTTATTATGATGTTGCTGTATCTTACGATGCTCAGCCCATAAGCTTCGGTAATTCAGAAACAGTATCTACTAACGTTTATAACACATATACAGTTAAGCACGGATCCATCACAGTTAATGTGACTGTAGTTGATGGAGGTTCCGGTGCAGCAGGTAGGGATTTTGGTTTCCTCATTCAGGACGCAAACGGTGACTACTACGATGCACAGGGTAATAACACAGGTTCAACAGGATCGATCATTACTGTTTCTGCTAATAGACCTGTAACTATTAATAATCTTCCTTGCGACAGAACATTTACTATTAAGGAATCTGTTACTCCGGGCGAGAGCCACACAGCTTATGTAAAGTTCTTCACTCTTAAAGGAACACAGACTATTAAAGGTGTAAGACCGTCGCTTACAAACATTCCTACATCAGTAACTCTTAAGAATATCTATGAGGTAAATAGAGGATCAATGCTCGTCAACATGAAGATCACATCCGGTGGTTCAGATGTTACTGCGGGTACATTATTCTCATTCACCATCTTGGGCTCTGACGGTAATTACTACGATGCACAGGGTGTAAATACAGGTTCCACACCTCATCCTATCCAGGTTTCAGCAGCTGCTCCTGCCGATATCGATGGACTCCCTTTGAACCTTACATATACCATCTCTGAATACACGACTAGCGGTAAGCCTTACTCAGCTTACAGAAAAGGCTATGATCTGAGCGGAACACAGAATATCGTTGATGCAACCGCTTCAATAGTTAATGGTATTCCTACCGAGTATACTCTTGAGAATATCTATACACTTCAAGTAGCTACATTAGGCGCATTTACAGTATCAAAGACCGTTCAGGGTTCACGCGTTACAGGTCCCTTTACATTCACTGTTACTAACGAGAACGGTGAGTATCTTAACGACTTGGATCTTGCTTCATTCCAGTCAGATGTTTATAACTTCAAGATTAATGCAGGTGAGAGCATGAGATTTGATAATCTCCCTGTTGGTACTGTGCTTACGATTCAGGATACAAATGCTGACAAATTTGGTGTTATGACAACAAATTCTGTTATCTCAGTAACTATCACAATCAAAGCAGACATGACATATGTTGAGCTCGTAAATGCGTATGTTACACCGTTCCCTGATGAGTATCCGCCTGTAACACCGGTTCCTTCCGAGGAAACAATTCCTTCAGATTCTGAGCCTACAGGAGCAACAGATGAGACAACGGGACAGACTGATTCAACTGTACCGAGCAGTGTTACTCCTTCACAGCCCACAACACAGCCTACACAGGCTGATACAGTAACACCTACAACTGTACCTTCAGCTGAATCTGCATCTGACAACAGTTCTTCATCTAATAGTGGTTCTTCGTCAAATGCTGCAGCACCTGCTCAGCAGGCAGCCCCCACGAATGCAGTTCTTGGTGCCGATCGAAATACAGCAAGCAGAACTCCCGTAAATGCGGCTTCAAATTCAGATTCAACTTCAACTGAGAATTCTGTTACTGAGTCTTCCGACAGCGGTATCGCTTCCACAGGTGAGACTGATATCCGTCCGGTAGTTGTTATCCTGATCATAGCTTCAATCGGACTCATTATTACTGCCAAGAAGATGAGGGAAGAGGAAAAGTAATAACCATTCTTTAATGAATTGTTAACAGATAGGAAGGGCCGTTGGTGATCCAACGGCCCTTTTAGTTTAGGAAAATAGACCTTTTTATCAAAAATGACGAATTAAGTTGTTGAACATGCACAAAAACCATATGTAGCATTTGTTAATAAAATATGTCGAAATTGTGTAGAAAAGTAAAAATCAAGTTGGTAACATAGTTGTAACTATTAAAAGGGGGACCTTGTTGATGAGGCTTGCTTTCCAAAAAAGATCTGTAGGAGTTACGGCAGTTGCAACAGCAATTACTATGATTCTTGGCATGGTTATCACTGCACCGGAATCTGTTTCTGCTGATTACAACGTACCTGAATTTGCTTACGCTAATTCTGCTACACTCGGAACGGCTGGTGGATTCTCTATCTTCGCGCTGGATTACACCAACGCTGCTCATGAAGAGGGAACTATCGCAGCACAGAGACTTCACAGCACCGGTAATATATTCGGTGTAACGGACGCAGTCTTCGATGAGGCTACTTCCGGAAGTTACTATTTCTACTTCGAGAGTATAGATGGTGATCCTATTACTCAGTTCCAGCACGGAAGTCTTGCTAGTACTGATACTAACTTCTATCCGATAGTTTTCCCGTCAGGAACGACACATGCCATGTCTGCTGAAGACACAAGCAAGATTGAGGTTCGTGATGCTGAAGGCAACCTTATTGTTCGTGAGATTCCTGCGAATATAGCTCCGTATAATCTTATTTATACTGTAGATGAGATCTCAGCTTCTCAGAGAATAGACTTTAATAGTGCTTTTGTTGGTCTTTCCGAGTATTCAACGGCACTTACTAATCTCGATACCGTAATGCTTGGAAGAACAACTAATGTAGCTGCTAATGAGACACGTACGGTAAATGTTGAAGCAGGGTACAATAATGTAATCTATGTAGATTATTCTTCAATCGATTACACAAGAATACTCAATATCGTTTCAGACAGCGAGGACTTCTCTGTAGTATTTAATGTAGATTGTTCTACAGCTCCTTCATCCATCAGTCTTGGCGGATACTTGGGACAGATCCAGGTTAACGGCAGACCCGTTGATACACATGATGGTTTTACAGCAGGTAAGATTCTCTTCAATTTCTATAACTACAGCGGAACAATTGAACTTGGACAGGGAATGAACACGGGTGTCGTTCTTGCTCCTTATGCATCAGTTATTCTTAATGCTACACATAACGGTAATATTATGGCGGCTTCTGTTGAGAACAGAGGCGGTGAGAACCATCAGGGATCGTTCGTAAGATATCCTGATATGCCGGTTCCTACACCTACTGAAGTACCTACACCTACAGAAGAGCCCGCTCCTACAGAAGAGCCCGCTCCTACAGAAGAGCCTGCTCCCACAGAAGAGCCCGCACCTACAGAAGAGCCCGCTCCCACAGAAGAGCCTGCTCCCACAGAAGAGCCTGCTCCCACAGAGGAGCCCGCACCTACAGAAGAGCCTGCTCCTACAGAAGAGCCTGCTCCTACAGAAGAGCCTGCTCCTACAGAGGAGCCTACTCCTACGGTAGAGCCCACTCCTACTGAAGAACCTACACCCGTACCGGCAACACCTACACCCGTACCGGCAACACCTACGCCTGTACCGGCAACACCTACACCCGTACCGGCAACGCCTACGCCTGTACCGGCAACACCTACGCCTGTTCCGGCAACTCCTACGCCCGTACCGGCAACACCTACGCCTGTTCCGGCAACACCTACACCCGTTCCGGCAACACCTACACCTGTTCCGGCAACACCTACACCTGTACCGGCAACACCTACGCCTGTACCGGCAACACCTACGCCTGTACCGGCAACACCTACACCCGTACCGGCAACACCTACACCTGTTCCGGCTACACCTACACCCGTACCGGCAACACCTACGCCCGTACCGGCTACACCTACACCCGTTCCGGCTACACCTACACCTGTTCCTACAGAAGCACCTGAGGCAACAGCAACACCTGTTCCTACAGAAGCACCTGAGGCAACAGCAACACCTGTTCCTACAGAGGTTCCTGAGGCAACAGCAACACCTGTTCCTACAGAAGTTCCTGTAGAGGAGCCTTCTGCAACAGCAACTCCAGTTCCTGAGCAGCCTGCACCTCAGCCTGTAACAGAACAGCCTGCAACTACATCCGTAACTATCAGCAAGGTTGATATCGCAGGTGCTGAGATCGATGGTGCCACACTTACAATCGAGAATATTGCTAATCAGAACTTTGACCTCTCTGGTGTAACTGTTACTCAGAATGGCCAGGTAGCAAGCGGCTTTGCAATTGTTGATAATGTGATTACATTCACAACTGTTTCATCATCTTCTGCAATCGTTAACGGATTGCCTGCAGGTGCTTATGTACTTACAGAGACATCAGCTCCTCTGGGCTATGATATAGCTGAATCTATAACATTTACAGTTGATAGTGCAGGTAACGTTTATGTAGCAGGAACTGATCTGGTTGAGAGAATCGTAATGCTCGATAAGTGCGACCCTACTGTTGCATCGGCTAACATTCCTACAGCAGTTCTTGGCGCTACAAGAGCACAGGAAGTACCTGTAGCCCAGGATGCACCTTCAACAGTTGATTCTGTTAACAGGTCTACAATTAACTACGACGACACAGTTGCTTCTACAGGTGAGTCAGTATCAACTGCAACTGTATTCGGAATAGTAATGATCGCTGCAGCAGCAAGCCTGTTTGCGGTAGTAATCGTCAGAAAGAAAGAAAACTTCTGATAAGGTTTTATACTAATCTTCAAGGGACCGTTTTTAACGGTCCCTTTTTTGTTTTTTGAAAGTTAATAGATTATAATTTATAAACTATATCAGAGTGCATACAGACCATCACGAATGGGAGATGTCTAAGGAGTAATATGCATAAAGAATTCCTAATGGGTAATGAGGCGATAGGAAGGGCAGCAGTAGCGGCCGGAGTAAATGTTGTCGCGGGTTACCCTGGAACTCCATCAACGGAAGTTCTCGAGACGATAGCAAAAGAAAATGACGGAAGCATTTATGTAGAGTGGTCTGTCAATGAGAAGTGTGCTTTAGAAGTTGCGGCCGGTGCCTCTTATTCAGGTGCAAGAACACTTGTTACCATGAAGCAGGTAGGTCTTAATGTTGCATCAGACCCTCTAATGAGCCTTGAGTATGTTGGCGTAAAGGGAGGAATGGTAGTTCTTGTCGCTGATGATCCCGGTCCTATCTCATCCCAGACTGAGCAGGACACGAGAACTTTCGCGCAGTATTCCAAGGTGCCGTGTTTTGACCCGTCTGATGCCAAGGAAGCTTATGATATGCTTTTCGAGGCGTTTGAGCTGTCGGAGAAGTATAAGACTCCCGTGTTCTTCCGCCCAACGACGCGCGTGTGCCATGCGTATCAGTCGATGGAGGTTCGCGATTATGCCGAGTTTGTTGAAAGAAGACCGGAGGGGTTCATCAAGGACTCAAGCCGCTGGGTTATCTTTCCGAAGCTGTCTTATATTAACCACGCGAA
>JAEEGL012122069.1_pt1 | contig 27981 bp, 24 predicted proteins | sample 9134231 | NCBI WGS metagenome assembly JAEEGL01 (sample SAMN16246548, study PRJNA631951) | gut metagenome | biome: gut microbiome; feature: rumen; material: fiber-attached | host: Bos | place: Iran: Karaj | collected 2018-10
CACACACCGAGTGAGCACATTGTGAAGCAATTGCTAAGCGCGAAGCGCGTGCTCACGAGAGGCTGTGGGGATTGCAAGCAGTAATTATTATTGTTCGCCCGCACTTGCGCCAGCCTGCAAAAGTATGACGAAATCTTGCGAATCGTCCTCGTGATAGTTTTTTACAGCCTTTCATATTGGCTAACAGCATAGCAATAACAAAAATGGGGGTTTTTTTACACCCCGTTTTTTGTATCCTTCTGTTTGTCAATACGTAAGAATTCAAGTCTCGCACCGCGGGACTTGCGCGCCAGATTCAGGTCTCTCGCAAGCAGACAAATTTCCTTTCCGAATCCGTGCGCATCCTTTTTATCATCAGTCGGAGATTGGACCCCGACTGAGTTAAGTTTGTTATAACCCCTACCTACACTTGGTTAAAAGGAAGGGGTCTTCTCCGACTGATATAAAAAAGCAATCATAAGGACGATTCGCAAGATTTCGTCCTTATGATTGCTTTTCATTATATCATATCATTAATCGATAAGTCTTTTGCAGGCTTCTTTTACATCTTCTCTGCTTCCGAAAGCTGTAAGTCTGAAGAAGCCTTCACCACACTGACCAAAACCTGCGCCTGGAGTGCCTACTATCCTCTTCTCGTTAAGAAGATAATCGAAGTAATCCCATGATTTTCTGCCATCAGGACACTCAAGCCATATATAAGGCGAATTCTTACCACCATAATAATTTATGCCAATTGATTCAAGCGCTTCGCCTATTATCCTTGCATTCTCCAGGTAATAAGCTATATTGGCAGAACACTGTGCCTCACCCTCAGGACTGAGTGCCGCTGCGGCACCTCTTTGGATTATATATGATACGCCGTTGAACTTTGTAGTCTGACGTCTAAGCCACATCTTATTAAGAGAAGCGCCTTCATATACAAGCTCCTTTGGAACAATCGTATAACCACATCTTGTTCCGGTGAATCCTGCTTTCTTCGAGAAGGAATTGAATTCTATGGCACACTCTCTCGCACCTTCGATCTCATATATGCTTCTAGGAAGGTCTTCAGTTTTCAAGTCTCGCACCGCGAGACTTGCGCGCTGGATTCGGTCTGCGCAAGCAGACAAATTTCCTTTCCGAATCCGTGCGCATCCTCGCGGAGCGTTTATCTCAGTCGGAGATTGGACCCCGACTGAGTTAATTTTGTTATAACCCCTACCTACATTAGTTAAGAGGAAGGGGTCTTCTCCGACTGAGATAAATGCTTCGTAAGCTGCATCAAAGAGGATAAGCGCACCCTTCTTCTTAGCATACGAAACCCAATCCTTAAGCATATCTCTTGTATATACAGCACCTGTTGGATTGTTAGGAGAACATATATATATGATGTCCGCATCTACAGCTTCATCAGGCATAGGAAGAAAACCATTCTCCTTAGAGCCGTTCATATATACGATTTCTCTGCCATCCATCGTGTTAGTATCGACATATACTGGATATACAGGGTCTGGTACAAGAATCTTATTATCCTTATCGAATATATCGAGTATATTACCAAGGTCAGACTTAGCGCCATCACTGACGAACACCTCATCACTCTCTACCCTGCAGCCTCTTCTGCCATAATAATCTCTTATAGCATCGCGCAGAAAAGCATAGCCCTGCTCTTCACCATATCCTCTGAAAGTCTCCTTAACTGCCATCTCTTCAGAAGCTTTAACCATAGCATCAGTACATACCTTAGGAAGCGGCAACGTAACATCGCCTATACCAAGTCTGATTATATCGTTAACCCCTGTCGCCTTCACTGCATTTACCCTCTTAGCTATGTCAGAAAAAAGGTAGCTTTCCTTCAGCTTCAGGTAATTCTTATTGATCTTCATATATTTCTTTCTCTTATAATCTTATTTATCGTGTTCCATACGCCACTTTATACAACGCGTGAGATAATCAACATACTCAGGATTCTTGCACATACTCTTGCCATCAACATCAGATATCTTAGCAACATCCATACCATTACACTTGGTAGTCTTCATGACGATATTAAGAGCCTCCACATCAGTATCGTTGGAGATGTAAGTTCCTATACCGAAAGCAACCTTTGCTGTTCCTGCAAATGCCTTATATATTCTGTCAGCAGTCTCGAAGTCAAGGCTGTCTGAGAAAAGCAAAGTCTTTGTGGCAGGATCTATGCCAAGGCTCTTATAATGCTCTATCATCTTCTCACCCCATACAAAAGGATCGCCGGAATCATGACGAACACCAGAAAAAAGAGTCGAATAAGTGAGCTGGAAATCCTTAAGGAAACAATCTGTAGAGATAGTATCCGTAAGTGCAGTACCATTCAGGATTCCGTACTCCTTGATCCACGCATCAAGAGCATACCAGTTCGAATAAGCCGGATTGTGCTTATGATTGCCCTGACCTGTACACATGATCCACTCATGAGCCATAGTTCCGACAGGGCTTACACCAAACTTCTTCGCAAGATATACATTGGAAGTACCGACAAAGTGCGAATTTCCAAGATCTGTACTTGCCAACTTCTTAACAGCCATCTCCTGCGCATCCACAGATAATCTTCTTCTAAGGCCGAATTCACTGAAGTTACCTATGCAATACTTGCCTGAAGTAAGAGCTTCTATCTTCGCGTCAAGCTTTCTCTCAAAGCTCTCCATAAGCTCCTTATAATCATACTTCATACGGAAGTATACCTCATTGACGATAGCAAGAACCGGGATCTCATACATAGATGTATTAAGCCATGTACCCATAGCCTCTATAGTAAGTCCGCATTCTGCATCAGTACCTATCTCAAAGTCATTAAAATCAGGCTGCCAAAGCTTCAAAAAGTCCACATAAGAACCCTTGATCCACTTGATACCATCAAGATACTCGAGTTCATCAGGCTTAAACCTAAGTTCACAATAAGCCTTAATCTGCTCCTTGATCTCCTCCACCATCTCAGGTGTGTAGAAGATATTCTTGTTACGGCACTTAAAAGTCCATGTTGTCTTATAATCGCTAAACTGGTGATATATAGCCTGCCCCATACTGAACTTATACATATCCGTTTCAAGCAAACTAACAATAATCTGTGGTAATTTCATAATCTCTCCTATCCTAATATATCATCTATTGCTCTGGCGAAAGCCGAAAGCAATCCTTTATCATAATTAGACCACTTTCTATTCCTTTGATTAAATCCTACGATAAAAAGTCTCTTTTTCGTCTTCTGGAATACAAATCCGTTACTGCCGATACCATCAAAGAACTTATACATGTTCGGGTAATCATCCTGTATATTGACAAGCCTATTGGTAGTAAAGAAGCCATTCTTATCTACCAGACACTCCACTTCTGATATGATTTCCGAAGTAAGCCTAGGAGGTCTCACAACAAGATTTTCATTCACATAGATTGGGAAGCCTTCCCTAATATCATATATAAATGCATAGTCAACATCATAATCTTTGACCATATCCGCAAGCATCGACTCAATCTTCGACTGATCCTTCTTGATCACCAAAAGCATATCAAGAAGTGTATTGGCTATCTGATACTGATCATCGGAAAGTCTGAATCCGCTCTTATGACTGTCACCAGGATGAATCTTCTCAGATTTCTCATCATAGATTATAAATCGATTCTTGCCTTTCTCCTTAGCGAGATAAAGACTCTTATCAGCCTTCTCAAAGAGTTCCTCATACATCGTACCATCCTTAGGCGACATAGTTATACCTATGGAAATCGTAAGTTTAGCCTCCCCGAATTGCTCTCTGAAGCGCCAATCGAGGTTCTTTCTTATGGTCTTCAGGATGTATATGAATTCTTCCTCTGTTTTTACTTTATCCGTTACAATAACGAATTCATCACCACCAAAACGCCCTACATAACCTCTGTTAGCAACAACATCCTTTGATATCTTAGCAAGCCCCTCTATGATCTTATCACCCATCATATGGCCATAAGTATCATTAAACAGCTTAAAATCATCTATATCAAATATAGCTATATAGACCTTATCCTTGTTTTCAAGAAGTGAAAGCTTTGCAATCTCTTCTATCGCACGCTTATTATACACTCCTGTAGCCTTATCTATGGCTGCGCTCGACATATAATACTTCTCTGTACTCTGCCTGCCGCCTTTCTTGTCATAAGCAGACACAACACCACTTATAAGACTCTGGTGCTTATTATCTATTACAAAACCGCCATAGAATCTTAAGTTCTTATCATCCATGTCAAAAACAGCACCATCCAGCTCAAGATCTATGTTGTTGATATTCTTCTTAAGTGATTCGCAAAAAAGCTTAAACTGTGCAAGTTTCCTTTCATCAAGATCAGTTCTTGCAACAGTCTCCTTCTCAAGTTCTTCTAAAGGCTTTTTCTTTATGAGGTTATTATACATACCGTTCGCGTAATTAAAAAGCGTGAATTCACCTGTCAGACAATCATAATCAAAGTAGTAATTCGCACTATAAGACATGATAGATCTGTACTTTTTTACAAGACCAGCATTATGATCAAGTCTTTCAAAAGCGCGCATAACCTCACAGAGTTCCATATCAAAAGAACGGAACCCATCTACAATACGTCCATTATAACTGATAACAGTATACATGACCCTATACTCTTTATCAAAGCACAATATCCTCAAGAACATATGCTGTGGCTCATCATCTAGTTTTTCTAAAGCCGCCTTGAATTCTTCAACATCATCCGGATGTATGATATGCATGATCGATCTGGCCGAATTATTTCCAACATATCTATACACTGCTTCGTTGGCATTGGCAATAGTATAGCCACCTTTGATTGACATCCATCCATAATACAACGATGCATCGAAGTCTTTTTTGACATATTCTGTTATATTCATGAATTAAAACTCCTAAACCGAATAATCGAGATTATTCCCCTTAGCTGCATCATCTATTAATTCTTTATTACTCTTACTATACTCATCCGACTTATCATACTTAATCTGCGTAGTTGTAAGACCACCAGCAACATAACTTCTGCCGCACTCAGGACATATGGCAGTCTTGATCTTAACATTCGCTGCCACAACATGTCCATCGTTCTTAGCTGCATCTTTATACGCATTAGCAACATGCTCCATCTCATGGGACATGACTGCAGATGCAGACCTCTGTGGTGAAATATGAGCTGCCGATTTAAAGGATACATTGCCTTCGTCAGAACCATCCTTATACTTTCTCTCGGCACAGGTAGTACACTTTAACTGACCTATACGCTTAAGCTGTTTAGCCTTGGCGCTGTCTTCAGCAATAATATCTCCGGAGGCAGTCTTAATCTGACCGGGTCTTAATATCTCTATATTATTATATAGTCCCGACTGATATGATGAACCTATATTCAAGCTCATATTCAACACCTCCTTACGTATATGGTATAGTGTCTCTATATACATTATACCATAACCCGAATGAGTAATCAATTGTTATTGAACGCTATAGAGTATATCCTCATACGATGGATAGAACCAGTATTCCTTAGCAACCAAAGCCTCAGCCTCATCAACAGAAGCTCTTAGAGCAGCCATATCCGCAAGGATAACATCTCTGTAGTAAACAGCCTCTTTGTATACATCATCTGCGCGATGCTTTGCCTCCTCAACATCCTTCTCTAACTTCTGAAGATCTCTATATATACATGCCGAAAGAGTTGAAAGCTTAGATAAAACTTCAGCTTCCATATAGCCATCGAAGTTACCATCCAAAGACTTCTTGAGGTTAAGAAGCCCTGCAAGATGCTCTTCATACTTAACGATTGAAGACATGATACCCTTCTTGACCATACTGATCATAGTAAGAGCCTCTATGTTGATAACCTTATAATAATTCTCAAGAAGTATCTCATATCTTGATTCAAGCTCTTTTCTTGTATATACACCATGCTTTTCAAGTACCTGTATGTTCTTCTCCTCTATGAAGCAAGGAAGCGCATCTACAGCAGACTTAAGATTAGACAAGCCTCTTTTTTCTGCTTCATCTATCCAGGCATCATCATAGCCGTTACCGTTAAAGAGTATTCTCTTATGCTCTGTTATATTCTTCTTGATGAGAGCCTTACATGCCGAATCGAAGTCCTCTGCACCTTCAAGTTCAGTAGCAAACTGATCAAGTGCCTCAGCAACAATAGCATTAAGTATAGTATTAGGACCGCCTATTGATATCGAAGCACCAGGCATACGGAACTCAAACTTATTACCTGTGAAGGCAAAAGGAGAAGTTCTGTTTCTATCTGTAGAATCCTTAGGGAAGTGAGGAAGAACCTTTGCACCTGTCTCCATAGCCATATGCTCTTTTTCCTCATAGAAGCTTCCGTTCTCGATAGAATCAAGGATAGCAGCAAGCTCATCTCCGAGGAATATCGAGATTACAGCAGGAGGAGCTTCCTGTGCTCCAAGTCTGTGATCGTTACCGGCTGTAGCTACAGACGCACGAAGCATATCCTGATATTCATCAACAGCCTTGATAACAGCGACAAGGAAAAGAAGGAACTGAGCGTTCTGCGATGGTGTATCACCTGGCTCAAGAAGATTCTGACCCTTATCTGTTGCCATAGCCCAGTTGTTGTGCTTACCGGAACCATTGACACTTGCAAATGGCTTCTCATGGAGAAGGCATACAAGACCATGCTTGTTAGCTATCTTCTTCATCATCTCCATCATGAGCTGATTCTGATCTGTACCAAGATTGGTAGTACAGAATATAGGTGCAAGTTCATGCTGTGCAGGAGCAACCTCATTATGCTTGGTCTTCGCAAGGATTCCAAGCTTCCAGAGTTCCTCATCGAGTTCCTTCATAAAAGCAGACACTCTTGGCTTAATAGCACCGAAGTAGTGATCCTCGAGGTCCTGTCCCTTAGGAGGCTTGCAGCCAAATAAAGTACGTCCGCAATATATAAGGTCAGGTCTTTCCTCCCACACCTTCTTGTCGATGAGGAAGTATTCCTGTTCTGCGCCAACAGTTGTGGTAACCCTCTTAACATCATCCTGACCAAAGAGCTTCAAGATTCTCTTGGCCTGCTTATCTATAGCCTGCATAGAACGAAGCAGAGGAGTCTTCTTATCAAGCGCCTCACCACCGTAAGAACAGAAAGCAGTTGGTATACACAAGCTTCCATCCTTCAAAAAGGCATAAGAAGAAGGATCCCACGCCGTATAGCCTCTTGCCTCAAATGTAGCTCTAAGTCCACCAGAAGGGAAGGACGAAGCATCAGACTCACCCTTTACAAGTTCCTTGCCAGAGAATTCCATGATGACCTTACCGCTGCCCTCAGGTGAGATAAAGCTGTCATGCTTCTCAGCAGTTATACCAGTCATAGGCTGGAACCAGTGAGTGAAGTGAGTAGCGCCATTCTCTACAGCCCACTCCTTCATAGCTGATGCAACAACATTGGCCACATCGAGATCGAGATGCTTACCCATCTCCATAGTTCTCTTCAAAGCCTTATATATATCCTTAGGAAGTCTGTCCTTCATAACCTGGTCGTTGAAGACCATACTTCCAAATATTGACGGAACATCCGTTTTCATGTTCTGTTTCCTCCTGTTTTTTCTTTAGAATTTACCATGCGATCCACCATGATGACCACCACCACTCGAGTAATGACCACCGCCCGAATGGCTTCGACCGCCACCGCCGCTTGACGAAGACGATCCTATATATGTTCTTGACGTAGTAGTTCTTGTGTACTTATGATCCGAATGAGTGACCTTAAGGCCGCCATCTTCATATCCTTCAGCATCATAAACCGAATTAATAGTATTCATCTGGCCAACCATACTAGCCTGCTTAACACCTGCTATGATGAGACCTATGAGAAAGAACACAATCACTATACCGAAAGAACGGACTACCCTTGCAATCTTTCTCGCCTTAAGTTCGGCTTTAGTCAGGTACTTATTATCTTCACTATAAGCCTTACCCTTATTCACTCCCTGATCAAGGAATTCATCACACAGATCAAGGAACTTATCAGCCGCCTTATAATAATTCTTATTACTGAGATATGGTGTGATAGCCGACTGAATATAATATGCACCATAATCCGTGAACACACCATTAACACAGTTGCCCATAGTGCTTATGCATATATCTCTTGCATACATATTCACATATAACTCTATACCATTCTGTGCAGAGGTATATCCATAGCCGTTGCCCTCAAAGAACATATCAGCGTCATCCACAACGCCTCGCGAACTAACAGGTTCATCCTTAAAAACTATAACAAGGTCAACCTTATACTTCTCACTAAGAGTCTCACATCTTTTGTCAAGAGCTTCCTCTTCAGAAGAACTAAGAAGATCTGCGTCATCCACAACACGCTTATTATCAGGCTTTTCGGCAGTTGAATAAGCATATGCATCTATACCAAATCCGCTTACAAAGAAAGCAAGCGCCATAAGCAAAACAAGAATTCTCGTATACTTCTTCATAAAACCCTCCTACATAATATAAGCGACAATACCGATAACAGCACCTATAAGTGTAGTTATCCACGTTGTGCGCCAGAAGAACTTTTTCTTCTTACCTTCATCTATCGGCAGCTTACCGACGAACTTACCGGTCTGACCATTCATGATGAAAGGATAGTTCTTGCCGTTATAAACAGTAGTCATGATCCATACAGGAAGCATGGCATATTCAGCCTTATTGACATAATTCACACTGATATCCTTTGATTTCTGAGAACAAGTAGAATACCTATGATCCTTAGAAGCAGCTCTCTTGAATTCCGCCTCAACACTATTCTTGATACGCATATCCGCAACGATACAAGCCTTCTCATCATCCACATCATAGCGGTCAGCTATATAACCCGCAAGGTAAGCAGACTGAAAATCAACCATCTCACTGTAATCAAAAGGCTCTATGGACTGCATATATGTATCATCCATCTTCTCAGAACCATCAACAGGAACATTGTCAAATGCTATGTTACCCGATATCTTAACATCATAGTGCTTAGTCTCTGTAATCCTATAATCTCCTGATGTATGACTGCTAGAAGTGGTACAGTCAAACATGAACCTCGAACTAGTTTCACAATCAAAAAGCCAGAAAGGTACATACATGCCCTTGATTGATTCCACACGATGATTTGCCAAAAAAGAATCAGGCAGAAGCTTCTTTCCTTTACAGAAAGCCTCCAGCTTTCCTTTAGCTGCGCCCTTATCAACCTTAAAAGGTATGATTCGTTCAGGCTTTCTTCCGCCACTCATATTGTCAACGATAACCATAGGTGTATCACAATAAGGACATGTCATAGCACCAATTGTCTCAGCGCCTTCAACAGAAGCGCCACAGTGTGAACAATGATATATCCTCATACCTTCTATATCTGATTCTTCCCACTGTGCAATAGGCTTTTCTTCTCTCTCTTCTTCAAGCTTATAATCCTTCGCAGACAGCTCGTCAACCGAGAATTCATTATCACAGTATACACACAGCATCTTCTGCTTTTCGCTACTGAATGTCAAGTCTCCACCACACACGGGACATATATACTTCAGATTATCACTCATATAAATCCTCCTCTGTGAAAAATCCCCTTTTTCCCTTGTACCATTCTATCACAAATTCTATTGATATTCAAGTACGCCTTAACGAACCGTCCTTATTTTCATAAGCATATACCTGCATATAAGCCCTGTAAATACACCTGTTGCAGCACCTATCACCATAAGGTAAGGCATATATAAGATAAAGCCCCTAAACCCCATGAGCCACGCGGCTATGCACTGTCCGATATTATGCATCATAGCAGAGAATACACCGCATATCACAGTGCCCTTTTTCCTGTATATAAAGAATACAAGACACATTGCAAAGTAAGCTAAGATACCGCCAAAAAGCCCATACACAAGCGAAACCACCTGTCCTGCGATCAAAACCGACAGCACAAGCTTCATAATAAGTGTTAAGAACGCCTCTTTCCTCATACCCTTATATACCAGGAACATGATAACTATGTTAGACAGTCCCAGCTTAGCACCCGGCACCGGTATAAGAACAGGCAAGCTTCCTTCAAGAGTGTATAACGCCAGAGACACAGCTGTAAACATAGCTATATAAGCTATTTTTTCAGTACGATATCGCATCATTTTTTTCTGATACCTCTCCTTCGATAACTATATATAATCCATGCGGAGCACATATTATAGGCATATGACTCTTAAGCGCATTGCCACTGTGCATACATACCTTGTCAGGGCAGTCGCCCTCAACCACCTTAACGCAATCCTTAGATATAGTGATCACATTATACCCCTCAGAAGTCTCATATCGATAGGTCTCTATGCCATTCAACTTATCCAGATCATATGTAGCAAGAAGCTTATCATAGCTATATATCTTCACACAGACACCTTCTTGATTCTGCTGCCTGTATATAAGATACAGGCTAAGGACAAGAACACCTATGATAATCACAGGTATAAGGATCTTACCTATACTTCGAAAATCCTTCACTTTCAAACATGCCTCCATCATCGATTATATACAGCACTTCATAACCTTCGAAGTTCTTTATGTACTTGAGACCTTCATCCTTACCTATAACAAAAAGCGCAGTGGAGAGTATATCACATATAGCGCCGTTCTCACCGACAACAGTCACACTTGTAACGAGATTATCGGAAGGATAACCGGTAGTGTTATCCATTATATGATGATATCTCTTACCGTCGATCATAACATATCTCTCATAATCGCCTGATGTTACAACACAAGCATCCTTGACCTTAAGCGAAGTCTTAACACCATCCCCCCTTGGATCCTTGATTCCTATATTGTAACCATCACCATCCTTGTCACCTATTACAAGCACATTGCCTCCGAAGTTCACAACTGCCTCTTTGATACCCTCTTCAAGAAGCAGAGTCTTGAGGCAATCAGTAGTATAACCCTTTGCTATAGCTCCGAGATCCACTTTGATATCCTCATGATAGAGCACATAGCCCATACTGCACTCTATATTATACATACCTGTTTTTTCAAGAACAGCCTTGATTTCCTTATTCGAAGGAAGAGTCGTTCTCCCTCCTTTTATATCCCACAGATCAGAAAGCCTTCCAAGACTTATGTCAAAAGCATGATTCGTCTTCATGTCATATTCCTTGGCAAGCATTATGATATTATACAGTTCATCACTTGCTTTAAAGCGATTTTTATAAGCAGTCGCATTCATCATGGAAAGCTCTGACGCGTCATTCGTTGCAGAGAATACATGCTCAAGAGCATCGACCTTATCAAAGCACTTTTTTATGATCTTCTTAGCATTCTTTTCTTCATCCTTTTTTACATAAAGAGTTATATTAAGAGTGGTATCAAAGCACATGTGCTCGTCGCTTACCTTTACTGTATCGCTCTTTCCTCTGTCTAAGAGCATCGCCACAGCCAAAAAAGCAAACACGCAAAGCATACATATCAGCCACTTCTCATGCTCAGTACAACGCATTTTTAACCTGCTTTCTCTTTTGCGAAACAAACTTCGGATTATTAGTCTTTACCCTGGCCTCAAGAAGCTTCTTTCTTCCTTCCTCGTTACGAGTATATATAAGCTGATAATCGCCCATGTATTCCTTCATAGCTTCATAGAAGCTCATAGCATCCTCCTTCTTCTTTCCGAAGCGCTCTGGAACCGCATAGTACATATTATCTTTGCCCTTTGGATTATAGAGAAGATACCTCGGATTATCCACAGGACCAAACATCTCACTCACACAATCGGCAAATACCTGCTTATCAGTCTGGCTACCGCCATAGAGACTCACATAATTATCATCACTCGAATCGCCCGAATTGATAACCACCTTACTGCTCTTATTCTCAACCATATCAAGGTTCTTTAGAGCCTTAAGAAGTCCATCGCCGTAGCCCTGAAGCTGCCCTGCTTCTGTCTTATATCTCGCAGCCTTCCTCATCTTAAATACATTGAAACCTCCGATAGCAGCGGACACAGCGCCAACCGCCAAGCCTATCGGACCTCCGAGGATCATACCGCCGACTGTTCCGATAGCCCCACCAACACTTCCTAATATTCCTCCTGAAGATTCCTTCTTGAACTTAGTATCATTAGTCCTTCTGTTATTGACACTGATTGCCTCTTCAGTCTCCATCTTCTGATAATCAGCAAGAACCCTCTCCCACTTCTGTCTTGTGCCAAGCCTGTCGGCCGACATAGCAAGCATAGTCTTATTTATGTTGTCTGTACACTCTTTAGTAAATGGCTCCTTAACGATGGAGAATCTCCCGATACCACTTTCTATGGCATCCTTCTCATAGTGAAGCCCTAAGAAGTGTTCCATTCTCCTCACCATAAGCTTATAGTCATCAGTGCTCTTAGCGCCATCCTTATCCGCAGGACGCACGCAAACTAAGTGCCATATACTGCTTGTTTTGTCAGGGTCACCCTTGAACATCCTTATGGCTCTTCCACGCATCTGATTGCTGAGCATAAAAGACCCCACGAAGCTCGCAAGTATGAGCGAGTTGATACAAGGAGAATCCCATCCCTCACCAAGAAGTGACTTAGTTCCTATCAACACTTGCATATGACCTTCTGTAAATACCTGCGTGACAACTCCTGTTAAGAAGTGTGAATCGCCCTTGGCATATACACGCACATATTCATCTTCAGGAAGCTCTCCAACCGCTCCAAATGTTACTTCCCACTCAGGCTTAAGAAGCGAAAGCAGCGCCTCCTTCGCGCTCGCAGGTATGATGACCACCTTACCACACAACACGCCTAAGGCTATATCCTGCTTCTCTTCCAGAGCTGCACGTCTAAGCATCTCGAAGAAAGGTATGACGCCGATGTCGGTTATATCCTCAGACATGCGCCCTACCTTCTTGATTTCTTTTTCCCTGATAAAATCAGTTAAGATAAGCTCTCTTAGGCCCTTGCCAAGAACAGAATACTCAGCAAGAGTAATCTCCCTGATACTTTTACACTTTCCCTTAGAAGAAGCAAGTTCCTTCTCAAGCTTAGGATTGATCATAAGAGTCACCCTCTTATTCTCTATAAGTCCTAAGTACTTGATGTGCTTTATAAGAGCTTCTCTGTACTCCTCACAAGGTGGATATGACTCGACATCATCATACAAGAATCCCTGCAGAAGATACTCTAGCCATTCTTCATCCATCCCTGGCAGATCGTTAGTCCCAAGAAGCCTTAAGAGTTCTGCAGGAACTCTTCCGCCCTTAGCCTTCTGATAGATAAGAAGAGAGGACAGATACGGCGGATTATCAAGAAGCTTCTGAGCGTCTATGTGACCGTTAAGAGCAGGATGAGACGCTATGATAGCCGCAAGATTATTGTCAGCCATGACATTTTGAAGAAGAGTCTTAGCGTTAGCCTCGAACTGATCAATCGCAGCCTGCTCAGTCTTAGTCGGATAATTAAAGTATATGAAATCCTGATGAGGACATAAGCTCTTTTCTTTCACAAGTTCAGGAATCGTTATCTCCTCATCGATAGGACCGCACATATTGATATAGCGGTTCCACATAACGTCAGTAGAATCTATAGGCGGTGTAGCGGTCAGGGCTATGATTTTCATATCCTTGTCAGCCATCTTGTCTCTGAATTCCTCAAGTGCCTTCCACCACTCACTTCTTAAGTGATGACACTCATCGAGGCACAGGACCTTAACGCCCGCATCCTTCATGGTCTTCACAACATCAAACCCAGAGAAATCGACATTCTCTGTGGTTACTACAGCCGAATCATCAGTCTCATCCTTGATGACCTTACCGTCTTCATCTACATCCTCTTCCACCTCTTCAAGCTTGCCGCTGTAGCGTCTCATAGCAGAGTGAAGAGCTTGATAAGTCGCTATAGTTATAGGCTTAGGGTCGCGAAGATTCTGAGATATGAACTCATCCTTGTCAATACCATCGACTAAGAAAGCTTCGCATATCCTAGAGGCCCACTGTTCTCTTATAGTAACAGAAGGCGCAAATATAAGAGTATTAAGTCCTATACGCCCTATAACTTCTATACCAAGAGTGGTCTTACCGGAACCCGGCGCAGCCACTATGTGAAGCCTGCCATCTTCTATATACTTGTCTACTGACTCAAGTACTCTCGCCTGATAAGAGCGAAATGTTCCGCGAAACTTCAAAGAATCTTTTACAGAAATCATATATCTTCTCCAATCACTCCGTATAATTAGTATCTATCAATTCCATGTAGGTTAACACTCTTACAGCAACATTTTCCTGAAGGTTCCTGTAGAAAAGCTGATAATCATAAGCATGATATGCGCCCTCCTGGAAACCTCTTATCTTAGGCGGATAATCCTGCACAGTAAGCCCCTGCACCTTAAGAGAACCACGCTTAGGTTCTACATAACAGCCACAGAGTTCCTTCTCCTCTCGGATCATATTGCCATCTTCATCAAAGAAGCACGAACCAAGATTAGAATAATTCGAAGCCAAAGTCTCATCAGTCTTCCAGTTGATCGGATTGATAACATAAGACTTAGTATATCTGTCAAATATATTGGTTGATTCGACACCCTTGGCTTCACAGTCATATGTCACTATAACGCCCACATCACGCATACTTCTTGCTGGCATAAGATTATGATTAGCTTCAACTCTTGAGACCTCAAGTGGCCAGCCGATAGCGTATGCAACAACCATAGCCCCTTCCAAATCCTCATCGCCCATATAATCCTCTATCAGCCTGTAGACGAATTCGGCGCCATAAGAATAACCTGCGAGTATGAAGCTTCTGTTCTCTGACAGGTTCTCAAGATAGTATTCAAAAGAAGCCTTAACATTCTCATATACACTGTCTGCTAGGGCATCTCTTACAGACTTCATAAGACCGAAACTTGCATGTCCCATCTGTGGGATATATGGTGCAAATACTCTTGCGCGGTCTTCATATACACCTTTTTGAATATTAACATCACATCTTAGGAGTTTCTTGTCATCTTCAGTCATATCCATAACATACTTATCTCCAAGATCAGCCTCACCTGCTATGATGAATACATCAACAGGCTTCTTATCCTCAGACTGCTTCTCATATCCAGAGTAGATCCAGTTATCAGAATCCGAATAATCAAGCTTCACGACCTGAGGTATATCAGGTTCTGCCTTAGTGGTTGCTTCGACAGTCGATTTTTCAACAGAGGATTGTGTATGTGTAACCTCCTTAACTGCCTCGGTAGATTCTTCTACACTGGTAACAACCGCCTTTTCTTCGCTTTTTTTATTGCAAGCGCCCAAGCTGCCAATCATAAAAAACAAAAGCAGCGCACATAGAATATTCTTATACTTCATACATCAATCCCTAGTTAAACAATGGTGTTGAGAGGTATCTGTCACCCGAATCAGGTAGCAGAACGACTATAGTCTTTCCCTTATTCTCAGTTCTCTTAGCGATCACCTCAGCTGCCTTCAGTGCAGCACCTGATGATATACCCACAAGAACACCTTCCGTAAGAGCAAAATCCCTGCCCTCCTTGTACGAATCCTCAGTATCTACAGCTATAACCTCATCATATACATTCTGATTAAGAACCTTAGGTATGAAGCCAGCTCCTATACCCTGTATACCGTGACTTCCGCTCTCGCCACCCGATAAAACAGCGCTTGTAGAAGGCTCAACAGCTACCACCTTCACTGAAGGATTCCTGCTCTTTAAGTACTCACCTACACCAGTTATAGTTCCGCCGGTACCTACGCCCGCAACAAATATATCGACGCATCCATCAGTCTGTTCCCAGATCTCAGGTCCTGTCGTATCATAGTGTGCAGCGGAATTCGAAGGATTATCAAACTGCCCTAGGATAACAGACCCTTCTATCTCTCGATTAAGCTCATTAGCCTTCTCTATGGCACCTGTCATACCCTTGCTACCCGGAGTCAAAACAAGTTCAGCACCATAAGCCTTAAGAAGAGTTCTCCTCTCTGCGCTCATAGTCTCAGGAAGAGTAAGGATAGCCCTATACCCCTTAGCAGCCGCCACAAGAGCGAGGCCTATACCGGTATTGCCACTTGTCGGCTCGATTATCGTTGCACCGGGCTTTATCTTCCCTGTTTTTTCAGCATCCTCGATCATCCTAAGAGCAACCCTGTCCTTAGCAGAACCTGCGGGATTAAGATATTCTAGCTTAGCAAGAAGTCTTACACCCTCAACCCCTGCTTTCTTAGCATATCTATCAATACTCATCATAGGTGTATCACCTATTAATTCAAGAACATTATTATATATCTTACTCATCTTTTATATTCCTTCCTACACTTTATGGCCAAAGCCCACTATTGCTATTTTACACCAAAAAAGCAATAGATTCAATGCATATATATAGACTTAAATTATAAAATAAAACCTTCGAACCGGATTTGAAATCCTTAGTTCGAAGGTTTTTTCATCGCATATAATAACTAAGCCTTACGCCTCTTTACTTGTGATTTTTTTTGTAATACGCTATATAGCCTACAATCGCAAAAGACCACCATATTACATAAAAGATTATGCTGCCAGTATCAATAAATCCTTCCTGCAAATACATCTTAATCTCAAAATATGTCCACAGTACAAAAAGAACAACAATAAAAAGAAGTGACAAAATCTCCCTAATATTTAGTGAAAATGGATTTATTATTCTGCGAATTTTTACAACTATGGCATCAGCCCGTGGACTGAGAAGGCTGCTGGTTTCATTATTATAAGCTATTAACGCAATCCAGAAAAATGATAAATCCATTATTATATCTCTTACATCTTCCATTACCTTTATCTTGAATGCTTTCCCAAAATCATCTATGGCTGCAGCCAAAATCCAACAAATCAATAACCAAAAAATAAGATATATGATAATCAGCCCACTAAACAAAAGAGACACCATTACTCCTAATCCCATTCTTATCGTGAAACGAATGAAAAGCATTACACTTACTGTGGCTAAAATAAGTTCAAAAATTGCCGTTTTCTTTTCTTCTATTTCTTTTGTTTCCGAAGACCAATCCGGATTAGGCTTTTTTTTCCATCCAATTATCATAGAATCGATTAAACACAAAACAAAAAAACATATAATAAAGTGTGAAAATGCTGAACCTCCTTTAGCGGTAAACATTTCGTGGAAAAAATTAGCAACTTTTAATAACACATTTGTAACACTCCTACCAAGGCCCTATAACACGTACTTCGTATTTATTGTCTTCTTTTTCTACCTCTGTATCTCCATCAAAAAATTTCACATATGAAACTGCCGAATCTTTTACAAATGCCATCGGAACAGAAATAGATTCATTGGTTTCAATATCCTTTATAACCAACATCTTGGTTTGAGGTTCTGCACCATCATTTAACACATACTTAACTGTAAGTGATGAATTGTCTAAACTAAAACATCTCGTGTCAGGTCCGCTTTCATAATCCATCTCATATCTACCGGCGGGAAAGATATTGAGTGTAGCACTATAGGTCTTAGATTTATTATTATACGTAAAAATAAGTCCATCAACCTTACTATATGTCGCATTAACAGCATTCTTGATACCATACAGTGTTATAGGAGTTCCTTTTACTATAATTTCACCTTTTACATCTTCAAAAAGAGTTTCTGTAACATTAGCTTGTTCTTTGGCTTTAACTGTATATGTAAAATTTCCAACTTTTAAAAAACTAATTGTCTTAGAGGTTGTATTAACTTCAGGTTTATATGTTTCTGCTGTATTACTGTCAGCCACACTTATAGTATAAAGCGATGTATTAAGTTCTTTAGCACTTGCAGGATCTATAACTTTATACTTAAGCACATATGGTAATGTATCCGTTCCTGTAACAGTTCCTGTTTCATCATCATATATACAACTTTCAGAATTATCATCTGCGTAAAACTCTACTTGAGGTTCAAGTTTAACTACTTCAACTGTACATGTAGTTCCTGTATATGCTGCAGTATAACTGCTTTTAGGCTTTATATTGATCGTATATGTACCAACAGCATTAACAGTAACAACACCGGAATTAGATACTGTAATTCCTTCACTATCTGTTTCAAAAACAACTTTATCCACTGTTAATTCCTTTGGATTAATGGTAAAACTTATATCGTTTCCAAGATATGATGCTCTAACCTTATGGTTTGCACTATCATAAACAACAGCAGAAGAACTAATTGTATATGTAATAATTTCTGCTCCATATACTTTCTGTAATGGGATGTTGACAATAACCATAACTAAACACAGTAAAATGGCCATTATTCTTCTAAATTTCATGCTTTAATCACCTCCAATCATCGCCAGTTATGCCATACTTCCAATCTGATTCAAGTAAGCATGTTTTTCCGCCGGCTAATATCATACCGAGCTCATTCTCTTTTTCACGTTCGAAAAGAAAATCAATGTATATCTGTTCATCAAGGTTATCTGTATAATGACCATATCTATACCTATAACAAAGCCACGTATAACCTTCACTTGCATTCACTTCACTTACATATACCAATCTCGGTTCTCCGTATATTGCTACTATATCTTCTGGTTTGCTTATTCCCATTGCTACTTCGTTGTGGAAGCAATATGTTTCAACCTTCTTAAGAGTTAAGCAAACAATACTGTCACCAAGTTCAGAATCTATTTTAGGAATATTAAGCGTTATTCCACTTAAACTACCCGTTCCATATGCTACCAACTCCTCATATATCGTCCCACCCCAGCCTTTCTTAGCTTGTGTTGGGGCTTCAGTTGGAGCCTCGGTTGGAGCTTCAGTTGGGGCTTGTGTTGGGGCTTGTGTTGGAGGTTCAGTTATCGGCTCTGTCTGTGGTTCTGTTATCGGTTCGGTTACAGGCTCAGTCTGTGGCTCTGTTACTGGTTCTGACTGTACTTCGGTTACAGGCTCAATCTTTTGTTCTTTCGATGATTCTGTTTCCTTTGCTTTTAAACTTGTTTCTTTTTCCCTTGTTGTCAATTCTGTTAATTTAACAACTGAAGTAGTTTCCTTTGAACTTTCCTTTTTTTTGAACAAGAGGATATGCCTATGACACATATGATCATAAGAGCCAACGCTCCTGATATCACTCCTATTAATTTCTTCTTATTTGACATTTATCTTCCATTCCTTTCTTCAATGAGTATTTACCTCACTTATCTAATAGATAAGGAACGCGCGTATAGAAATCTTAGCGTGCTAAGAAATCTATATTCACACAACCTAGCGTTATTTCATCAAGTATTTCCATCTTACTATTTAGAAGTGATGTTTGTTCTTCTTCATCTGATAATAGTGTTGTTGCTACATCTTCAAATATCTCAGTTTCTCTTTCTTCCGATAACTTGTCTGTCACTGTTTCGTTATAGGTACTGACATCGGCTTTTGAATACTCGATATTCTCTACTTTGACAGACTCATGCTTTTTAACTTTTGCCTCTTGTCTGATTCGTTCCATATTTCGCTTGGCTTCTTTACCACTTAGAAAATCTATTACTTTATTAATCTTAAGTGCGAAGAACAATCCAACCGATATGATAAAGAATATTCCTGAGGTGATGAAACTAGCGATTGATATTATCATATATGTTTTTGCCATTACTCTTGCCCCTCCTTCAGATATACATTCTCAATATCATCCAGATATTCCTTTTTATGTTCAAGAATATATGACTTTTTATTGTTTGACTTCTCCTGTGTTACTACTATTTTCTCTGCCCTTGAGTATACTTCTGTAATGAATGTTTCTAACTGTTTATACTCTATTCCCGTTACACAAAGACTTCTTCTTTGATTGTGAAGCAGATCTGTTATTGCTTCATATACCGTCAGTTTTATGTAGAGTATATCAGGATAATCGTATTTGTCTATGTCATCAATACATACTTTTAAAGAATTCAAAAGGTTAACATAGGTCTCCTTATTGGGTTCCTTTGTATTTCTATTGTTGGCAACATACTCCTTATAGAATTCACATATTGAATAGTAGCTGTTTGCCAGGGCCTTATTCTCATAGGTATTTGGTGCATTTTCTACAATGTGTGCGAAGAACGGCTCTGCTTTCAAGGTTCTGGCCTTCATTGACGATTTTTCTTCATCATACAGATAAAAGTATGTTATTCCCAATTCGTAATTAAGCTTTGCTACATCTAGTCCCGTTTTGTCATACTCAGACTCATTGTTTACACTGAAGGCATCATTGTAGTAGCTCATTATCTGCTTACTCTGTTCTTCATTGAAGGTGCCATTATCTGAATAGGCATCCAATAGCTTTATATAGGCTTCTGTTCTGTAAGGATATAGTTTTATTGCTTCGCAATAGACATTGACCTTCTCTGTGTAATTGGTTGAGGTACTTATGGATATCATCTTTGTGTAATTCTTTTTATTTTCATTGACTGACATCACATTAAAAAGTACACCCAATACAAGACTTGTAACCGTTATACTTGCAGTTGCTACAAAGGAAGCCAGTTTTTTCTTCTGAGCCTTCCTATACACATTATCCATCTTCGCATAATGTTCCAAAGCATACATTAACTCATCACAGCTTTGATATCTGTCATCAGGATTTATCTGTGTACACTTTTGAATAATTGCTTCAAGTCCAGATGACAATGCAGGATTCCACTGCCTTATTGGCAATATCTCGTATGGCGGCTCACATGGATCCTGACCTGTTACTAGATGGTACAAGGTTACTCCTAGTCCATATATATCTGTCCTTGCATCTGTCTGTCCCATCTTGCCGAATTGTTCAGGTGCCGCATATCCTTTTGTTCCAAGATTTACTGTATCAGATGTGTTTTGGATCTTATACTCTCTTGCTATTCCAAAATCTATATCATATCTCCCGGATTCAGTTGTACTGTGGATATCCGCTCATCATTGACAAATGTACCATTTGTACTGTTGTTATCAGACAATACCCAATTATTTTCATAAAAAGAAAGCTTGGCATGATCAGACGAAACATACTTATTATCGTATATGATATCATTGTCCTTCGTTCTGCCAATAGATATATCAATGATGTTTTTTACATAATATTTGTGAAAAATCTGCCTGTCATCAGACAAATGATGAGCAAAAACAAACGCCTGCTCACCATCAACAATAGCTCTATAGAGCCCTTGATCTTCCAATTCAATCTCATTAATAATAGCACCTTTTGAATCAATCTCCCTGCTAAAAAGCCAAAACTGTCCCTTTACTTTTTTAGGCAAAGTTACACCGGAGATTCTAGCATTACTAATTAAATTAACAACCATCTTCCTGTCCACCCAATATTGATATAAATACACATCACAGTATATCATAATACACTTTAAAAAGTCAACATATTTTTATGACTGAAATCAACTGTAGATAAATCATGGGATATCTGATATAATAACATTACCGTAAAAAAGGAGGAGTTATGTTAAAGCAATTATCATATAGGGTGTTTCATATCAACGAGTTATTGTTTTCAACATTATATCCGTTAAGAAAGCCCATACATATCAAAAGCATAGATGAGATCCCGCAGAGAATCAAAGCCTACGGTTTTGATTCAGTTCTGTTTGTCACAGGTCCCCATATCAACAAGATGGGACTTACCACCCCACTCAAGCAGGCGCTCGAAAAGGAAGGCATCAACTACATACTGTACGACAAAACAAACAGTAATCCCACAACAGCCAATGTCAACGAAGCCTACGAATTATACATCAGGAATCAGTGTGATGCAATCATAGGCTTTGGCGGTGGTTCACCTATAGACTGCGCTAAAGCAGTAGGCATAAGAAGTGCTCTTCCTAAGGCATCTCTAGAGATGCTGCAGGGGGCATTCTTAATCAAGAAGAAGATGCCGCCTATATTCGCCATCCCGACAACCGCTGGTTCGGGAAGCGAAGTAAGTATAGCAAGCGTCATAACCGATGAAGAGAAGAAGAAGAAGTACTTCATAGCAGACCCATGTCTTGTGCCTCGTTTTGTCTATATAGACCCGCACTACACACTCTTGCAGCCTAAGCTCTCAAGCATGTACTGTGCGATGGATGCCTTAAGCCATGCTATCGAAAGCGACTTAAGTCTGGCATCCACAAGGGGAACACGCTACAATTCAAAAAAAGCCATAAGACTCATCTATGGCAACATCGACAAAGTATATGATGACAGCACTAACTACAAGGCAAGACGCAATCTAAGCATCGCATCATACAGTGCAGGCCTTGCGTTCACGAGAGCCTATGTAGGCTATATACACGCGCTTGCCCATGCACTTGGAGGCGCGTATAACATCCCTCACGGCAAGGCTATAGCAGTCATCATGCCACATGTACTTGAGTATTATTCAAGATATATCCCAAGAAGAATAAAGCGCATAGCTATAGCGGCCAACATAGCAGATAAGACAACTCCTGCTGATCTTGCATGCCGTATGCTGATAGATTCACTCTACGATATGCTTGATCGATACGAGATAGGTCGTTACATAGAAGAGCTCAAGGTTGATGATATAAAGAAGCTTGCTCACAACGCAGCACAAGAAGCAAATCCGCTCTATCCTGTTCCTGTGATCATGGATCAGAAACAGTTAGAACGGATCCTTATAGATGTATTACTTATGTCATAACTCAATTAGACTTTTTAGAGGACAACCCATGACTTATGCGCAGGTACATGATAACAAGCGCTAAGAAAGTCACTAACCAGCTGATCGGATAAGACATGTAGACAGTCTCCACTCTATGGTATTCAGGCCTTGCAAATACCAAGAATATCCAAGCAAGTCTGAATCCACACACGCCGACTATGGTGAATATCATCGGCTCGAGCGAATGCCCCATACCCCTGATTACGCCAACCATGACATCCATGATGCCACATAAGAAGTAGATCGTGCATATGCAAGACAACCTCACCTGACCATAGCGAATAACCTCCGGGTTATCAGTATAGACTGACAGAAGTTCTTTACTAAAGAAGTTCGCAAGATTGCCCATCACAAGACCAACCATGAACACACATCCAAGACTTGTCAGAGCGATCCTGCCTATTCTCTTATACAGACCTGCGCCCATGTTCTGTCCGGTAAATGATATGGCAGCCTGATAGAACGAATTCATAGAGACATATATGAAGCCCTCGATATTCATCGCGGCAGAATTGCCTGCTACCACGCTGCTTCCAAAGCTGTTTACAGACGATTGGATAACTATGTTGGACAGTGAAAAAAGCGCACCCTGAAAACCTGCAGGAAGTCCGATCTTCACTATCCTAAGAGCCTTATCTTTGCGAATACCTATCTTGGACAGATAGAGCTTCAGATCACCCTTTTCCTTACAGAGAGTCCTGACTATAAGGATAGCGCTCACAACCTGCGATATAACAGTCGCTAAGGCAACGCCTGCCACATTCATACGAAATACTATCACAAATATAAGATTTAAGATAACATTTATCACACCGGCCGCTATGAGATAATAAAGCGGTCTTTTTGTATCTCCGACAGAACGAAGGATAGCCGCACCGAAGTTATATATCATAGATGCTGTCATACCAAGGCAGTATATAGTCAGATAATTCTTGGCAAGTCCAAGTATATCAAGAGGCGCTCCCATCGCCCTAAGTATAGGTCCTGCGAAAATACAGCCTATAACAGTCATGATAAGACCGCTTATAATAGCCATATACATGGCAGTATGAACAGTTTCTCTTACGTCCTTACTCTTCTTGGCCCCTATGTAATTAGACACGCATACATTGGCACCTATAGACAAACCCATGAAGAGGTTCGTCAGAAGGTTGATAACAGGGCTTGTTGAGCCTACTGCCGCAAGAGAGGTCTCGCCTGCAAACCTTCCCACAACTATTATATCCGCCGCATTGAAAGCTAACTGCAAGACACTTGACAGCATAAGAGGGATAGTAAAGAGAAGGATCTTGCCAAGAAGCGGCCCCTCACACATATTTATATCATTCTTATTTTTCACGTCCAAGTCTCCTATACACAGTAATATACATAGTTATAAAGCACGCAAGTCCACCAATCAAGTTAGATACAGGCTCTGCTATGAATACGCCATCTACTCCAAGCCCCATCATCGGCAGAAGGATAGTAAGCGGAACAACTATAATCACCTTCCTAAAAATCGAGAAGAATATCGCATGCTTCGCATCCCCAAGCGACTGGAAAGTAGCCTGCCCGACAAACTGGAAAGCCATGAATATAAAACCAAAAAAGTACAGGAAGAGAGCCCTTACACCAGCCTCTATCATAGCCGCATCATTTGTAAATATCTTCATGAGTTCCTTCGGTATGATAAGAACCACGATCCATGCAAAAGCCGTATAAGCTATGCCAAGAAAAGCAGTAAATCTTATGCCTTCTCTTACTCTGTCATAACGCTTAGCGCCATAATTATAACCCAGGACAGGCTGAGAACCACCTGTTATACCGCTGACAGGCAGAGCCATCAGCTCTCTTACAGAATTAACAACAGTCATAACGCCTATATATACATCACTGCCGTACTTAGCAAGCGTAACATTGCAGGACAACTGCACAAGCGAGTTAGTAGCCTGCATGATATAGTAAGGAAAGCCCATAACGATGACTCTCTTAACTATATCCGCGCTCAGATACAGGTCGCTTTTTGAAAGCTTCAGACTGAACTTAAAAAGTATGAAGCTCATAACCCATACAAAGCTTACAAACTGACTTATAACAGTCGCGATAGCCGCGCCCTTAACGCCCATACCAAATCCATATATGAAGATTGGATCAAGTATCATATTCAGAACAGCGCCTATAAGGGTCGTAAGCATACCCATTCCAGGATGCGCTGTCGCATTGATGAAGCCATTAAGTCCGCTTCCAAGCATGAAGAACACAGTTCCAAGCATGTATATCGACAGATAATCCCTTGCATATACATATGACTCATCCGATGCACCGAACTTGTACAGAATCGGTTTCATGAAAACATACATACCGACCATAAGCAACACTGCCGTGATAATCTGAAGCCCCATAACATTGCCAAGAATCTTCTTTGCCCTCTCATCATCGCCCTTGCCTCTTGTTATCGAAAAGAGCGCCACGCCGCCAAGTCCGAAAAGGTTCGTATTCGCCACGATAAAAGTGATGATTGGAAATGTTATGCCAACGCCCGTAAGAGCAACACCCGAATCCTGTATCCTGCCTATATATACTCTGTCGATTATATTGTAGGCAAGCTGCACAAACTGCGCAAGTATAAGAGGCACAGCCTGAAAAAGTATCCTTTTCTTAACACTGCCTATTGTAAAATTCTCTTTATTATTCATAACTATACACAACTACTCTCTGTTATATACATGTAATTTTTCAAAACTATATACCACATCTTCACCGACGCCAAATACTCCATATGTAGCGCCCGTAAAACGCTTACCACCGCCAAGACCTTCATCACATAAGAAGTCCACTTTAGGCAAGGCAGCAACAAGTTTCCTCTCACCCGCCACACTTACAGAAAAGCACCTTTCAAGTCCCCTAACCTCTTCACATAGTGTGACCGAATCACTATAAGACACAATGCATGAACCACATACTTCATCTTCGCCTTCATGTGACACAACATTTATCTTAAGACTATCTTCGGAAGTCCTCGTAACAGCCATATATACATAAGTCCTCTCATCATAATAATTGATGAGACCACACTTATATTCCTCGCCAACCAGCATAGAACCCGTACAAACCGTGATATCTGTATCGAAATCCATAGAAGACTGCTTTCTTAACAGAACACCTCTAAAACGTATATCAGAAGGCTCATACTTATCACATCTAAGAAACAGCTTACTATCAGCTGTCCACACGCATCCTCTTCTGCTTCTTACACTCATCCACTCCATGTCAAGACCAGTGAAGTCATCATCATAATGCATGAAAGAAGCCTGAGCCACAACACCAGTAACCCCCAGCATCGGTGCAACAGCGCTGTCCGACGGATGCCTTCTGTTACCGACTATCGGCCAGCCATCCCCAGTCCACTCTATGCGATCAACCGCAGTCTCACGTCCGAGATTCGATACTATATGATCAGGTCCCTTAACAGGTCTTGAACATAAGTAAACCATATACCAGTTGCCATCCGCACACAAGATAGGCTTTCCATGCCCAGCCTTCTGAATCCTAAGCCGGTCATCCTCCTGCTTCAATATCGGATTATAAGGGCAAGGCTCATATCTTCCAAAGAGAGTCTCAGACCTCGCCACAGTTATCCTATGACCCATACCTGTTCCCCCCTCTGCTAAGAATAGATAATACCATCCGTCCTTCTTAAGAAGGTGAGCGCCCTCTACTCCACGCTTATTATCGCCATAGTAGAGAAGCGTAGCATCAGATATCTTCTTCGTGCAGTCGGAATTAAGTTCAAAAATCCTCGCACCACGATTAAGAAGCATGTACTTCCTACCATCATCATCCACAAATATCGACGGATCTATACCATCCTCATCTATGAAGACAGGCTTACTATACGGTCCTTCCGGCTTATCAGAAGACACAACCATCTGCCTTCTGTACACAGTTCCATCATCACTGAGCCTATAAGTAGCAGTTATGAAGAAACGCCCATCATGATAAGATATATCTGGAGCCCAGTATCCACGCCCACCAGACAGTTCATCAAGCATCGCATCATCATCGTCTGTCACAGCATAACCGATAACCTCCCAGTTTATCATGTCCCTAGAGTGCGATATCGGAATCGCAGGGAAATAGATGAAACTCGAATTAACCATATAGTAATCATCACCAACCGCCACAACAGAAGGATCAGGCCAGAAGCCTCTCCTCACAGGGTTCTTATATATCCTGTCATATGAAGCACCCGTAACCTCCTCAAAATATCTTACGATGTCCTCATACCCCTCAGACACAGCCAGATCATAAGGCGTGATTCCACGAAGATCGCCCTCAAGAGGCGACATATCAACACGCTCAGTCAGGTATCTGACAACCTCTAGATTATTCGACATAACGCCATAGTGAAGCATATGTCTTCCCTTAGGATCCCTTATATTCATATGCGCTCTCGAGTACTCAACCATATATCTCAAGATAGACATATCCCCAGTCTTAGCCGCAACAAATGCTACGGCAACTCCCTCTTCATCGCATACATCCGCAAGCGATGGATCATCCAAAAGTATCGAGCGCAAACTATCCAAATCTCTGTTTTTAACAGCAGCTAGTATATCAGACATAGAAAAACCTCTCTTGTAAAAATACCCTATAGCATATTTTACCAAAATGTTGTATAATTATAAAGTCTTATTTTTAATATATGTTTTACGGAGGTTATTATGGATATTGCATGTTTGGATCTTGAGGGTGTACTCGTTCCAGAGATATGGATTGCTTTCTCGAAAGCAAGCGGTATAGAGGTACTTAAGAAAACTACCAGAGACGAACCAGATTATGACAAGCTTATGAAGTGGAGACTTGGAATCCTTAAGGAGCACGGTTTGGGACTTAAGGAAATTCAGGATACGATCGCTACTATCGACCCATTGCCAGGAGCAAAGAAGTTCCTCGACGAACTGCGCTCTAAGATGCAGGTCATCATCATCAGCGATACATTTACACAGTTCGCTACACCACTCATGGAGAAGCTTGGCTGGCCAACCATCTTCTGCAACTCACTCGAGGTTGCTGACAACGGTGAGATCACAGGCTACAAGATGCGTATCGAGAACTCAAAGCTCTCAACAGTGAAGGCACTCCAGTCTATCGGCTTTGGTACAATCGCAAGCGGTGACAGCTACAACGACCTTGCCATGATCAAGGCAAGCAAGGCCGGCTTCTTATTCAGAAGCACAGACAAGATCAAAGCTGATAACCCTGAGCTTAAGGCATTCGAGGAATTCGATGACTTAAGATATGCTATCTTCAAAGCAGCAGGGATTCATTAAGAGACTTTAAAAGGGATCATCCGTATTAATAGATGGGCTGTTTTTCCA
>JAEEGL010007134.1_pt1 | contig 27980 bp, 27 predicted proteins | sample 9134231 | NCBI WGS metagenome assembly JAEEGL01 (sample SAMN16246548, study PRJNA631951) | gut metagenome | biome: gut microbiome; feature: rumen; material: fiber-attached | host: Bos | place: Iran: Karaj | collected 2018-10
AAGGAACAGATTTACAGTCTGCCGCGTTTGACCACTTCGCTATCCCTCCAAAAAAAAGATGGTGCCGAAAACAGGAATTGAACCCGTAACCTACTGATTACAAGTCAGTTGCTCTACCAATTGAGCTATTTCGGCAAAAAAATGGTGGGCGATACAGGACTCGAACTTGTGACCTCTTGCTTGTAAGGCAAATGCTCTAACCAACTGAGCTAATCGCCCATCATGTTTTTAGTGCAAGGCACCATCAAATAATCCTCGCACTGGCAATTAATAATATACCAAACTATTCGCGTATTGTCAACAGTTTTTTACATTTTATCCATAATCTCTTTTATCTTGTCATTAATCCAAAGTTCTAGGTGTTCTTTTAATGGTTCAAAACCATTTGCATATGATTCTTCATCATTTATTGGCTTACCATCATTTCTATAATCGATGTTTTTGATACTTAATTTTATTTTGTTATTGCTCTCATCTATGTCAACTACTTGAGCATATATTTTATCATTAACCTTAATATAGTCATTGACATTTCTAACGTAACCAGATGATATTTCGGAAATATGGATTAATCCATCATATTTGTCATTAACAAGAACAAATGCGCCATATTTTTGAATACCCGTTACTGTTACTTTGATTACGTCATTTATTTTGATATCATTCATTATAATTCCTCCAACCGTTAGTATTATATCATTATTTTAATTATTTTTAAATATAATGATTGAAAAATTAATGAAAAATAGGTATACTTATATCTGAGGTGTCTAAAATGGAAATAGAAAAGAAAATCAAAGAAGTATTAGACAGAATTAGACCATATTTAATTAATGATGGCGGAGATGTAGTATTTAAAAGGTATGAAAATGGTGTTGTTTATGTACAACTAGTCGGAGCTTGTTCTGATTGTCCTTTAGTAGATAATACTTTGGAAAGTGGTATTGAAGAAGCCATTATTAGTGAAATACCAGAAGTCATAAAAGTAGTTAATGAAGATTAACTCTTTTTTTAATCCATGATATTTCTTCAATATCATAATGTTTACGAAAATAAGTAATAATATTATTCAAATATATTTCGTAATCATTTGTTTTTTTAATAATATCAAGGATGATTTTTTCATCCATATTATTTATCAAAATATCATCATACATTTCAAAATAAAAACTGGGGTATAATATTCTTGAGATTAATAGTTTAATATCTATAAGTGATAAAAAATGATTATGTAGATAATTATCAAGTTCATTAAATATCACTTTATTGTTTGTGAAAAAAGAGTTTTTGATATATTCGGCAATATCTCTAACCTGATAATCATAAATAATATTTAAGGGATTATATAAAATTTCAGTTGTATCATTAATACGAATAATTCTATGACTAATGTAGTAGGTATAGTTTTTGGGAATAATAATATTATTATAATAACTGATAGCATTTTCAGTAAGTCCTACGAAATAATTAAAGCTATCAACAAGTAATGGATACTTTTTACCATTTTCATTAATTAGGTTTTCTAAGTAATCTATTTTTTTACTCCACAAAAGTCCCCAATTAGTAGATATATTATTCGTAGCTAACGATGTATCAATATAATTGATTTCATTTAACGTAATCTTATTTGTAATATTATAATTTATCTTTATTAAAATATAATTTATATTATTGTATTTACTAATTGGACTATTAAATTTATTTATAATTATTTCGTCTACTAAAGTTTTATCTAACATAATTCTATTGATACTTAGAATATTATTTATGTCTATAAAACCATTATAAATATATAACTTATAGGGTTTATTATTTGCTTTAAATATATAATGATCATTATTATATACAAGTTTATCAGCTTGAATGTTATAAAAGTATTTAATAAAATTGTTCATATTATCACTTATTAAATATTATTCATGTTTTACAAAATAATGTAAAAATTACTTTCTTGTTAAAATGTTTGACAAAATAAAAATTATTTGTTTTAATTGGTAAGAAGGGAAGGAAATATATGTCAAAAAAATTGGTAATTGTGGAGTCACCTAGTAAAAGTAAAACAATCGAAAAGTATCTAGGTAACGATTATAAAGTAGTTTCTTCATTAGGGCACATTAGGGACCTAGCTACTAATGGCAAATATGGCCTTGGTATAGATATTGATAATAATTTCAAACCAAACTATGAAATTATTAAGGGCAAGAAAAAATTAGTTACAGATCTAAAAAAAGAAGTCAAGGATGCTTCTTATGTATATTTAGCTACCGACCCAGACCGTGAAGGAGAAGCTATATCTTGGCATCTATACGATACATTAGGACTAAAAGAGAATTCTTATAAAAGAATTGTTTTTAATGAAATAACAAAGGATGTAATTTTAGGCAGTTTTGCGAAGGCAAGAGATATAGATGATAATTTAGTTAAATCTCAAGAAACGAGAAGGATGCTAGATAGAATTATTGGTTTTAGATTAAGTAAATTAATGCAATCAAAAACTGGTGGCAAATCAGCTGGACGTGTTCAAAGCGTTGCACTTAAGTTAATCGTTGATAGAGAAAGAGAAATTGAAGCATTTATTCCAGAAGATTACTATGAAATTGATGCTATATTTAATGAATTTGAAGCTAAGTTAGATACATATAAAGATAAAAAAATAGAGATTAAAACGGAAGCTGAAGCCAAGGATATTATAAGTAAACTTTCAGATGAATTTAAAATATCTAAGCTTGATAAACAATTAAAAAATAAAAAGGCAAAGCCTCCTTATATTACATCAACACTTCAACAAGATGCATCTACAAAATTAAATTTTGTATCTAAGAAAACAATGATGTTAGCTCAAAAATTATATGAAGGTGTATCTTTGAAAGATGAAACAGTAGGTCTTATTACTTATATGAGAACCGATTCCATTAGATTATCAGATGAATTTATTAGAATGACGTATGGTTATATTAAAAATACATATGGTGATGATTATGTTGGCTATGTAAAAACAACAAAGAAAACTGATAATGTACAAGATGCACATGAAGCTATCAGACCAACAAGTATTTATAGGACACCAGAGACAGTAAAACCATATTTATCTAATGATGAATATAAATTATATAAAATGATTTATTTTAGGGCTTTGGCTTCACTAATGAAAGATGCGAAAGTCGAAGCAACAACTGTTGTATTAGATAATAATGATTATCAATTTAAAGCTACTGGAAGTATTTTAGTATTTGATGGATATTTAAAAGTATATAGTGATTATGAAGAAAATAGCGATGTAATTTTACCAGACTTTAGTAAATATCCAAATGGTGTATTAAAATCTAATGAAATAAATTATACAATGCATACAACTAAACCACCAGCAAGATATACTGAGAGTAAGTTGATTAAAGAAATGGAAACATTAGGTATTGGTAGACCATCAACATATGCAACAACAGTTGGTATTTTATCTGAAAGAGGATATGTTAAAGTTATTGACAAAAAATTCCATCCAACTGAAATAGGTATTGAAACGACCGATAAATTACAAGAATACTTTAAAGATATTATCAACGTTGACTATACTAAAGATATGGAAGATGATTTGGATAAAATAGCTGATGGTAATTTGGTATATACAAAGCTACTTACTCGTTTCTATGATGAATTTGAACCAAAAGTAAAGGATGCATTTTCTCACATGGAAAGAAAACCAGCTGAAGAAACCGGAGAATTATGCCCAAAGTGTGGAAGTCCTCTTGTAATAAAGAAAAGTAAGTATGGTAAATTTGTAGCATGTTCTAATTATCCAGATTGTAAGTATATTAAGCAAGAAGGTAAAGATGAACCTAAAGAAATAATTCCTTGTCCAAAATGTGGCGGAATGATTATCGAAAAAAAGACACGTAAAGGGAAAATCTTTTATGGATGTAATAATTATCCAAAATGTGAGTTTGCTACGTGGGATGAACCAATAAATGAAACTTGTCCAGACTGTGGAAGCATTTTGACTAAAAAAGGTAAAAAAATTAAATGTTCAATATGTAATTATGAAAAATAGTTTTAACTATTTTTCTTTTAGTATGAGAGAAAAAAGTAAACAAATAGTGATAATTAACAGGAGGTTAAATGATAGAAAATATAAAAATGTTACAAAAGGAATTTGAAAGAATAAAAAGTATGGGATATATAAAAGGAATATATAATAGTAGTCAATCAATTGGTAGGACATTTGAAAACGAATTAAACTTATTAATGAATAAGGAATGTGTGCCAGATTATTTTGGTATAGAAATAAAAACAAGGCGGGCATATACAAAAAGTAGAATTACCTTATTTAGTGCTGTACCAAATGGGAGCACACAAGGTGAGATGAAAAGGTTACTTGCTACATACGGATATCCATATCGACGTGATAGAAATTATAATGCTCTTTACGCTGTTGTTGATGCCGTTAAAATGTCGTTTGGTGGTAGGTGTTATCAATACAAATTAGATGTTGATAGGAGAGAACGCAGAATATACTTATGTATATATGATAGAAATGGTAATTTAATTGAACGAAAAATATATTGGTCATATCCTTATTTAAAAGAAAAATTAGAAAATAAAATTAAGCACTTAGCAATCGTGAAGGCGTGGCCAAATAATATCGATGGCTGGAATTATTTCAAATATAGCAGTATAGAGTTTTATGTTTTAAAAAGATTTAACAAATTTATAGATTTAATAGTTGATGGCACTATTAAATTAGTAATAAGGGTAGATATTTATTTGGATGAAAATAATTATGGTAAAATGTATGATCATGGTTGTGGATTTCAAATTTCTTATGGTGATATCACAAAACTATTTTTTGTTTTGGATTTAGAGACAAAAAAATTGAAATAATTATATTCTACATATATATCGTGCCCGGGCAGGTGCAGGCCAACTTTGTTTAAAAAATGCATTTTATCGTTGACAAACCATTCTTTTTAATATATAATTTATATTGCCATGGGGAATTAGCTCAGTTGGCTAGAGCATCTGCCCTGCACGCAGAGGGTCAAGGGTTCGAGTCCCTCATTCTCCACCATGGACGGGAAGTGGCTCAACTTGGTAGAGCATTTGGTTTGGGACCAAGGGGTTGCAGGTTCAAATCCTGTCTTCCCGACCATTTGAAAAATAACTCTTGAAATTCAAGAGTTTTTTCTTTTCTTTGACCCTCTGCAAAAAACAATTTCATTAAAGCCAAATATATGGTATAATTTAAGAGAGGTGTAAATATGAATGGTAATAAATCTATAACTAGAAGGGATGAAGATTTTGCTAAATGGTATACAGATGTTGTAATGGCAGCAAAATTGGCAAGATATTCAAATGTAAAAGGATGTATTTTATATGAACCAAATGGAACGGCTATTTGGGAAAAAATTCAACAAGTTCTTGATAAGAAATTTAAAGAAACAGGACATAAAAATGTTCAAATGCCAATGCTTATTCCAGAAAGTTTGCTTCGAAAAGAAGGCGATTTAGTTAAAGGATTCGCACCAGAAGTTGCTTGGGTAACTGAAGGCGGAGATAAAAAACTAGATGAACGTCTTTGTATTAGACCAACTAGTGAAACATTATTTAGCGATTATTACCATGAAGTAGTTAAGTCATATAAAGATTTACCACTTAAATATAATCAGTGGTGTAATGTAATGCGTTGGGAAAAGGAAGCAAGGCCATTTTTAAGAGGAAGGGAATTCTTTTGGCAAGAAGGACATACTGTCCATGCTACTAAAGAGGAAGCAGAAGCAGAAACAAAAGGTATGCTAGATGTTTATAAAGAGTTTTTTGAAGACTACTTAGCAATACCAGTATTAACTGGTAGAAAAACTGAAAAAGAAAAATTTGCGGGAGCTGAATATACTTTAACTGTTGAAGCTCTAATGTATAATGGTGTATCACTTCAATCTGGAACTACACATTATTTTGGTCAGAAATTTTCTAAGGCATATGACATTAGATTTGTAAATAGTAATAATGAATTTGAATATGCATATCAAACTTCTTGGGGAGTATCAAATAGAATGATTGGAGCTATAATTATGGTTCATGGTGATGATAATGGATTAATATTACCACCAAGAATTGCTCCAATACAGGTTGCAATCATAAAAGCAACTACAGATAATGAAACAGATGCGTTAGCAAGAAAAATACAAAAAGAATTAGATAATAATGATATTTCATCATATATTGATGATTCTGATAAGTCATTTGGATTTAAAATGGCAGAAGCTGAAGTTAATGGTATACCAGTAAGAATAGAACTTGGTAAAAGAGACATTGATAACGGTGTAATAACGATTTCAAGAAGAGATACATTGGAAAAGAATACCATTGGAATAAATGATAATGTTGTAGATTATGTATTCAGACTAATGGATAGTATTCAAGCTAATTTATATGATAGGGCATTAAAGAGAAGAGATTCTATGACATATCATGTTAATACATTAGATGAGATTAAGAAAATTATGGATACACAACCAGGATTTATATATTCTCCTTGGTGTGGAAGTACTGAATGTGAACTTAAAATGAAAGAAATTAAGGGATTAAAGTCACGCTGTATTGTTGAAGACAACGAAGATGGTGTTTGTCCAGTATGTGGAAAGAAATCTAAACATACTGTTGTATGGGGAATACAATATTAGTTGTTATTTATGAAAAAGTATGTTATAATACTCAAAGTGAAGGAGGAACTTTATGGAAACGGCAGTAGTAATAGTATCAATTTTATTAATAGCAATAGTTTTACTTCAAAGTGGAAAAGCAGAAAGTGCTAGTATAATTCAAGATGGATCATCTGAATTATTTCAAAATAGAAAAGAGAGAGGCTTAGAGTTATTTATAAGTAGACTAACATTTATTTTAGGATTTGCTTTCTTTGCTCTATGTACTTTTATATCATTTCTTAAATAATAAAATGTAGTTATCTACATTTTTTATTTTTGTTAACGACTAGATTATTCTAGTCTTTTTTTATATATTTTTTGTCTAAAATCTAAGCAAAAAAAGTAAATGGTATCAAAAAACTTGAATATTATTTATGAGCAGGTAGATTGGAGGAGATATAAAAAACTAATATAATTTGCGAAGAAAGTCGATTGCTTTTTTTAACTAGTATTGTCGAATGTGTATAAAAATAATAAATAATATGCTAAATTTTAAATGAAAGGAAATAGTATGCTAGATATTAATTTTGAATTTAGAAAGGGAATATTTTTTGTTAGATTAATAGGTGATTTAACAAAGGATACATATGGACTAGTTAGTGAGAAATTAGAAAAATTGATTTTGGAAAATAAGTTTAAGTATATTGTGGTTAATACTGATAGAATTAAAAGAATTGATTTTACAGGATTAAACTTTATAAATCAAATATATTTTTTGATTAAGGAAAGCGAGAGCAATTTAATTATTTGTGATAAAACTAAAATATTAACGCCAATTTTTAGTGAGTATATACCAAATATTGTATCAGAACTGGAAGTGCTATAGAGGAGAAATATGCAAACTATTACAGATATTGTTTTGGAAAATCAAGGACTAATTTATCAAATTATAAGTAAATATAGAAAACATTTTGAATTGGATGATTTATATCAAGTAGCGGTATTAGGTTTGATTAAAGCATATAAAAACTATAACGGCAGTTATAATACGAAATTTACTTCATATGCATATCCATATATGTTGGGCGAAGTTATTAAGTATGTTAATGGGTACCGATCTTTAAAACTTAATAAAGAAAGTCGAGTTTTATATTCAAAAATACTTAAGGCAAGTGAAATGCTTACGCAAAAGTTAATGAAAACGCCTTCCATATATGAAATAGCATTGTTTTTAGAGATGGATGAAAAGTTAGTAGAAGATATAATAGTTGCCAATGAACAGATATTTAGCTTAGATAAAATAATCGAAACGGATGGTAAAAACTTTGAATTATATGATTCATTAGGAACTTGTGATGCAAGAGTAGAGAATTATTCGTTATTTAGTGAATTAGAAAAATTACCATCTGATGAGAGAAAAATTATTTTTTCTAGATATTTTGAGGATATGTCGCAAAAAGAAGTTGCAGATAGGCTTGGGATGTATCAGGTAGAAGTTTCAAGAAAGGAAAAGAAAATTTTAAGAAAAATCAAAGATAGTATCAACTAGTGATGAATTAAATATTCTCAAAGTGACAATATCCCAAAATATTAAGAAATATCGTAAATACAACAGAATAACACAAAAAGAGTTGGCATCTAAAAGTGGATATTCTATTTCATATATTAAAAAAATTGAATCATTATCCAATAGAAATATATCAATAGAAGCATTATTCTATATATCTAAAGCATTAGAGAAGGATATTTTGCACTTACTTTATAAAACAGACATATAATAAACTATGAGAATAAGAGATAAATTAGATAGATATTTATATGATAAGGAATATAAAATAACTATCAAAGGGAATCTGGTAGACATTGATAATTACGATGAGATAGTAGATTTTACATCTTCTAAAATAGTTATAAAATGTCAAAATGTTTTAATTATACTTGAGGGTAATAAACTTGGCATTACGAAAATGATGGATAATGAGGTGTTAGTAGAAGGAAGTGTCTGTAAAATAAGCATAAACTAAAAACTAGATACATAATAATTTATAGGTGTCCTATGAATAATGTAAAAGTAATGGTTATTGGAAAAAATGTTTCTAATTATGCTAAATGGATTATTAAACAAAATATCAATATAATTAAGCTTGATATAGTTAAATATAACAAATTATATTTAATTATCAATTACAATGATTATAGTTTATTAAATAAATATTCAAAAACATACGAAGTATCAATCGTAAAAAAATATGGTAGTCTTAGGATAATTGATGGTATTAAAGAAAATGTTATAATTCTATCATGTCTTATTTTATCCATATTTTTTTTATATTTACTGTCACATATTATTTTTAATGTGGAAGTCGTTTACAACGATAAAGAGATGGTTACTAATATAACCAACGAACTTGCTAAATATAATGTTAGTAGATTTAAAAAAAAGAAATCATATGCTTATTTAGAACAAGTAAAGAAAAAAATATTAGAAGATAATAAGGATACTTTAGAATGGTTAGAAATAGAGGAATATGGGACTAAGTATATTGTTAGGTTAGTGGAAAGGAAACAAGAAAGAAATGATAATAGTAAGGATTATCAATCAATTATTTCTAAAAAGGATGCAATAATTACAAAAATTGTAGCTACGAATGGTGAAAAAGTAAAAAGTATCAATGAATATGTCAAAAAGGGAGATACGATAATTAGTGGCGTAATTACAAAACCGGATGGATCAAATATATATACTGTGGCTATGGGTAATGTTTATGGCGAAGTTTGGTATAAGGTTAAAGTAGAATATCCACTATATTATCAAGAAGAAAAATTAACTGGTAAGAGCAGAGGAATTATTTCATTTTATTTTTTGAATAAGAATTATTCACTATTTTTATATAAAAAATATAAGAATTTCAAACTAATTACGAAAACTATTTTGGAAAATAATGTTGTTCCTTTTAGGATAGCTAAAGAAAGAATATATGAAACAATGGTAACTGAAGAAATATATACTGGTGAAGAAGCCATAATGCGCGCAATAGCAGTTACAAAAGATAAATTTTTGCATGATAAGAGTAACATAATTAACATTAAGAATATTCAAATAATAGAAAAAGAGATTTCAAGTTCAAAAGTATCATTAACACTCTTTGTATCTGCAATTGAAGATATAACGGATGTAGTTAAAATATCTCAAGAAAATGGTATATAGGAAAAGGCTTAATTTGACAATAATCCTTTTTTTTGTTATAATTTCTAAGTCTTAATACTTTATTGAAGAAAGGAGAAAAATGAGTAAAATTAACATATTTAGTCTTGGTGGATTAAATGAAAATGGTAAAAATATGTATGTTACAGAAGTCGATAATGATATTTTTGTTATTGAGGCTGGACTTCAATATGCTGATGAACATACATTAGGAATAGATTATTTTATTCCAAATATTGATTATTTAAAAACGAATAAAGAAAGAATAAAAGGAATATTTTTAACCCACGGACACGATGAGAATGTTGGAGCTATTGCGGATATTATGGATTCTCTTGGCAACATTCCAATATATGGATCTAAATTCACTTTAAACATTGTAAAACAAGAATTAGAAGCATATAAATATAATACAGATAATCTTATTGTAGTAAAAGAAAATAAAATAATAGATTTTGGTAACGTTAGGATTACGCCAATTGGATTGTCACATTCAATACCGGATAATTATGGTTATGCAATATATACAAAGGATGGTGTAATCTTTTATGCATCTGATTATGTTTTCGATGCAACAATGCGTGGACCTTATAAAACTGATTTAGGTCGTTTAGCTTATGTTGGTAGACAGGGCGTTCTTTGTCTTATGACAGAGTCATTATATGCAATGAACAAAGGACATACATCTCCAAATCATAGAATTGAAGGATTAATTAATCAAACGTTAACGCGTCACAAAGGAAGAATAATATTTAATGTCTTAAATTCCCATTTATATAGAATACAGGAATTATTTAATGAAGTATCAAAGACAGATCGTAAAATAGTAGTAATGGGAAAAAGACTACAAGGAATTATTAAGTATTCCCTTGAAAATAATTATTTAAAGATTGATAAAAAGTTTATTGGTGATTTATCTAATATTAATGATGATAATGTTGTAATATTAAATTCGAATGAAAGAGAAAAGCCATATGTCAATATGATTAAAATTGTTGATGGTTATGATAAGTTTATTAAGATTAATAAGAATGATACGATATTTTTAGCAACACCAATATACGAAGGAAGAGAAAAAACTTTCTATGGACTTCTTGATAAGATTGCTATGATTGGAGCTACATCAGTAATATTGCCACCTAAAGAGTATTTATCTTATCATGCTTCAGCAGAAGATTTGATGACGATGATTGATCTTATGAATCCGAAGTATTATTTTCCAGTTAAAGGTGAGTATTCTGAACAGGTAGCTAATGGCGATTTAGCATATAGTTTAGGTATTCCTAGAGAAAATATTATTTTAAAGGAAAACGGCTATGTAGCAACATTTGTTAATGGTGAATTAGTTGATAATTTTGAGCCTATTCATACTGGCGTAATATCAATCGATGGAGATAGTTCTGATGATGTTGGTGAATTAGTATTAAATGACCGCGAACTATTAAGTCAGAATGGTATAGTTATTATTAGCGCTACTCTTGATAAGAAAACAAAACAAATTATAGCGGGCCCTGAAATTATGAGTAGGGGATTCATATACGTTAAAGATAGTGCCGATCTTATTCATGAAATGAAAAATATTTGTACAGAAGTAATAAATGATAATAATCATGGTAATTATATTGATTATAATAAAGTTAAGTTAACGATTCGTGATAAATTATCTAATTATTTATCACTTGAAGCAGGAAATAGACCAATGATTATTACAGTTATTCAAGAAATATAAAAAAGCGTTTTTTAAACGCTTTTTTTATCTATATTCAGCTTTTATCATTTTAGCATGAATGGCAATTCTTTTTGTTCCATCATCGGAGCAGGTGGATAGTGTTAGTATTTTATCATCACTAGTTAAATCAACGCCAAAGTTATAGATACTTCTTCCTTTAAGTGTGTCTAAGAATTCTTGATGTGTTTTACTATCTTCAAAATATGTTTTTAAGTAGTAAACCTCAGGCTTAATCGTATATATAGAAAATATTTTCCATATTGTATTTGATGTTGGTGTCGATAATTTAATATATTGATTTTCTTCATTGGTATACCAAGATTCTTTTAGGCACCAAGATAGGGTACTAAACATTGTTCTATTTAACATATTATGTCCATACAAGATAGTGTTATTTCCAAAATGAACAAAGTCGTCACGAAAGTCTCCATATACCCATCCTGCAAATGAACTTTTTTTATTAAAATCATGATGTAAGTAGAATTCGTTATCATCGGATTGTAAAACAGAGTAGTTAACGTTTGTATTATTTACTCTTATCCAAGCTACAGTATCAGAGTTTTTATTTAGTAAATCACTAAAATCAACAGACATATAACTAACATTGGCATAAGAATCGTTTTCATTAGGAACATATGTTGAAGTATCAATAACTTCTTTCTTTTCTTTTTCCAATATTTTAGTACTTTCTATTATATCGGTTGCTAAGTATTTTACTTTTAGTCGTTGAACATACCATCTAGATGAAACAAATACGCAGATAAAATAGGTAGTTAAAGTTAGTCCCATCATAGCAATAGGAATAATAGGCTTTCCTTTATATTTAAGTTCGTTTCCTCTTTTAGGATCTATCAAACACAAAATACCAATATATAAATAACGAGGTATAAGTGTAAATATGTTATATAGACCTAAAAAGAACCATCTAAAAATATTCTTCACTATACACCTCCTATTCTTAATAATTATATCAAAATAATTGTAAAAAATAAATATATACTTTGAAAAAAAAGTAATTTGATGTATAATATGTTCTAGTTGAGCGTGGTGAAAAAAATGAACACAGAAAATATCAAAGTCGGTGATAAACTACAAATTCATTGTTACAAGCATGATGGTAGTTTACACAGAAAGTGGGATGAAGCAATTGTCTTAGATATTAAAGAAGATTATGTTGTGTTTGGCAATAATCAGACAACAGTAGTAGATTCTGATGGAAAAATATGGAAAACAAGAGAGCCGGCAGTAATGTTCTTCTTTAAAGACAGATGGTTTAATATTATTGGACAGTTAAAGGATTATGGAATATACTTTTATTGTAATATTGCAACACCAGCATTAATTGATAATAAAATTATTAAGTATATTGATTATGATTTGGATTTAAGAGTATTTCCTAATGGTAGTTTTAAAATATTAGATAGAATGGAATATAAATATCACAAAAGACAAATGCATTATTCCAATAGACTAGATTTTATTCTTAAGTATGAACTTGGTAATTTAATTGATATGGTAAGAGTTAGAGAAATGCCATTTGATAAAGATACTATCAACAATTATTATCAAAAATATTTAAGTATAGTAAAAGAATAGATAATTTGTCTATTTTTTTCTTCTTTAGTATTGTCATAATTTATAAAAGTTTGGTATAATGAATTAGGAGTAAGAGAGAGGATGAAATTATGGAAGAATACAAATTAACTATGCGCAGTGAAGCCGATACAATGTATTTAGCGCAAAATATTGAATCAGAAAAATTTCCAAATATGGTTATTTGTTTATATGGAGAATTAGGTAGTGGTAAGACGGTTTTTGCAAAATCATTTGGACATGCTATGGGAATAGATGATGTTACGTCTTCAACTTTTAATATAATTAAAGAATATAATGGAGAAATGCCATTATATCATATGGATATGTATAGAGTAGATAAGAATGTTGAATCTTTAGGAATAACGGAATACTTTGAAAAAGGTGGAGTTACAATTATTGAATGGGCTGATTTAATCGAAGATTATTTACCGGAAGAAAGATTAGACATTAAATTTAAAATCATTGATGAAAATACAAGAGTTTTAATATTAACTGCTCATGGCGATGAATACGTAAGAGTATGTGAGGACATTTTATGATTAGTTTATTTATAGATACATCTACTTCAAATGTATCTATTTCTGTTATAAAAGATAATAAAATTTTGTCATATATTAATAAGGAAACACCTAATATGCATTCAGTATATACGACAAAATTTGTTAAAGATGCTTTAGATGAGGCTAAAATAGATGCTAATGATGTAGATAATATTATGGTAGTTAATGGGCCAGGCTCTTTTACGGGAGTACGTATAGGTGTAACGATTGCTAAAACATATGGATATTTAATAAAGAAAGATTTAACACTTCTATCTAGCTTAAAAGATTTAGCTATTAGTGCTAATTGTAATGATGTAGTTATGAGTGTTATTCCAGCAAATAAGAGTATGTATTATGTAGGGATATATGACAAAGAATACAATGATATCGAAGAAGAAAAATGTATGAAAAAAGAAGATGTGCTCTTCCTATGTAATAAATATAATCCTTATATTGTATCTATTTCAACTAGTGTAATAGGAAGTTACAAAGTAAATAAGCAAGAAATAGATCCTCTTAAAATTGTAGAATATTATTTAAATAAAGAAAAAGTGAGTTATCACAAAGCGTTACCAAATTATTTAAAACAACCTCAAGCAGTTGAGGCAAAAAATGATTAAAGAGATTGATATACCTACGACTAATCCTTTTTCGAGAAGGATAGAATATATAGACGGTGATCATTCTATTGGATATTTAGAATATTCACTTATATATGATAGGATGGAAATAGATAATTTTTATGTGGAAGAAGAGTACCGAAAAAAAGGTATTGGTACAAAACTACTATCATATTTAGTTAGTGTTGCAATAGAACATAGAGTTATAAATATTACTTTGGAAGTTAGACAAAGTAATGAAATTGCAAGAAATTTATATAAGAAATTTGGTTTTAGAGAAGTTGCCTTAAGAAAGTATTATTATGGTGACGAAGATGGAATTTTAATGGAAAAAAATGTCATGTAAGGAGGTGTAATATGCAAGATATTTATGTGCTAGCAATTGAATCAAGTTGTGATGAAACAAGTATGAGTATTATTAAGAATGGTACTGAAGAAGTATGTACTGTTACAAACACGCAAATAGATATTCATAAAGAGTATGGTGGCGTAGTACCTGAAGTTGCTAGTAGAACACATATTGAGAATATTACAATCGTCTTAGATGAATTACTTTTTAGAAGTAATTTTACAATGGATATGATAGATTTAATTGCTGTTACATATGGTCCAGGACTTATTGGATCATTACTAATAGGATTACAGTGTGCTAAGACAATATCTTTAGTAACTGGTAAACCTTTAATTCCGGTTCATCATATTGCAGGTCATATCTATGCGAATAATTTAGAGAAAAGATTGGAGTTTCCACTGATAGCTTTAGTTGTTTCTGGAGGACATACTGATTTGGTATACATGAAAGAAGATTATTCATTTAAGAGAATCGGTTCAACATTAGATGATGCTGTTGGTGAAGCATATGATAAAGTAGCTAAGGTTTGCGGCTTAGAATATCCTGGTGGACCGTTAGTTGATAAGTTGGCCAAAGAAGGTAATGATACTTATGATTTACCATTACCACTAAATGATGATACGTATAATTTTAGTTTTAGTGGAATTAAATCTGCCGTTGTGAATACTATTCACAATGAGCATCAAAGGGGTAATGAAATAAGAGTTCCTGATATGTGTACATCTTTTCAAAATAGAGTAGTTACAGTCCTTGTTAAAAAGACAATGAGAGCTTTAAAAGAATATAATGCTAAGAATTTAATTTTAGCAGGTGGTGTAGCAGCTAATAGTTATTTAAGACAAGAATTAACAAAGGCATGTCTAGAAAATGGTATTAATTTTAGTTATCCAAGGATTTCTTATTGTACTGATAATGCAGCGATGATTGGAGCAGCTGCATATTATGCTTATAAGAAAGGTATAATAGCTGATCAAACATTAAATGCTGTGGCAGTTGAACCATTATATAATGAAAAATAAAAGAGCAAAGCTCTTTTTTATTTTAGAATTTCATCGATAATGCCATATTCAAGTGCTTCACTAGCATTCATGTAGTAATCTCTATCAGTATCTTTTTCTATTTGTTTTAAGGTTTTATTAGTATTTTTAGATAGAATGGTATTTAATTTTTTCCTCAATCCTAATATTCTTTTAGCTACAATATCAATTTCAGTGGCTTGACCTTCGGCACCACCTAGAGGCTGATGAATCATTACTTCAGAATTTGGAAGTGAATATCTTTTGCCTTTCTTGCCGCTTGATAATATGAAGGCAGCCATTGATGCTGCCATGCCAACACATATCGTGGATACATCACTTTTAATATAGTTCATCGTATCATATATAGCCATTCCAGATGTGATAGATCCTCCAGGAGAATTTATGTAAACATAAATATCATCTTCTTTGATGCTATCTAGATAGAGTAGTTCTGCAATAACTATATTAGCTGTATCATCATTTATTTCACCACTAAGCAAGATAATTCTATTTTTTAAAAGTCTTGAATATATATCATAAACTCTTTCTCCCATATTATTTTTTTCTATAACTGTTGGAATTAACATTATATCACCTAATAATATATTAGTAATTATCGTGATATTTATTACTTATATCAGTATCCAATTTTTGACATATATATTTTATATAAATATGATTATCTAAAAAGATGTAGATAATCTTTTTTCATTATGATATAATAACTCTTGGAGGGTGATAACATGACAGATATAGAAATTGCAAGAAATACGAGATTAAATAAAATAACTACGGTAGCTAAGAAATTAGGAATTAACAGTTCAGAATTAGAATTATATGGTAGTTATAAGGCAAAAATATCTGACGGTGTCTACGATAGACTTAAGAATAAGAAGAATGGTAAATTGGTTTTGGTAACAGCAATTAGTCCAACTCCACTTGGAGAAGGAAAGACAACGATGTCTATAGCGATTGCTGATGGACTTAGGAAGATTGGTAAAAATTCTATTTTAGCTTTGAGAGAACCATCATTAGGACCTGTTTTTGGAATTAAAGGCGGTGCTACTGGTGGAGGACGTGTTCAAGTTGCACCAATGGAAGATATCAATTTACATTTTACTGGTGATATTCATGCTATTACGGCAGCTAATAATTTGCTATCTGCAATGATTGATAACCATATTTGCTTTGGCAATAGTTTGGGCATCGATAGAGTAGTATGGAAAAGATGTGTAGATTTAAATGATAGGCAACTAAGAGTTGTGACGACCGGTTTATCAAAAGATAAAGGAGTTGTTCCTAGAGATGACGTTTTTGATATAACAGTTGCTTCAGAGGTAATGGCTATTTTATGTCTTGCTAAAGATATGCCAGATTTAAAGAAGAGACTTGGCAATATTACAATTGGTTATACAAAAGATGATAAACCTATTTATGCAAGAGACTTAAAGGCTGAAGGAAGTATGGCAGTACTTTTAAAGGATGCTTTAAAACCAAATTTGGTTCAAACATTAGAACATACACCAGCAATTATTCATGGAGGCCCATTTGCTAATATTGCTCACGGATGCAATAGTGTTGTTGCAACAAAATTAGCATTGAAATTGGGAGATTATGTTATTACAGAGGCTGGATTCGGTGCTGACTTAGGAGCTGAAAAATTCTTAGATATTAAATGTAGGTGTGCAGGCCTTAAACCAGATGCTGTTGTTATCGTAGCAACAATTAAAGCTTTAAAATATCATGGTGGTATTCCTAAAGATGAAATATTAAATGAAAATATGGCCGGATTAGAAAAAGGTATAGATAATCTATATAAACATATTAGTAATATTAGAGACAAGTTCGGATTAAATGTAATCGTAGCTATCAATAAGTATGCTAGTGATACTAAGAAGGAAATTAAATTCTTAGAAGAAAAGTTAAATGAAATAGGAGTAGAACTTAGTCTAGTAACAGGTTATACTGATGGAGGAAACGGAGCAAAAGATATAGCTAAGAAATTAGTTAAACTTGTAACAAAGCCATCTAAATTAACATATACATATGAATTAGATGATAGTATTAAAAATAAAATTAAAAAAGTAGCTACGAAGATTTATTATGCTAAAGATGTTGAATATTCTGAGAAAGCTTTAGAAGAAATTAAAAAAATAGAAAAATTAGGCTTTTCTGATTATCCAGTATGTATTGCTAAAACACAATATTCATTATCTGATGATCCTAAAAATTTACTTTGTGATGAAGATTACAATATAACAGTTAGAGATGTACAACTTAAAACAGGAGCTGGATTTATCGTAGCTTTGGCAGGTAAAATAATGACAATGCCAGGATTACCTAAAGTACCAGCAGCAGAAAAAATAGATATTGATAAAGATGGAAATATAGTTGGCATATTTTAGTAAAATAAAATAAGTATGGATAAAATTCTATACTTATTTTTTTGTTTTTGTTATAATTTTATTAGGTGAAGTTTATGAGTAGTAGAAAGAAATCTAAGAAAAAGAATATTGTACCATTATTAGTATTACTTATCATTATTGCAGTATTAGTTTATTTTTGGTATCAAAAATACTTAGAAAAAACGAGTTTAAAAATTTCTTTAGTTAATAAATTAACAGCAGAAATAAATAGTGAAGTAGAATTAAAAAAATATGTTAAAGCTATTACTAATGGGGAGTTATTAAATGGTAGCGATATGGTAGAAACTGATAAACTTGGTAAGAAAGAATTGTCTTTGAAAATAAAAGCAAAAGATAAAGAAGTGGATTATCCTTTTGAAATAGAAGTAGTAGATACTACTAAACCTGAGATAACTGCATCTAAGGAGATTTCATCCTATGTAAATAAAGATATTGATTTACTAAAGGATGTTACCGTCTCTGATAATTCTAAAGAAGAAATATCTGCTAAAGTTACTGGTGAATACGATAAGACAAAAGAAGGTAAGTACGAACTTAAATACGAGGCGATCGATTCATCTGGAAACAAAGCGGAATATGATTTCATTTTAAATATTATAAGTGATCCAAATAATTATACATTTACAACTAGTAAAGGATTTCAGGGTAAAGTAGTGGATGGAGTTACATATATTGATGGAACACTTATTGCAAATAAGACTTATGCTCTTCCAAGTAATTATGGAAAGGGTATTACTAGTGAAGCAAATAGTGCGTTTAGTAAGATGAAAGAAGCAGCAGCTGCAGATGGTATAAGTATCTGGATAGCTTCAGGATATCGTAGTTATTACGATCAAAAATATATTTATAATAATTATGTTAAGAATGATGGTCAAGCTATGGCAGATACATATTCAGCTAGGCCAGGGCATTCAGAACATCAAACAGGACTTGCCATGGATTTAAATTATATCGATGATGATTTCGGCAATACTGCTGCAGGGATTTGGCTAAATAATAATAGTTATAAATATGGATTTATTTTAAGATATGTTAAAGGAAAAGATGACATTACTGGTTATAAATATGAACCATGGCATTTTAGATACGTCGGTACTGATTTGGCAAAAAAACTATATAATGATGGCAACTGGATAACGGTAGAAGAATATTACGGAATAGATAGTAAGTATAAATAAAGGAAGATTATCTTCCTTTTATTTACATTGACATATACTCTTTGGCATATTATAATTTTAAATAGTTATGGGGTGATTCTATGTTTAATCTAGTATCAAAATTTAGTCCTAGTGGCGATCAGCCTAAGGCAATTAGAGAACTTGTAGATGGTATTAAATCTGGTAAACGTAATCAGGTTCTTTTAGGTGCTACTGGTACTGGTAAAACATTTACAATTGCCAATGTTATTAAAGAAGTAAATAAACCAACGTTAGTACTTGCACATAATAAAACTTTAGCTGGACAATTATATAGTGAATTTAAAGAGTTGTTTCCTAATAATAGAGTAGAATACTTTGTTTCTTACTATGATTATTATCAACCGGAAGCATATGTTCCAAGTACGGATACATATATTGAAAAGGATGCTAAAATTAATGATGAAATTGATGAACTTAGACATAAAGCAACATCAGCGTTACTTTCTCGTGACGATGTAATTGTCATTGCTTCCGTATCATGTATTTATGGTATTGGTGAGGTTGAAGAGTATAAAAACAAGATGCTTACAATAAATAAAGGCGATACAATGGAAAGAGATGCTGTTCTTTCTAAGTTAGTTGATATGTTATATGAGAGAAGTCAATTTGATTTATCGCGTGGAACATTTAGAGTAAGAGGAGATACTATTGAATTAATACCAGCATATGAAAGACAAAATGGTATTTTAATTGAATTTTTTGGCGATGAAGTAGATAGAATTTGTGAATTTGATGTTGTAACGGGAGCAATTATTAAAGAAAAGAAGAGTGTTTCAATATTTCCGGCAAGTCATTTCGTAACTAGTGATGATAAACTTAAAGAAGCAGTAAAGAGAATTAAAGAGGAACTAGAAGTAAGAAGAAAATACTTTTTAGACAACAATAAATTAATTGAGGAACAACGCATTAGAGAAAGAGTAAACTACGATACAGAAATGTTACTTGAAACAGGTTTTTGTAGGGGAGTAGAAAATTATTCTAGACATTTGGCTTTAAGAGGGGAAGGAGAAACACCTACGACATTAATAGATTTCTTTCCAAAAGATTTCTTGCTTGTTGTTGATGAATCACATGTGACATTGCCTCAGGTTAGAGGAATGTATAATGGGGACAGGGCAAGAAAGCAAAATCTAGTAGATTATGGTTTTAGATTACCTAGTGCATTAGATAATAGGCCACTAAAATTTGAAGAATTTACAAGTAAGATTAATCAAGCTATTTATGTTAGTGCTACACCAGGTGATTATGAACTTAGTCTTGTAAACAATCACTTTACGGAACAAATCATTAGACCAACAGGCCTTTTAGATCCATTAATTGAAGTTAGAACTAGCAAAAATCAGATTGATGATTTGATAAAAGAAATAAATATTAGACAAGAAAAAAATGAAAGAGTATTAATTACTACGCTTACGATTAAGATGGCTGAGGAATTAACTAATTATTTAAAAGATATCGATATAAAGGTTGCATATCTTCATAATGAGATTAAGACATTAGAAAGATTAAGAATAATAAGAGATTTACGTCTTGGGGTATATGATGTTGTCGTAGGAATAAATCTTTTAAGAGAAGGAATCGATATTCCTGAAGTATCGTTAATTGCTATTATGGATGCTGATAAACAAGGATTCTTAAGAAGTGATAGAAGTCTAATTCAGACTATTGGTAGATGCGCTAGAAATGCTAATGGTAAAGTAATTATGTATGCAGATACAATTAGTGATAGTATGAAGATAGCAATAGATGAGACCAAGAGAAGAAGAAGTATTCAAGAAAAATATAATGAAGAAAATCATATTGTTCCTAAAACTATTATCAAAGAAATTAGAGATTTAATTACTAATGAAGATACAACTTCTAAGGAAAATAAAAAAGAAAAAATGAGTAAGAAAGAAAAATTTGATATGATAGATAGGCTTACAAAAGAAATGAATAAAGCAGCGAGAGAACTTAACTTTGAGAGAGCTATGGAATTAAGAGATATTATCTTTGAATTAGAAAGTGAATAGGTATATTTAAATATATCTATTTTTTTGAAAAAAAATATTTATTTTTGAAAGAAAATATGATAATATAGTTATATATGGTAGGAGAGGATAAAAACGCCATATTGATGTATGCTTCTTTCTAGTGTGCATTATTTAGGCCAAATGCTTTGGGGACAGGCATTATGGTATTACGTGGTTCCCAAAGCGAGAAAGGTTAGGAGGTGAAATTTATGGAGAAGAACAATTCTAAAATAGTAGCAGTTGTTGCGCTAGTTGTAGCTGTTGTTGCTTTATCAGTAGGTTTTGCCACTTTTTCTGCAACATTAACTATTACAAATACTAGTGCGGCAATCAATCCAACTAATACTTTTACAACTAATGTTAAATATGCTGCAAATTCTGTATCTTGTACAACAACAGGTGATGCAGTTGTTAGTAATTCAGGTACATTAACAGATACAGCTTGGAATGGAGTAGCTATTACATTAAAGACTCCTGGCGATAAAGCAACATGTACAGCTAACATTTCTAATCTTAGTTCATTTGTTGCATATTTAAGAGAAATCAATACAGCGACTGCTTTATCTTGTAGTGCTCTTGCTGGTTCAAATGCTGCTAGTGCTGCAAACGTTACAGCAGTATGTAATGCTTTAAGTCTTGTGGTTACTGTTGGAACAGATAGTGCTACAGCAACAGCTAGTGCTGCTGGAAGCGCAGTAGTTAGCGGAACAACTAATAAAATTGCAACATCAGGAACGCAAGCAGTTAAATTTGAATTAACATATGCTGCTGGATCTCAACCAGCAGATGGTGATATAACTGTTAACGTACCACAGATGAATGTTATTTATAAGACAGCATAAGGTACTTTACAGTAGTTTTAAGATGTGTTAAAATATTTATTGTATGGTAAGTCGGCAAAACATATCATACATAAATAGTGCATATACGTATGCGGTAGGATTTATTCCTAGTCTAATGCTTTGGGAACAGGCATTAAGGCTTATTTGAAGTTCCCAAAGTAAAGAAAGGTTAGGAGGTGAAATTTATGGAAAAGAACAATTCTAAGGTTATTGCTGTTGTTGCTTTAGTTGTAGCTGTTGTTGCTTTATCAGTAGGTTTTGCCACATATTCTGCAACATTGACTATTACTAATACTACTGCTACAATCAATCCAGCTAATACATTCTCTGAAAATGTTAAATATAAAGCAAGTACAATGAGTTGTACACCTTCTACAAATGCTTCTGTTGTCAGTGCTGGAACAGTATCTGATACAGTATGGAATGGCGTACAAGTTACTTTGACAGCTCCAGGTGATTCTGTTACTTGTCAAGCAACAGTTCAAAACTCTAGTGCATTTGTTGCATATTTAAGAAATATTACTACATCATCAACAATATCTTGTGCTGCTGGTACAGGAACTGGTGCTGCTAGTACAACAAATGTTACTGCTGTTTGTCCAGGAATGGAATTAACAATTACAGCAGGTGGTTCTACAGCTACAGCAACATCTACTGCTGCTGCAAGTCAAGCTGTAACAGGAACTACTGGTAATACAATTGCTGCTATCAGCGGAACTACTCCAGGAGAAGCAACTGTATCATTTACAATTACTTATAAAAATAATGCACAAGCTGCTGATGGTTCAATCGTTGTAACATTACCACAAATGAACTTGATTTATGAAACTGCATAATTAGAGTAAATAGTATATTAAAGGCGTGGTAGCACATGCTACTTCGCCCTTAATATATTTAAATAAGATTATTTGGAGGAAGATATGAAAAAAAGTTATAAAAAGCTGCTAGCATTCATGATTGTTCTAACTTTTGTCTTACTTCTAAATAGTTTTATAATAAGTATATTAAAAAATTACTATTTTACGATAGCGTTATTATTTATATTACTTATAGTATTCAAACTATTATTTGGATTTGAAAAAGATAAAAGTAGATATATAAAAGATATTTTTGTAAATATTACGATCATATATTTAACGGCATTTATTATATATTATTTGTTAGGACTTGTCGTAGGATTCGTAAGAACGACAAATTATTATTCTGTTTATGGATTTACGAGATTAATAATTCCTTATGTTTTAATAATTGTATTAAAAGAATATCTTAGGTATCATATTTTAACTAAATCTGGTAATAATAAAATGCTTATTGTTTTATCTTGTATTATGTTTATAATATTTGATATTACAAATGATATAAATAGTACAATTATTGAAAGCGGATACAATGCATTTATGTTTTTAGCATTAACTTTGCTTCCGGCTGTTAGTAATAATGTCGTATGTACATTTATTTGTAAGAAGGTAGGTTATAAGCCAAATATTTATTGGTTACTGGTTGCTAACTTATATGGTGTATTATTACCAATAGTGCCAGATACAGGTATTTATATTGGCGCAATGATTAAATTCTTGTTTCCACCAGTTCTTGCATATAATATTTATTCGTTTTATGAGCGAAGAAGTAGAAATGTACCACTTAGTGATGAGAAAAAATTTGATGTTGGTTTACCGATTGTCGGTGTGATTACTATAGTACTTGTATACTTAGTGTCTGGTTATTTTAGATTTTATGCAGTAGCTATTGCTACTGGTAGTATGACCCCAGCTATTTATGCTGGCGATATAGTAATCGTAGATAAAAAAATGGATTATAAGGATTTAAAAGTGGGAGAGGTTATTGCATATAGATATGATAATATAATCGTAGTTCACCGCTTGGTAGATATCTTAAAAGTAGATGATGATTATTATTTCTATACTAAAGGTGATGCCAATAATGATGTCGATAATTACATCATATATCCAGAGACGATAATTGGAACAGTAAATTTTAAAATTCCATATATTGGATTACCAACAGTATGGTTAAATAAAATGCATAAATAAAGAGTAAATAAAAGAAGAAAAAAGGAGGTGCAATATGGCAAATAGCAAAACTAAATCTGCAGTGGCTAAAAATACTACCAAAGATAAACCTAAAGTTGTTTCAGAAGAGTCAAAGAACAAGAAAAAAGTTAATATTGGCGGAAAAGTAGTATTTTATGTTTTGTTATTTTTAGTACTATTAGTTGCTGGCATCGTCCTTTTAAAAAATTCTCTTTCATATGATGAGAGCGAAGTTGTTAAATATACTGAAAAAAGTGATATTGAATATAAAGTATACTTGTTTGATAATGATTTCTATGATAAAGAATATCTTGAAAAAGGCGATGTTAACTTATATGTTGCTAATTTGATTAAAAAGATTGAATTAGATTTCAAATACATGTTTGAGACAGAAGCAAAAGAAAATTTGAATTTTACATATAGTATTGTCGGAAAACTTAGTATTACTAATGCCGATGGCACAAAATCATATTATAAAAAATCATATGTTCTATTAGATGAAAAGAAAGTATCAATGGAGAATAAAGATTATCAGATAATCAATGAAGTCATTGATATAGATTATGTATATTATAATTCTTTAGCTAATAGATTTAAGAATTCATATGGAATTGATACAGTTAGTACACTTACTGTTTATATGTTAGTCGATAAAACTAGCGGTGTTGAAAACGATATTGTAAAAGATAGTAATAATACGATGAATTTTGTTATTCCGCTATCTGAAAAAGCTGTTGATATTAGTCTTGATTATAAAGCTATCAACGAAGCTAGTACAATCGTTAAGGCAGAGAGTGTTGCTATTGGCAATGTTGTTTATTTAGGAGCAGCTATTGTCTTAGTTATAATATCATTAATAATCTTAATTAAGATTATGAGAATGCTATATTCAACAGCTCCAAAAAAGAATAATTACGATAAATATGTTAATAAGATATTAAGAGAATATGATAGATTGATTGCTGAAACTGGTACATTACTATCATTTGAAAATAAGCAAATAATTACAATCAATAAGTTTACTGAGTTATTAGATATTCACGATAACTTACAATTACCAATAATGTATTATGTAATTGCAAAACATCAAAAGTGTTATTTCTATATTGCACATAATGAAACAATTTATTTATTAACTATTAATGCAGATGATTTTGATAAAGAAAAAGCAAAGGGCGATTAGTCGTCCTTTTTCTGTTGTAAAATTAAAATAAACGTGCTATAATTTAGTCATAAGTGCGAAGACGGGCTTGGAAACCTATCAGCAGTATACTTTGAGGGATTCTTAGGAATAAATAAAGTGGAACCGCGGCTATTGTCGTCTTTATGTCTTAGGAATCTTTTTATTTAAGGAAGGGATAAAAATGAAAGAAGAAAATCAAATTACAATGCAGGATATGGTTAACTACTGTAAACAATATGGATTTATATTCCAAGGAAGTGAAATATATGGTGGACTTGCAAATACTTGGGATTATGGTCCGTTAGGAAGTAGACTTAAAAACAATATTAAGGATGCTTGGAGACAAAAGTTTATTCAAGAGAGAAAAAATGCATTTGAAGTAGATGCAGATATTTTGATGCATCCGAGAGTATGGGAGGCGTCTGGACATGTTGCTAGTTTTTCAGATCCACTTGTCGATTGTAAGGAATGTAAGACAAGACATAGGGTAGATAATTTAATTAATGATTATACTAATTCATCTATCGGAGATGCCATGAGTAAAGAAGAGATGATGAAATACTTAAAAGATAATAAAGTACCATGCCCTAAGTGTGGAAAGTCTAATTTTACGGATATTAGAGAATTTAATTTGATGTTTCAAACATATCGTGGTGTTACTAATGATAGTAAAAATGTTGTTTATTTAAGACCGGAAAATGCACAAGGTGAGTATGTTAATTTTCTTAATGTTCAAAGAAGTATGAGAGCAAAGTTACCTTTTAGTATAGGTCAAATTGGTAAGGCATTTAGAAATGAAATAACACCAGGTAATTTTACATTTAGAACAATTGAATTTGAACAAATGGAGTATCAAACTTTTTGTAAAGAAGGGGATGATATGAAATTATATGAATATTTCAAGGATTATGGTAAGAAGTTTTATCTGGCTCTTGGAATACCTGAGGAGAAATTAAGATATCATGATCATGAAAAATTAGCACATTATGCTAAAGCAGCGTGTGATATTGAATATTTATTCCCATTTGGTTGGGGTGAAGTCAATGGTACGCATAATAGAACTAATTTTGATTTAACTCGCCATCAAGAATATTCAGGTGTAAAACAAGAATATATTGATCCAGATACCAATGAAAAATTTATTCCATATATTGTTGAATCGACATATGGACTTGATAGAACAGTTTTGGCAGTACTATTTAATGCATATCATAAGGAAGAATTAGAAAAAGGCGATATACGTGAAGTAATGAAATTGCATCCATATTTAGCACCATATAAATGTAGTGTTTTACCACTTGTCAAAAAATACCATAGTGAGAAGGCTATGGAAGTATATGAAATGTTAAATAAATGCTTTATGACGAGTTATGATGAAACTGGATCTATTGGTAAAAGATATCGTAGACAAGATGCGATTGGTACACCATTTTCTATAACAATTGATGATGATACACTTAATAATAATACAGTAACTATAAGGGATAGAGATACAATGGAACAGATAACTTTACCAGTTAGTGAAGTAGTAAATTATATTGAAGAAAGAATAAAACTATAAGAGCTTTAGGCTCTTTTTATTATGTAAAAAGTGTAAACTATAATAAATATAATGAGAAAAGGCTTGCCATACTAATAAATAGATGATATTATTAAAGTGAAAATAAAGAGGTGTTTTATGAAAAAAATATTTTTTACATTTTTAGTAAGTTTAGTATTTGCTTCAACTGTATGGGCGGCTCCGCCTGATAATTTTGTAATATCTGCGAAGGATTTGTACTCAACGCCAACTGAATCAGTATTTCCAACAACTTCACCAACACGTTTTAAACAAAATACTGATGGTAAAGTTGTATATTGTATTGAGTATAATAGATTGATGGTTCATGATGAGGATACAGCTAATTATGTATATAAGGGTGCAGCAGATCCAATATACAATGCAGTACTTTTAAATGGTTATCCATATAAAAGCATTACAGGAAAAACATATACAGACTATTTTATAACTGCTACGGCAATTTGGTATATTAAAGAAGGATATAAGATGCCAACAGATCCTATATTTGAAGGATTTGAAAAAGCAGATTTTGAAACTCGTACTTATGACGGAAAACCTAATGAATTATTAGATAAAATATTACAATTAGTAGATACAGCTAAGAATTATCAAACTGTTACTCCAACACTTACAGCATCAATCAATAGTACAAAGCTTAAGGGTTCTAGTACCGATGAATATTATGTAAGTGAGCCAATAAAGGCAGTAGTAAAGGGTGATGGTAAGGATTCTGTTAAAACGTATATGGTTGAATTAGTGGATGCACCAGAAGGAACTATTTTAACTGACGTTAATGGAAACGAAAAAACAGAGTTTTCTATTGGTGAAAAGTTTTTAGTAAAGGTTCCTACAAAAAATGTTAGCGTAGGATCAACAGAATTTGGTGTTGAAATATCAACGGTAGCTGAAATACCTAAATCATATGTATATGATCCAGAACCAAGATCATATACTTGGGTAGGACACAAAACTGGTGATTTACAAACAATTATTGCAGTTTATCCTGAT
>JAEEGL010246892.1_pt1 | contig 27980 bp, 24 predicted proteins | sample 9134231 | NCBI WGS metagenome assembly JAEEGL01 (sample SAMN16246548, study PRJNA631951) | gut metagenome | biome: gut microbiome; feature: rumen; material: fiber-attached | host: Bos | place: Iran: Karaj | collected 2018-10
ATTTTGCATTCGCACACCGCGATAAAGTCTGTGTTTCGTGGCGTAAGCAAAAACCACACGATCCCGTCGCTCCATACGATGCTTACGACGAATCAGATGATACCGAAGAAAAGGCAAAAACCGTCAGGCTGGAAAAGAAGAAGATACTCTGAGGTCTATCAATGCTATTCGAAGAAATGGGAAAACCAAACGCCAAAACCATGCTGTTGTTGCCTGGTACGGCCTGCACATGGCAGCTCAACTTTCGCAATGTCATTGATTTGCTGGCCGAAAGATATCATCTAATCTGCGTAAATTATGACGGTTTTGAGGGCGACTGCAGCAAGCCGTTTACCGACATGCTGACAGTTACAGAGAAAATAGAAAACTATATTCTCGAACATCATCACGGGCAGGTCAATGGCGCTTATGGTTCGTCGCTTGGCGGGAGTTTCGTAGGGCTTTTGATACAGCGCAAAAGGATACATATCGATCACGGCTTTATTGGCAGTTCTGATTTGGATCAGGGAAACAGACTCGTAGCCAAAATCATGACGTGGATAATCGGCGGTGCAATTGCAGGTGCCGGTAAAGATCCCAAAAAGAAAGAACGTTTCAAAACGATGCTTTCGAAAGGCGCAGGAATGCAGATGAACGATGAAACCTCAGCATTTCTCGACGATTTCGCAGACAGTCTGAATACGCTTCATCCCCAGACGGTTCAGCGAGAGTTTTATTCGGATTACATCACCCCACTAGAGGATGATATTCATGTGGATGGTACAAATGTTCACATTATATATGCGCTCAAAATGGGCAAAAAATATGAAAAACGCTATTTAAAACATTTTCGCAATCCTGATATACTTCGATACGACATGCAGCACGAGGCATGGCTGCTCGAAAAAAAGTGGACATTGCCCGTGTTAAAGGATATCGACGCCTGCATGAATCAATAACCTTTAAAGCAAATCTGCAATGACCATACTACTTCTCGGACTCACCATTCCATTCTTAGGCACAGCATTGGGATCAGCGTGCGTCTATCTTTTGCGCGACAAAATCCCCGACAAAATACAGCGCACGATGCTCGGATTCGCCTCGGGCGTGATGATTGCCGCGTCGGTTTGGTCGCTGCTCATCCCCGCGATGGATCAATGCCGCGACATGGGCAAACTGGCGTTTTTGCCCGCGCTCATCGGCTTTTTTCTCGGCATTGGCTTTCTCTTTTTGGCCGACACGATTCTGCCGCATCTGCACATTCATGACGATAAACCCGAGGGCGTCGCATCCCGTCTGCGTAAAAGCACGATGATGTTCCTGGCCGTGACGCTGCACAACCTGCCCGAAGGCATGGCCGTCGGCATCGCTATCGCCGCCTGTTTATCTGGCGAAACTCAAATCACTACAGCCGGCGCAGCCGCACTCGCCATTGGCATTGCCATCCAGAATTTTCCCGAAGGCGCGATTATCTCTTTGCCGCTCAAAGAGGAACTCAAGAGTAAGCACAAAGCCTTTGGTTACGGCGTTTTATCGGGCAGCGTCGAGCCCATCGGCGCCATTCTCACCATTCTGCTCACTTCTTTGCTCACGCCGTGGCTCCCCTATATGCTCGCATTTGCTGCCGGTGCCATGATCTACGTCGTCGTCGAGGAACTCTTGCCCGAAGCATCCGCAGGCGAGCACACCAACCTCGTCACGCTCGGATTCTCCGTCGGTTTTGCACTCATGATGGTGCTCGATGTCGCGCTGGGATAGAAATAATATATATTATTTCAACAGTTTAACCCATCGCTTCTGCCTGTGCGCATAAAACAGATTAGCCCATAAATAGACAAAACGCGTCTTCCAGCCGGCATCGATTTCCACTTCATCGGTATATTCTGTGTGTTCGCTATCTATGGAATGCAGATAAATCCTATGGTTCCAGACAGGAACAAAACGATTGGACTCATTGGAAAGTATCTGATAATTCACCTTATCAAACTGAATAATCTTAATGCGGTGTATGCCAAACGGAATGATTCCAAACAACCTGAAATATACTTCAAAGGATTCCCCCTCCTTCCACTTTATGTCGCCGTCACCATTCACGGGTTTGAATACTGCAAAAGGAGATGCAATATATTGAAGTGTCTGCAAAAGCTGCAGACGGTCCCAAATTTTCTCCCTATCTGCATGAAAAATTGAAGTTTTCTTTACCGTTCATTTCATATTTTACCGACTATGAATATACATATAAAAGCTCATAATCAAATTTGTTTCTTTGCCTACAAATCTGTCACTCTGCCCATGAAGATGGCTGCACCCGTAGATTGTTCGACAATCATGAATATAAATGGATGATCCACTGTAAAACTATACGTGCTCTCGCCAGAATCATCACCAAACGTCATTTCTTCAGCAGTTGCTGCAGCTGCCTCTGCGCCTTTCTCATCGATTTCAATAATCACTAATCGTAAGATAGGACGAAAGAACACGCGGTTTCTTTGTCGTATTCGACATCGCATAAAACTCTGCGTCTCCACCGAATGCACGATTCATCCCCATCGCCTGTAACATTTGTGTGAGACTGATTGAATCCGGAGCAAGTTTAAATTTTGGCATAGCAACAAATACACTGTCATATGTGGAATTCTTGCAGTATTGCGTGTAATCATTCGATAAGAGTTTCTCGACAACTTCGAGCTTATCCATGCAGTCACGCCTCGAAGTATGCACATTTGGAAGGATGATTCGCATCACATAAGCCCCCTTCGAATCATCCACAGTTTCTGATGATTTAAATGCAAAATCATGGAATGCAAAGTCTTTTCCCACACAAACCCTGCCATTTGTCACGTATTTGTGCATCATTTGAGTTTGTATTTCTTGATCTGAATTATAGAAAGCCCCTTCATGGGTATGGCTTTCATCAAACTGCTCTTTCCAGGTTGATTTAAAGTAAACTGCATTGGTCAGCACAAGCTTTGTTTTTTCAGTAATGCCATCAGGTGAGATTAAATCGTTAATTCTGCCGTGTGTCATATGAGCGACCACGCTATTGATAGTGATGCGCGAGCTATCAGGATTCGCGGCATAATCCAAAGAAATGAGCTTGCCGCGGTACCCCGCACCGATTCTGGCCAGATAATCTTTTGGAAGCTTCAGGGATTTATCGGGCCAAAGTGTATTCTCGATTTCGAGCATAGTGTCGGCATTGACGGATTTCATCGCATCATCGACTTCGCGTCCGGAAACACTCAATCTCTTTGCATTTGGCAATTCCAATGCACTCAGCATCTCGCTTGCCGTCGTACCACAAGCGCCATCCAGCGTCATGCCCATTGCGCGCTCGATCGAATAAGGGGAAAAGACCGAATTTCCCTTTGTTTGCCGCAAAAACTTGAAACCAAACGCATTATTGGCCTTTGCCCATTCCTGAGCACTGATTTGTTTGGTCATCCCCGGACGGCACCAATCAGCTATATCGACGTACTTGCCAGGAAGTTCCTGCGCCTGCGCCAGAATCTGCTCCAATTCTGAATCGCTCATCACAATCGGCGGCTGTACACTCTCAGATGCCGCTTTTTCATCAGCGGCATCTGAGCTCTTTTGGACATCTGAATCGGGAACTGCCTTGTTCCCTTCGGTATTTTCTTTTTCTGCAGCGTCTGGTTCTGCAGCGGCAGCAGCCACATCATGCGCATTTGAATTCGGCTGCTTGATTTCAGGTTGTTTATTACATCCCCATATCGTCAACATAGCAAGGGTAACAATAATGGCTATAGACAGTTTTTTCATAAATCCCTCCAAAATACTGGATATACACGGGGCATGATTACAAGAGACGTGCATGCTGCGCGTCTCTATCACAAAGAATTGCGTTATGGTTCAATAACGCGAACCTTCTCGCCAGCCTGCATCACCTTGAGCCCTTCGAAGTAACGGCGGTTATCAACGGGCTTGCCATCGGCGTCAAGCCGGTATTCGAAAAACGTCTGAAATGTACGCAGCATCAGAGTTTTGCCGAAACGACGCGGACGAGTACAAACGCAGATTTCATGACCGCTTTCTATAATGTAGGGGATAATATCCGTCTTATCGACATAGTAAACACCTTTATCTCGAAAAGCAGTAAAATCCTCGGATTGATTATTAAATGGCATCAATTTCTGTGTATCGCGCATGATCGTCTCCTTGCCCCTGCGCGGTTTATTGCGCAGGGAACGCGCGCAGTATATCACGGAAACATGCAAATGGCGAGCGTATTGGCCGCAGGCCAATAGCTGCGCCAGCGAGCCGTATGCGCCAACGGCGCATAGGCGAGCGCCCCGGAGGGGCGCTATATGCATAGCCGCGGGCACCTACGGTGCCCACGGGCAACGCGAGCCGTATGCGACAACGGCGCATAGGCGAGCCGCGTCGGCGTATCGGCAACGCCGATAGCCGCGCCACAAAAAAACATTGCCAAATCAAAACCATAAGACTATTAGTTATATCTAACAGTTTTAGTCTTAGCTAAAGCTGTTCGTTCTGTCTATCGACATCTTTTCACAGGAGATCGCGATGTTTCGGTGATGAATTAAGCGTGAATATGGCATTATTGCAGGCGGCGTGCTGTTTGGAGCAGCTGGATTGAAGCTGATGAGCAGCCGCGATGCGAAGCGTGGTTATGCGCATGTGGCGGCAGCGCTGATGCGAGCCAAAGACGAAGTGATGAAGCAGGTCACGGCGGTGCGCGAGTCGTATGCCGATGTGATGGCGGATGCACGGGATATCAATGCGAAACGCGCCAAGGAAGAAGCGGTGATCATCGAGGATGCCGCAGACAAGGCATAATCATTGGCTGCCTGACATGGGCAGCCTTTTTTTTTGAGCATGAGACGATGAGATATCAGATTGTTCACGAGAGCAACGGGCGCATGCGCATTCGCGTGCTGGCCGGGCTGACGGTCGCGCAGGCAGATATGCTGCAATATTGGCTGGAACGCAAGGCGGGCATTCGGCGCGCAATAGTGCATGAACGCACGGGATGCGCAATTGTAGAATATATTTCGCCGCTGACGCGCGATCTATTAATAGATATGCTGCGCAGTTTTCATTTTGAACAGCTGAGCGCAAATGAGATTGCATCGATACATTCGGGCCGCGAAATCAACCGGCATTATGAAGAAGTACTGGTAATGCGGGTTTTGGGCAAACTGCTGCGCAGGTGGCTGCTGCCGCCCATGCTGCGTGCAATCTATACAACGGTATTTTCGCTGCCGTATATATGGCGAGCATTGAATTGTCTGGTGCACGGCAAGATGCAGGTCGAATTGCTGGATGGGATTTCGATAGGGATTTCGCTGGTGCGCGGAGATCACTCAACTGCAGGCTCGGTGCGCTTTTTGTTGGGTTTGGGCAGTCTGCTCGAAGAATGGACGCACAAGAAATCCGTAAATGACCTGGCAGGCAGCATGGCGCTCAATATCGACCGCGTATGGCGCGTGCGCGGCGGCGAAGAAGACCTGGTATCGCTCTCGGAGATTTCTGCGGGAGATGAGATTCTGGTGCGCATGGGCGGCATGATTCCTACGGATGGCGAAATCGTGCACGGAGAAGTAATGATCAACCAGGCGTCGCTCACCGGCGAATCGGTGCCCGTTGCAAAACGACCGGGAACCATGGTCTATGCAGGTACCGTCGTCGAAGAAGGCGAATGCGTGATTCGCGTTTTGCATACAAACGGCGACAGCCGATATGATAAAATCGTCGCGATGATTGAATCGTCCGAAAAGCTGAAGTCTGCTGCGGAGAATCGCGCATCCAATCTGGCGGATAAGCTCGTGCCGTATTCACTGGCCGGCAGCGCGCTTGTCTATTTACTCACGCGAAATGTGATGCAGGCGCTTTCGGTATTAATGGTCGATTTTTCTTGTGCGCTCAAACTTGCCATGCCGCTTTCGGTGCTTTCGGCCATTCGCGAAATGAGCAATTATCACGTCACGGTAAAAGGCGGAAAATATCTCGAAGCCATTGCACAAGCCGATACAATCGTATTCGACAAAACCGGCACACTCACGCATGCATGCCCGCAGATGGCCGATATCGTGACTTTTGGCGGTCATGATAAAGATGAAATGCTTCGCATCGCAGCCTGTCTAGAAGAGCATTTTCCGCATTCGATGGCCAATGCTGTGGTTCGCGCAGCCAATGAGAAAAATCTGCTGCACGAAGAAATGCACTCAAAAGTAGAATATCTCGTTGCGCACGGTATCAGCAGTACGATTGACGATCGCCGCGTGATTATCGGCAGCTATCATTTTGTATTCGAAGATGAGCAATGTACAATTCCGCAGGACGAAATCGACAAATTCAACGAAATTCCTGCGCGATATTCACATTTGTATATGGCCATCGACAAGGAACTCGTTGCTGTGATCTGTATCTACGATCCACTGCGCGAAGAAGCGAATGCGGTTCTAAAATCGTTGAAATCACTTGGCTTGCGTCGAACTGTGATGCTCACGGGCGACAGCGAGCAGACGGCAGCTGCGATTGCGGCCGAGGTCGGCGTAGATGAGTATCATGCCGAGGTTTTGCCAGAGGATAAAGCCAGTTACGTCGAGCAGGAACGCGCCAAAGGTCACACCGTGATCATGCTGGGCGACGGCATTAACGATGCACCTGCGCTGTCTGCGGCAAATGTTGGTATCGCCATCAGCGATGGTGCTGCAATTGCCCGAGAAATTGCCGATATCACGATTTCTGCCGATACGCTTGAGGAACTCGTGACGCTTCGCCGCGTTGCAATGGCGCTGATGCGCCGCATTGATCATAACTATAAATTCGTGATAGGTTTTAACGGCGGACTCATCGCACTGGGTGCCCTCGGCATTCTGCCGCCCGCGACATCCGCAATGCTGCACAATCTCTCGACTTTGGGCGTGAGCCTGCGCAGCATGACGAATGTTTTGTGAGTTTTTGTGGGGGTGCTTTTCTTTCTTTTGTGCCAAATGAAAGAAAAGCACCCCCACACCCCCGAAAAGAAAGAAAAGCAATATGGATGGTTGGCAGGAAAGGCATTTGAAAATGGCTGACAAAATAAAAAGCTCCTACAAACAGTCGAGAAACATTTATGATGATATCATCACCCACAAAACGTGGTGGAGCAAACTCTATAACCGCGTATTTTGGAATGGTGTCGATGATAACGATATCGCCGCAGATTTGCTCGCGAACATAAATAACGACTTTTCGGGAAAACTGCTGGATGTGCCCACGGGAACAGCGGTTTTCACATATCGGAAATATAAAAAGCTCCAGAATGCGGATATCACCTGCCTGGATTACAGCGAAGATATGCTGGACCAGGCGAAAGCAAGGTTTGAGGCCAATGAGATAACGCATGTTAAAACGATTCAGGGGGATGTCGGGAATCTGCCGTTTGATGACAATACGTTTGATATCGTTTTGAGCATGAACGGATTTCATGCATTTCCCGATAAAGAGAAAGCCTTTGATGAAGTCTATCGCGTATTAAAAACAGGCGGAAAGTTTATATCGTGTTTCTATATTCATGGCCAGTCGAAGATTTCGGATGCGCTGGTGAAATACGTACTTTCGAAAAAAGGCTGGTTTACGCCGCCGTTTGAAACCCGGGATTCATTGAAATCGCGTCTTGAAAAGAGCTATACGATTGAACTGTATGAATCAAATGGGGCGATAGTCAGTTTCGTTGCGGTTAAAAAGTGAATAGCGAAACTTCCCATGTCATTTAAAAAAGCAGCTAATAAAGGGCAAATACCATTGATGTACACGGAGTGTGAGAAAGCGAGCGTATTGGCCGCAGGCCAATAGCCGCGCCTGCGAGCCGTATGCGCCAGCGGCGCATAGGCGAGCGTCCCAGAGGGGCGCTATATGCATAGCCGTGGGCACCTGCGGTGCCCACGGGCAACGCGTGCCGTATGCGACAACGGCGCATAGGCACGCCGCGTCGGCGTATTGGCTAACAGCCAATAGCCGCGCCAGCGAGCCGTAGAGACGACCGGCCCGGGCGTCTCAAGGCGTGCTATTTCCCGTTTTGTACAAAAGACGCAATCGCATCGATCACCTTATCGTCTACTTTCGATGCAACCGAATAGTCCTTTGCCACATCAACGATATTGGGATTTTCAAGCGTCGTGGGCATCATCAGGTGGTTCAGCCGTTCGAAGCGCATGCACCGAATATTGGAATGCTGCTTTTCGGCTGCCAGCCATAAATCGTAATCGTCGGAATAGACCTGCATGTCTGCACTGCCCTGAAGCACGAGAATCGGCATTTTTGTCGTATCCAGCCATTTTGCGCCGCTCGCCGCGTTCAGGGATTTCCAGTAACGCACGGGTTGATCGACGATTTTTTCGTCATCCGCAAGCGCATCCAGCCGCCCGGCTTTATCATCCAGTTCGCGCATGTTCTTTTCGAGAATCGCCACAGTCGCTTCAGATCCCGGCTGCTTGCGGGATTCGGCGAGCGTGAGCTGCAGCTGCTGCGCCAGGATTTCAAAGAGGGAACGCAAAGACCCCGCCATCGAAACGGCCCCTGCCAGTTCCGGATGTTTGCTGGCAAAATAGGGAACGAGCATGCCTCCCAGACTGTGTCCGAGCACGTAAATGCGCTTCGCATCGACGCGCGCATCCGCCTGTATCATGCGCACGGCGGCATCGAAATCGTCCGTGACTTCTGTCTGAACCGTGAGCTTGTCGGGCACCGCGGAATCGGGATAAAGCATGCAGCGCTTGTCGTAGCGCAGCGTCGCGATGCCGCGTTCGGCAAGACCATGCGCGATGTCACGGAACGGCGCATTTTCCATCAGCGTTTCATTTCTGTCGTGACATCCCGAACCATGCACCAGAATCACGACGGGCGGATTTGGCGCGTCTTTGGGCAGTGTGAGATATCCAGAAATCGGGTATTGCGCATCAGCCCTGAACGAAACCTCTGTCTCCGTCCAGCGTTCCGTCGATTCCGGCTGGGCATTCGCCGGTTTTTCAAAAGCGGGGTTCAAAACGAATCCCCCCATCCGTCCCTCACCATCAAATGTGATGAGATAAACGAAATTCATTTTGGCGTGGTGGGCATTCAGCGTGTAGACGCGATTCACGGCGTCCTTCACATCGATCGATGGCGAATTCAGATATTCGATATCGCCGGCGAGCGCCTGTATCTGCGCGCGGGCAACACCAAAGGCCTCTTCAGACAGCTCCTGGCGTAAAACCTCAGTTGCATTCTTTGCAAACAGCGCATAGTCGCCAGTCATGAACCCCTCAAAGGCGGCAGCGACATCGGCTCTGCAATCCTCCGGGCACGATTTCAATGCGTCTTTATAGGTCACAGACATCTTTACCAGATGACCAGCATCATCCCAGACATAGTTGTGTTCGACCGCACCGTTGCTGTGCTTCGCCAGAACCTGAACCACAAAATGGTCCTGTTTGAACGGAAGCCGGTAAACGTTGCGTTCAAATTCGCCGGCCTTTGCAACACTCGCATCCCAGTCACGCCCGAATTGGTCATCTGTAAGCGCGGCGCGGAAATCCGTCGATGCCGCCTCACGAATCTTGTCCCATTGCTTCGTGCGAAACCATTCCGCAGCCTGCGCAGACTTATCCATGACATCCTTTGTATTCAAGCCCGCTGCGTTCTGCGCAGCAGCATCATTCGCAACCGTCGGAGGCTGCGGCTCATCCTCTTTTGCAGTTTCAACAGGTACATCCGCCTTTTCTGTAACGGGTGCCGGTTTGGGACTGCAGGCCATCAAAACGAGCGATATTGCCGCAAAACATGAGGATACGCATTTTCGCATTTTTGTTTTCCTTTATAATAACACATTGAAACACCATAAGGTTTGTCGTTACAAACACTTATACAACCAACCATTTTTCAGCGCAGATAGATCTCTTTGGTCACCACGACCTTGTTCTCGTAAGATGCAGAATCTGCTTTTTTGAAGGAAACGCCAAGTATCTTAAAACCATTCTCATAGACTTCCATAATGCCACCCTGGCTGGCTTTATACAAAGAAGCACCATCTGCCAGACTTACGGGCTTGCTCAGGCTCGGAATATGGATGGTATAACCGCATTCCCCCTTTGGAGTATCGCTCACACGGGTATAACGCTTATAATCGGTCAATTCGCTTGCACTGTCGACCAAAGGCGTCACCTCGTCACCTGTGGGCAGAACGAAATCGAAATCTTTGTTGCAGAAACACAGGCATGAATCATATGCTTCATCTTCCCACAGATAGTGCGTATGACCACTGAACCAGGTCACATTCTTATACTTGTTGTTCAGCTTGTTTATAAAGTGAAACTCCAGTCCGCTCAAAGAATTGGAGCCTGCATAGACCTTTTTCTGAATATCCGTATTGGATGTATACGGCCACACACGTTTCTCAGAATAATAGGTTTTTCCGTTATATGTCACGCCGTTGCCGGCTTTGTGCGTAATAAAGTGATGCGTAAACACAAAGATCCGTTTATCTGTATTATTTTCTATAATATCCTTCAGCCATATCATGGCATTTGGATGATAGAACTGATAATCGAACAGTTTGTCCTTGTCCGGATCATAAGCTGTATCTGCCACATAATCCTTCATCTGTTTAACATACTTGTCATCTGCATCGAGCAGATTCATCGCCCGCGACATCACGCCCCAGGTGCCCGGAAGCGGGGTATCACCATAGTCGATGGATAAAAACACATATATATCATTATCCTTTTTATACCAGTAGCTCAGCTTGCCCTCATTCGTTCTGCTGCCGGCATACTGCGTATCCCAGGAACCATCATATTCAAAGAAATGCATATCTTTTTGGTTGTTTTCATCTTTGTATATATCTTCACCGGTAAAGGCATCAAAACCGGCTTTTAATTTGCCGATCCATACATCCTTTGCCTCACCTTCGGGAATCATCGACATCTGCAGATAATCATGATTTCCAATCGCAGAAAACAATCTCAGCGCGGTATAGGTCGGCGCCCATGCGTGCGCATTGTAATACTCCTGAAATGCAGAGAAATCTTCCGTTTTGTACTCCGCATAATCCCCGCAGCTCGCAATAAACGAGACGCCGTTATTTCTGAAATAGGTCAGCGCATTGACGAGATCTTCTGCATGCTGGGCACCATGGTCATCATCCGTATCAAAATGGATATCTGAGATAAGCCCGACTTTATACTTCAGCGCCCCCAAATCCTTAATGACACAGTTTTCATCAGAAGCGCAGTCTGCGTCGTTACAATCAACATCGCCGTCTTCGTCATCATCTGCATTGTTGCCGCAGATTTCGACTTTGATATTGCCGCCGCAATTCGCAGCATTTGCGCAGTCTGCATCGTTACAGTCAACGTCGCCGTCGTCGTCATCATCTGTATTGTTGTCACAGATTTCGACTTTGATATTGCCGCCGCAGTTCGCAGCATTTGCACAGTCTGCATCGTTACAGTCAACGTCGCCGTCTTCGTCATCATCTGCATTGTTGTCGCAGATTTCGACTTTGATACTGCCTTTGCAGTTCGGAGCATTTGCGCAGTCTGTGTCACCGCAGTCCGCCATACCGTCGCCGTCGTCATCCTTCCAGTTGTCGCAGATTTCGACGAAAAATCCTTCGCAGTTCGGAGCATTTGCGCAGTCTGTGTCACCGCAGTCCGCAACACCGTCGCCGTCATCATCCTTCCAGTTGTCGCAAATTTCGGATTTGCCGCTGCCCTTGCAGTTATCGAATGATTTGCAGCTGTCTTCGCTGCAATCCGCGACGCCGTTATCATCGTTATCAATGCCGTCAGCGCAAAGCACGGCGGTTGTTTCCGGAACCAGCGTTCTGGTTTCTATTGTAGCAGAATCCGTGCACCCCACATACAATCCCGCTGCAGCCAAAAAACAAATCAAATGCTGTATTTTCATCATGCGCCTCCCTGCTTTAGCATGGCATCGCCCAAAACGAACCAACAGTTCACCATATCGGCTGGTACAATCGCAAATCCCGAAACTGCCCAAGCCCCGCGCTGTTATACCAGAATCGGGAGATTGTGCCAAAAGACAAATTGGGCAACAGCTAAGTCCTCATGCGATTTGCCTATACGCAGCATGCGCCTCAGATTGGAATACCGCTGATATCAATATCCATCCGGCAATCCTAATGATATATCACTCCTGCCGGCCCAGGATTCTTTCTTTTTCATCTTGTGCCAATTCGCTTTCGATAACCCGGAATCTTTAAACATCCGGAGCCATCCGGTAACATTATTCAAATTCCACATCTCCAGAGACTGGTTGAACGACTTCGCATCTTCGAACATCTCAAGCGTAGCAGTGACATTGCTCACATCCCATTTATTCAGCGGCTGATTGAACAAATCCGCACCTTCGAACATCCGCACCATGATTGTCACTTTGCTCACATCCCATTTTTCAAGCGGCTGATTGAACGACTTCGCACCTTCGAACATCCCCTGCATGTTTGTAACGTTGCGCACATCCCAATTTTCCAGCGGCTGATTGAAAGATTTAGCCCCATCAAACATCAACGCCATGTTTGTTACTTTGCTCACCTCCCAGTTTTCCAGCGGCTGATTGAAGCGGATTGCGGATCGGAACATTTCGCCCATGTTTGTAACGTGACTCGTGTCCCACTTTTCAAGCGGCTGATTGAAAGATTCAGCCCCCCTGAACATCAACTCCATGTTTGTAACACTGCTCACATCCCAATTCTCAAGCGGCTGATTAAAAGACACCGCTGATTCGAACATCAGCGACATATCTGTCACCTTGCTCGTATCCCACTTATCAAGCGGCTGATTGAAAGATTTAGCCTCATTAAACAATGCACTCATATCGATAACATTGCTCGTATGCCATTTCTCAAGCGGCTGATTGAATGACTCCGCCTCAAAGAACATCCCCCGCATGTTGGTGACATTGCTCGTATCCCAGCTCTCAAGCGGCTGGTTGAAAGAATTCGCGACTGCAAACATACTGCTCATATCGGTGACATGGTTCGTATCCCATTTTTCAAGCGGCTGATTAAAAGCCCACGCACGTTGAAACAATGCGCTCATGTTGGTGACGTTGCTCGTATTCCATTTCTCAAGCGGCTGATTGAAAGAGCTCGCATTTTGAAACAATGCGCTCATATTGGTGACATTGCTCGTATTCCATTTCTCAAGCGGCTGGTTGAACGATTCTGCACCATAGAACATTCCGCTCATGTTGGTGACATTGCTCATATCCCAGCTCTCAAGCGGTTGATTAAAAGACGACACATTTTTAAACATCCAGCTCATATTGGTGACATTGCTTGTATCCCACTTTTCAAGGGGCTGATTGAAGCGGGTTGCCATGCTAAACATTTCGCTCATGTTTGTAACGTGACTCGTATCCCACTTTTCAAGGGGCTGATTGAAGCGGGTTGCCATGCTAAACATTTCGCTCATGTCTGTAACGTGACTCGTGTCCCACTTTTCAAGCGGCTGATTGAACAGGATTGCCCCTCCAAACATCCCTCTCATACTGGTGATATTGCCATTGGGAATATCGACCGCCCATATTTTTGATAAATCTGTTGCCCCCCAAAATGCGCCTTCACCAAGCATAACAGGGCCAAAACTACGGATTTCATTTAAGCGAAAGGCATTGGTACTGACGCAATAATGAGTTATCTCATTCTCATCTGCTATATCCAAACTATCCGCACAAGACCAGTTCAACAGCGTCCCCGTCACCGAAATCCTATAATTGCCTGACTTTTCAAACATGTGATTGCGCGTTGCGGCACAATTCTCAAAACTTTCTACACTGCCATCACCCCAGTTAATCGTATAATTGCACCCTTCGCCTTTGCCGCCAGGGAATGTCATCTCGGTGTTATCTTCCGAAACCGTCCAGACCGTCACAAATGCTTTTGGCACACATCGACCGTCATCGCGGCAGAAATAATCACCGCTCACGCACTGGTTGTCCGACGTACAGCGCGTTGAGCATTTGTAATCCAAAAAGCTGTCGCAGAATCCGTCGATACATCCGGCATTGTGCTTTTCAAGACAATCCACGCCCTGGTCTTTTGCGGTTTCGAATCTGTCGAGCATATAGTTTTTGTTATTGTCGGAATTATCAACCTGAGACGCATCAACTGAACCATCGCCGCCCCCCTGTTTTACACATCCAGGAGTGAGCGACAGCACCGCGAAAGCAGCGGCGATTGCGAGCGTTTTAAAAATAATATGGTGATTGTTAAAAACAAGCGATCTTCTGTACATGAATACTTCTCCAATAAATAGTTCCCATCAAATGACGTCCGTTAGCCAATGCGTAAACGCATAAAATGACGTTATTCAAATTCACGAATTGCCCTGCATCGCCTTCAATTTGTCTGGCGAACGGAAATAATGCCGATAGACCAAAAGACAGATGCATATCGAAAGGATAGAACCGAGCGGCGCGGCGGCGCCCATTGGCGTGAGCGTGAGCGGGAACATCACAGCCGCAAGCCATGTGCCCGGAATGCGAACCGCAACACTGGATACAGCGTTGTGGAAAAAGGCCCATCCAGCCTTATTATAGGAACAGAAATAGCCGCTGAAACAGAATTGGACGCCCGCAATCATTGCATCGAATGAATAGAACCGCAGGTATTGCGTGCCATAGGTAATAATCTGTCCATCTTTTGTAAAGAAGTGAAGCAGCCACGGCGAGATGAACTGACAAGCCAATCCGATGATAAAACCATAGATGATGCAGGTAAAGACGCCATACCGAAGCGCCAGCTTGCCTCTGTCGTGGAATCCCGCCCCCCTGTTCTGCGCAGCAAGCGCAGAGACGCTCGCCAGCATCGACGATGGCACGAGAAAGAAGAAACAGATAAGCTTTTCGACAATGCCAACGCTGGTGGCAACCGCAAGTCCTCGCGAATTGGCAATTGCCGTAATAAATAAAAATGTAATCTGTATAAAACCGTCCTGGCATGCAGCCGGAATGCCGACCGTAAGCAGATTTTTAAATGTATCTTTATCAATTTGCAGATGCTTTCTGGTAATCTGCAAACCCAGCTTTAGCTTCGGCAGCAGCGCAGAACCAATCACGACAACTGCAATCTGTGAGATGACGGTTGCCCATGCCGCACCGGCAGCACCAAGTCCGCACGGACCAATCAGAATATAATCGAGAATGATATTCAGGATGCCGCCGAATGCAACGAACATCATGGGATGCTTTGTGTCGCCTGCACCGCGGCAGGTTGAGGCAAGAACGTTGAATGCCGCTATAAATGGTATGCCGAGGAAACAGATGCGGGAATACAGGGATGTTTCCGAAACAGCTTCCAGTGGCGTCTGCAAAACGGACGTGATGACATCGGTCGCAAGCAGACAGACTGCAGTCAAAACGACCGAAAACAGCGTAAACAGCGTGATGGAGTTTCCAACGGCGAATGCAGCCTGATTCCGATCTTTCGCGCCGAATGCGCGGCCGACAAGCACGGTCGTTCCCATGGCAATGCCCGCCAGAAGAAGCGTGATCATGTGCATGATCTGGCTTCCGACAGACACCGCGGTGATGGTGGAAGAACCGTTGAAATAGCCCACGATCACGAGGTCGGCAACCCCATAAAATGTCTGCAGAAAACAAGCAAGCAGATAAGGAAGTGAAAAAGCAATTAATCGTTTGAAGACGCTGCCTTGCGTCAAATCAGTCGCCATAAAATATATCAGTCCGTATAAACCATAAATTTTGATACTGCCATACAGCATTCACGAACCATAAACCGCGATTCAGAGCCCCGATATGATTATCGCGAAGCACCTTCACCGTTTTGGTTCATCACCCAAAAGCTTCTCTCCGATGAGAGAGGCCATGGTTTTATAAACAGAATGCGCCATCCGGTCAAATGCAATTTTGGTATTCACAATGTCCGTTGATACCCGGCTGCTCTAAAAGCCCGTGTCGAAGACCAAATGTGCACAGAGCCATCTATTATGCCATCTATTTGGGCATCAACGCCAAGCCCACCGCTTACAGCCGCTAATAAACCTGATGAAAGAATCGAATATAATCGTTGATGGCTTCTTCAAAATATGGTGACAAATAGATTTCAAAATGACCGCAATCATACAATTTATAAGCCAATTGTTTGGCACTACCGGCAAGCTGTATCGTCTTTTCTGCCGGGCACAACGTATCTTTTGCACATGCTGCGACATAGATCGGATTGTGGACTTTCTTGAAATATTTCCCGGGAGAATACTTGAGAAATTCGAGCAAAGTCCTCGCAGGGGCTTCATTGATAAACCGGACATTTCCGATAAAACGCTTTGTTGTTGCTTCATCTGCTTCCATCAGCGCATTTTCACCGGAATATGAAGATAATTTCAGCATAACTGGATGATAACCCGTGAGACAGGATAATACATCCGCAATTACAAAAGGTGCTTTTTTCAGAATATACAACGGAGATACAGCTTTAATTGTAGCCATGGTATCCGTATAGGGACATTGGGCGATTGTTGCTTTGATATCATTTCTGTGAGCCGAAAGATAGATGACATGGCCACCGCTGAATGAACTCCCAAACAACAGCACTGTTTCTCCATTCACCCTGCTGTCTTTTTTAACAAATGCTATGGCATTGTTCCAGTCTTCCAGCTGCATTCTAACGCTGATCAATTGTCTTTGTTTGCCATCACTTGCGCCATAATTTCGGTAATCAAACAAAAAGCAGGCAAACCCGGCAGATGCAAACCTTTCGGCATATTCGTTTAAGCGCATCTCTCGCGTTCCACCCAATCCGTGCGCCATCACAACGACGGGGCACTTCGTCTCGCCTGTGGGCAGATACAGCCAGGCACTGCATCTTGTTCCATTGGAGTCGAAATCAATATCTTCCCGATGAAATGCGGTTTCTGCCATGGTTACATCATAATTCTACAATGCAGCGCCTTTCTTTGGTGAAAAGCGCTGCACGGAGGTTAATAAACATATTTTGACTTTTTTACGCAGGATGCGTGATTCCCCTCTGCTTCGCATATGGAATTGGGGCCGCAGATTTCAGAGAATCGCCAGTAACCATTATCGCATTTCACGACACCGGATTGCGAATCACATTTGCTTTCGCTGCCATTACATTCACTACCAGCATCAATTTTCCTGAGGGCACCAGTGAGTGTCCGTACACACTGAATTGCGGTGTTTGAACTTTGAACGCAGGCGTACCCATCTTGACAGGAATCAGACAAAATCCACCTTTTATCCTTGCACAGATATCTATCCTTACCGTCACAAGCGTACTCGCCATCTTTACACGGCTCGGGATTTGTACATTTGAACTCCCCATCAGATTGCTCACAGCGGGATGGCGCAAAACATGCTTCCTGCAACCGCCATATTCCATTTGTGCAGGCGTAAATATTGTTGTTTAAACACATCCTTTGCCCACTTGAACAAATGCCCGCTTCTTTGCCTGCCGGTATGTTGCATTGTCCATTGCTGCACGCAGTACTCTTTTCAACACAATCTGCTTTGCCATCAACTTTTGCACACACAGTGTTATTCTGACACTTCTTCGAGCCTGTCCATTCATGTTGTTTACAAACGACAACATCACCATTCTTGCACGTAAGTTCACCATCTGCGCCGCAATCATACGTCATTTCACCTTCAGTTCTCACGACTGTGCAGATAGCCTCCGTATTGGACTTTTCCACGCATCCATACACCTTGCCATCAAGCTTGCAATCCGTGATTTGTTTCCATGTATGATTTCTGCAAACATGCGGTGCATCATCTATGCATTTTTGGGTATAGTCTTCACATCCATCCTGCCCATCTGCCGGTGCCTGCGCAGCATCCTGAACAGCTGGCGCTTGCCCGGGACACTGCTCTTCTGGTGCCTGCGCTGTATCCTGCTCACCGGGGGCTTGCGCAGTTTCTTGAACGACTGGTGCTTGCGCGGCATCCTGAGCAGGAGCTTTGCTGCTCTGACACGCACATAACATGGCGAGCGAACAGGCAGCTGCAGAGACCAACCCCAGACGGGACCTGGAATGACGCAAGGACGAAGATGGGATACTTGTGACAAAGGTTGACTCAACGATACGAATCGATGTGCCTGCAATATGGATGATATCGTTCTCGCATATTCTTACCGGATGATTTGCTCGCAGATGATGCCTGCGGCCAAACCGCTCCAGACACACGTCATTTTCTGCCAGTTTCGATATTTCCAGCTCTTCGTAACCATTCAGACTCAGCGCCACATCCGCCTCTTCCTGCAATACAGGACCGGATGCGTTCAGATACAATGCATGTTCTGCCGTAATGGGCATGCATGAGATGGATGGTTCGCCGTTAATCGACAGCTGTGTTCTGCAAGAAAAATCATGACTCATATCGTTTCTCCGTCAATGCTCCGTCATTCGAAAACAACGGATTGTCTCCTTATCTTTAGTGTTAAGAGGTGACCCTCAAAACAAGATCGCAACCAATATGCCTAAACGCAATTGCATGCCGCACTTATTTCAGACATCGCTTTTTTTGATCGATTCGCTCTCTCTTCTCACTTCGTTCGTAAGGAATTCCCTGCACTTCTGAACGACTTTCTGATAATTCCCCCAGGCTTTCCGATTGTCGAGCGGATCAAGCAGGCGCACCTGTCCAAAGACTTTGTTCTGCTGCCATCGCCAGCCGTTGAATTCAGCCAGATCTATCCAGAAAACTTTGCCCCCCTGAGTGCCGATTTCAGCATTCATATTCACATTCACGATGCCCGCAAGAATTGGCTCTGCACTAATTCTTTTCAAAGCCTCGAGCAATACCGCTTTTTCATTCATTTCGTTGATTCTCTGGATTTGTGAAATGGCCGCTGCTTCTGTCATTTTCTCAATGTGCTCTCCATCGTTTTGGGTGATCCCCTTAATACTCAGGGCATATATGTTTTTGCAATCATTATATCCAAGCTGAATCCGGATTTGCGTTCGTTCGGAAGAAAAATCAAGCGTTCCCTTCACAAAAGACCCCAAATTGCATGACGGACGAATCACGACACTTTTAATGTCATACCCCGAATAATCAATTTTATCAGCTTTATTCAGACTGATAATGAGCGCATGTGTGCAGCCTTCATCAAGCAAAGGCCGTAAAGGCACATTATCCATCAAGCCACCATCATAATAGGCGTTGCCGTTAATACTTTCTTTCTGAAACACAACGGGAATCGCGCTTGTTGCCAAAAGATAATGCTTGATTTCCGTGTCTTTCAGGCCATTCAGCCGGATATAGTCAGCATGCTTTTCCTTTGAATTATAGCAGGTCACATATATCTTTGGCATTTCCTGCGTGCGATCGAACCGAATATTCTCATCGATAATCTGTAAAAGCCCTTCCCGACTAAAAACAGCGTCATTTCTGTGCGACTGCGATTCAGTGTCAAGGATCCTGTCTTCTACTTCTGTCAGCCAAAGTCTTTCGGCCAGATCGTAATCACCATAGCCAATCAAAAAGGCGTTCAAACCACCGACAGAAGTGCCCGAAATGACGGAAATCTGCGTATCCAGTCCAATTTCACGAAGATATTTCCACACGCCGATTTCATAACTGCCTTTTCCACCGCCGCCCGCAAGCACAAGCCCCAGTTTTGTCATTGTCGTATCCCTTTTGGTATGTCAGCGTATTCCCGCAGTCGTTCGCATTTCAGCCGTCGAATTCCGATCGTTCTATACCCGGTCGAAGCGCTTCGCCATCAGCAGCCATGCCCCGCCAATAAGCCCGCGCAGCAAAAGCTTTCATTTATAGCATAGTTGATGCTTAAGCCAAAGGCTAAACTGAACGACATCCAACATCCAAATGAGTTGCTCTGACGTCCCCCATCAAAGAGCATTAACGTCGATGAGGGATTTCACAAAATCACAAATTATGTCTCTCATTCAGGCATTAATTCAATGATGACCAGTTCCGGCCGATTATAGATTCGCGGCACACGCGTGGATTCCCGGGCAAGGCCGCGGCTCACGATCATCGTTGTATGATTCTGTTCATAAAGACCGCCAGCCAGCTTTGGAAACAACCCTCGATTCGGCCCGTATAGACCATTCGCATAAACACCATTTACGACGCCGGGAATGCGCCAAATTCCTCCATGCGTATGCCCGGCCAGCACCAAATCAAAATCGTATTGGCTGTAAACATCCCAATACTCCGGGCGATGCGTCAGCAAAATATTGTATGCACCGTCCTTGGGCAACGCTCCAACATGCGCCACCTGTTCCAGAAAATAGCCCGTCGTTTGCGCAAGCTCGCCAACCTTGTCGCGCCACGCATAAGCATCATCCACACCGCAAATATTCAGACGCGTTCCCTTAATCTCTATCGTTGCCATCTCGCCGCTCAGCCGAACAATTCCCCATTTCTCAAGCTCGGACATCTGACGGGCAAATCTTTCTGCGCCGCTCCGATACTCATGATTTCCCGTCACATAGTAACTCGGGTAACGCCCGCTGATGCCTCGCAGAAATGCAATTGTATTGTCATCCGGAAGTTCATCATCAAAAATATCTCCCCCCAGCAGCACCAAATCCGGTGCCTGCGCATACAGCGCATCCAAGAGAATCCGCTCGTTTTCGCCATAATCACAGGAATGCAAATCGGTCACCAGCGCAATGCGTATCGGCTCAGTGATACCTTTGGCATTCAGGCTGTAGGAAACAACTTTCAGCGCATTATAGAAACCGGGCAGCAGCAGACACAAAAAGGCAATGGGCAGACAGATTAATATAATTTTCGTTTTCTTTTTCATGGTCATAACGATATCTATTCATTTTTTGCTCGTTTATACGGGCTTGCCCAACCGCACGCAGATTCTTGAGACCTGCTGTTAGAGAATGGAACGACTTTCTTTGCGTCTTATATTCCTCTTCCCGCAATTTCGGTCTAATCGAACAATTTCATCTCTGGAAAGAATGATTGCCAATGTGTGAAAACCTGTGTTATACTCTGCTTCGGTCCAAAACACCTTGCAAAAGGCGATGCGGCCGCTTTCTTATTAGCAAAAAGCCAGTTCTGAAGCAACCCCAAAGCCACACGATTTATGAACAGAGTGATAGTTAAAATTTAATTCGATTAATCAAGATTGGGAGAATTTCTATGACCGAAACAGAAAACCGCGAGAATCTGGATACTCTAAACAATAGTCTTGAGACCGCAAACAACAGTCTGGTGCCTGTAAACAACAGTCTTGAGATTTCAAACAGCAGTCTGGAGCATGTAAACAATAATTCAAGCTTAGTACAGAAAGGCAAACAACTCCTTCAAATTACTCCCAAAAGCATCAAACGTTGTCAGATTGGCTGCCGCTTATTACAGGGGTTTATCGTTTCGACTGCTGTCGCAATCGCACTGATTGTGCCCGGTTGTATGGGCTTGTATCCGGGCCTGGGCAGTTTCAGTGAGTCACCATGGCTATGGGGTGGAATCAGCCTGTTCGTGGTTTTCATCGAATCAATTCTGTTCTGGATTGGGATTGTACTCGTTTATTTGAATGCCCAGCAGCTGCGCCTCAAGTACAGGCTGATGGGAGTGCTGTGCGGATTGATTCCCGTCGTTAATATTGTTCTCTTATTCGTCATTTTGTCGATTGCAAGAAAAGAAATCATATTTGAAAGCCAAAAATTACAAATCAATGAAGAACGAAAGGATGAGCAAATCTGCAAGACAAAATATCCCATTCTGCTGGTGCATGGCGTCTTTTTCAGAGATTCGGAATTGCTGAATTACTGGGGGAGAATTCCGGATGAACTGATTAAAAATGGCGCAGAGATTTACTATGGCAACCAGGACAGCTCTTCGTCGGTGATGGACAGTGCCAAAACCCTTGCGATGCGCATTAAGGAAATCGTAGAGTCAACCGGATGTGAAAAGGTGAATATTATTGCGCATTCAAAAGGCGGACTCGATTCGCGCGCAGCCATCGCAACCACTGATGCTGCACAATACGTCGCCTCGCTGACCACAGTAAGTACGCCGCACCGCGGATGCGAATTTGCAGATTGGCTGTTTACAAAAATTTCAGAAGAACAACGCAATGCTTTGGCAAAAGTATACAATACGATCGCCCAAAAGGCAGGTGACAAAAACCCGGACTTTTTGGCAGCAGTATCCGATTTAACCGCAAGCAGTTGTAAAAAGTTCAATGAACAGATCCATGATGACCCAAATGTTTATTATCAATCTGTAGGCTCTGTCATGAAGCATAGTGTGGGCGGCAATTTTCCGCTCAACCTGACTTATGCATTTGTAAAGCATTTTGATGGCCCGAATGATGGTTTGGTGGGTTCCGGTTCCTTCGAGTGGGGGGATAAATTCCAATTGCTCACCGTAGAGGGAAATCGCGGTATTTCACATTCGGATATGATCGATTTGAATAGGGAAAATATCCCCGGATTCGATGTCAGAGAGTTTTATGTGAATCTTGTTTCGGAATTGAAAACAAAAGGCTTTTAGCGTTTGTACCCAAACCAAGCTTTGCATTCGTACAAAGGAGAATCATCAATGAAATCAATCCTGTCTCTATGTATAACGGTTCTGGCCATATCTGTTACGGCCTGCGCAGACGAAACCGACAACAACAGTAACGACAACAATAATAATAAACCTGTTTATACCGTTGGTCAGAAATGCCCGGAACAAATCACGTATAACGGCATCTGTGATAACAATAAGGCTGTATTTTGCAATAATAATGGTGTCGTCGAAGAAGTTGTTTGCAAAAACAAATGCATGGTCAAAACAGCGTATACTGAACCATTTGCAGAATGCTACTACGAATGCGGCGATGTCGATTTCAAAGGGAAATGCGTGGCAGACGGATATGATTATTGCCACGAGACCGAAGGCCTTATACACATCACATGCGATAGCACTAAGACATGCGGTCTGAAAGGTGATGTGTATGCGTGCATCTGATGGGCCGTGCTATTTCGCGTAGAGACGTGTCGCGACACGCCTCTACAAGCGAAATACGCACGGCTTTCGGCGCTATCGACGACGTGGGCACGTGTCACGACACGTGCCTACCGCCGCCGATACGCGCCTTTGCGCTCGCCTATTTCGCTACGTTCAATACGGCTCGCGTATTGTTTGTGGTTGACGGAAACTCTAAATAAATACCTAGGTCTTATTATTTCATTTTTTCCTCTTTTAGATTGACCGCCGGGTTAATGCTTCTGTGTAGGTTGTAATGATTTGTTCAACCATTCCTGGTTGTTTCCTGATATAATACATATACATTGTTCGACGTGGATTGAATGGTATATCCTCTGCACCCATCATGCCCATGATGACCGGCATATTATTGTCTATATCATTTTTTGCACCGTGATATAATTTCCATAAACCGCCATAATTATGGATGATTATTTCACCAACATAACGAGAAAAGAATGATATTGCTGAATCAATTTCATCATTACTCATTGCTTGTGTATATTCATCAAAAAAAGCTTCTATATCCCTGCATTCAGATTTACAAAAATTAAAAACATACCCAAAAGAAGCGCCCAAATCTATAAAATGCTGAATCTGATCATCCATTTCTTTCATGAATGAATGAAATGTTTGCATCGCTTCCTGTTGTGTTACGTTTCCAAACCCCATAAGATTCTCCAAACCAAAACGTCAAAAGTTCCCTTTGCCATGTCTAAAATGTCACAATGAATTTCGCTGCAAGTCCGAAAAAATGTACCTTACTGCGGTGATCGTAAACATTGCTTTTTGCAGGACAGTAGGTATAGCCTAATTCCAGACCGCCACCGATGCTCGTTCCTTCACCAAAGCTATTATGGCCATCGCCCACGCTTGTCATGTATGATATGGCAAAAGCCGACCGCACCCCGAACCATGTCTGCATAGATGAGCCGGCGCTTTCCGGGGCTTGCATATAGACAACCCCAAGACCGAGTTTTGCCTGAAAAAGCAGAAATGAGTCATCGAGCCTCACGGGAATCGAAATCGGATATGTAAAAAATGTTGCGCCCTTAAAAAGCTTTTCATTCCTGGAAGAATCTCCTTTATGCCGCAGTTCGATAAAACCAAGCTCCTGGTCGATTTCCAATCCAATGAAATACAAAACAGAGGCTCCAGGCGAAAATGTGATGTTGAAACCATGATTGTATTCTTCATATGAATCATTATCCTTCAACATCAACATATTCCATCCGACATCAACATTTGCAAAAAACGTACTGGAACTGTCCACCCAGGCAGCCTCAGCCTGCGCTTTTTCGGGGCAAAACACGAATGATACCAGAGCAAGCAATAACGCTGACAGAATGAGATATCTACTGTTCATACTTTTGTTTCTGTTATTTCAATATTTAACTCATACTGACGTGTTGTGATATGGGTTTAGTATATTTCCCAATAATCGGCTCACGGTATGAATTCGGCCTCCGGGGTGTCTATGTACTCAGCACACGTCTTTTCGCTTATGGTAAGTTCGTCATTCTCGTTGCAGTAAATGACGACAAGGTCCGGGTATTCTTTATATCCACATTTGTTAATATCCTCTTCTGCAAATATCTCATATCTGATTTCACTCGGCAACCACCCACAACTCGGGGCTGCCATATTACCGATCAAATCAAAACTCCCATTAGATGCATTACCAGGAGCTTCTATTGCTGAGTATTTTTCCTCCTCGATTATCCCCATTGGTTCATCATCATCGGTACGCACGCCGCAAGCGTATCTCGAATAATACAGCACCTCAGATCCCGACGTATTATCGTGTGGAACAAGTTTGATGACACCACCTTGACATATATAAGTATCCCAATCAATATAACAACCAGTCGTGACGATCATAGAAAGCAAAATGCCGATATACAGTAGAATATGCTTCTTTTTCATAAAACCTCCGAATAACTATTTCTTCCCCCGTCATCGTATTTAGAGGGAGAATGACGTTTTGTCAAGTCCCTTCATTTTTGAAATGGCGATTTTGGAACGAAACGAAATAATATCAACGAATATCCCGATAGTTACCACGTCAGGAGTGCCCCATGCGGATTGTGTGTGTGCTATGTGCTATACTTCGATATCCTCTCCGGCACGTTTGCGGCAATTCCTCCCGGAGCTAACGACGTTTTGTTAACATGTGTCGCTACACGTGCCAGGGCAAGTACCCAAATGCCATGACATAATGAATCATGGACGCATTTGCAGAAGTTTATTCAGCTCATCAATATTGTGAACATAATCACGCTCTATCCGCTCGAATTTGCCCGACTGATAATACATATAGCTTTCGGTATAGGATTCGCGCAGCTCGATATCACTGCGAATGTACTCCCCGCCACCTTCTTCGTATATATCATGCTGTTCATAAGAATACTCGTACTCAGAATCCACCCAGTGCGTCACCAGTTTTGGATTGTCTCCTGCAAATAACCAGGTGGTGTAGGTCACTATTATATCGTCGATATGGCCGGGGGGATCTTCGCGTTCAGAGGCATCGTACTTCTTCGTTCTGATATATAATCCAGTGGTATCCATGAATGATCTGGTTTCAACTGCGACAACATCAAATGTGATCTTTCCGACAGTATTGCCAGATTCATACTCTCCATATTCAACATCTGAAGCCATTTCGTAGCATCTTCGAACATCAGTTGTGCTGTCTTTGGGACATAAATAAAGATAATCTGCATGTATTATACGCCAAGGGTCTTCATCTTCTTCATCTTCTTCATCTCTATCAATTCCATTGGACTTTGAACAATATATAAGTAAATCCGATGCAGAATTTGACGTGCAATCGAGGTTTAACTTTGATTTAAAGTCTTGGATTAGATCCTGCCCCGGGCTTGTTTTGAGTACCGGCTCAGGGAGTGTCGATTCGAGTTCGGACCACTTGTCATCCCCGAAATTCCCTTGTATTTCATGCCTTTTGCCAAATTTGATCAGTGAGACAATATCGGGACACAGGATTGCCTCTTCATTTGCACGACAGAATTTTTGACGTTCATCCGTGTTTTCGCTCTCATCATCTTCATCTGAATCTGTATCGTCAGTCTGTTCTGACTGTTGCGCCTCCGAAACCGCCAACGGCACTGCAGTTTCGTAGTTCTTTTTGGCGCATGAAACAGTACTCACCATAAAACAGGTTGCAACGATACAGATTATGACAGACCATTGCCTGATTCTATTTTGTTCTTTTGTACTCATATCAATCTCCCTGTAAGATAAGTCTTCCAAACGTTTGCCTACTGACAGTGGGGCATGCCCCACTGTAAAACGATATTGGCTTAGTTTTTATTGCACAGCGCCTAAACATCCAGCAAAGATTTGCCTTTTCCCTTTCATCCGCGCTTCGAATCTTCGTGCATCCCCGCCGAACTGTATCGGCATCTCCTTAATTGGCGTTGCCATGATAATCACCTATATTTCTTTAAACCATCATCTGTTTCAAATCGGCCACCATAAAGGCCGCCTTGCCCGCAGTATAACGCCAGAATGCGCCGATAGCGAGTAAAAAAGGCCCCATGTATTGGGCGTCAGCTCGTTCTTCCAGGCCATCAGACAGCCTCACACCCCCTCGCCAACCATACGAAAGTCTGCCGCACAGCCGTGACAGAGCCTCGTCAACCATGTGAACGTCTGTCGCACGTGTGCGGGAAAACATCATTCACCTTGTGAGCCTTTGTAGCGCTTGTGCTGAACGGACGGTCTCTTGAATGACTTCACCGACTTTCTCGGATTCGTAACCTGGCACTGAGAGGCCTTGATGAGCGAACGATAGACCATGACGCAGGCTCATGGATTTTGTTCCACCATTTCTGGTTATTTCCTGATATGATACATATACATTGTTCGACGTGGATTGAAGGGTATATCCTCCGTGCCCATCATACCCATGATGACCGGCATGTTATTGTATATATCAATTTTAGCACCGTGATATTATTTCCATGAACCACCATAATTATGGATGCTCATTTTTTTATACCAGAAACAGTGGCTTGAAGGAAATCCAAATGGATTAACTTAATCAGACGGATTCTCTTTACACGATGCAAACCCATTGTTATCAACAGTACAGCCATGATGACAATGTTCATACCATATAACACCACCCTCCGAGCCATCCGTGTACGTATTTTTACGACAGGATACTAGGTTATCCGAATTATCACAAACGGCTGGCTGTTGACCTAATACACATTTTCGGACACATTTAGAAATGCCATTAAATGTCGCACAAGCTGTACCTTCTGCGGGATCGTCGAACATGGAATCACAATCCTGTGTTTTCCAGTCTTCGCTGAGCTCTTCATTACACCATATACGTTCGTTATCATTTTTACACCAGCTTACACCGCCATTGCATTTATCCGAACACCCTGAACATAATATAGCTGTGAATGCTGCCAAAATGACCACTTTTTTCATATATATATACCTCCTATAATGTAACACAAAAGCCCCCCCTTTCTCACTATATAAAGCGTGCGGGCTCTCTGTCAAGCCGTCCCATACGGGAGAATATTTACGAGGGCTTATTTGCGGCGTTTGCGTCGCAAATAGCACGCCGGCGTCGATCGTATGCGCCAAAGGCGCATAGAGCGCGCCCCCAAAAACAAAGAAATCCCCGCCATTACCGAAGGGGATTAACCTTTTTGTACAGACGTTCCATGGAACGTCTCTGAAATTACTTCACCGACTTTCTCGGATTGGTAACCTGGCACTGAGCTGCCTTGATGATCGAACGATAGACCAAGACACGGGCTCATGGAGACGCCGGTGAGGCCGATTTCGTGCAGGCGGCCGATCGTGTAGACATCGCCACCGTGTTCGCCGCAGATGAAGATTTCGAACTTCGGATCGATGGCGCGGGCATCTTTGACGAACGTGCGGACCATCTTCTCGACGGCGGGATGGATGGAGATGAACGGATGACGCTCGAAGAATTCCTTGTCGACGTACAGCGGCAGGAAGCGGTCGGCGTCGTC
>JAEEGL010451475.1_pt1 | contig 27980 bp, 22 predicted proteins | sample 9134231 | NCBI WGS metagenome assembly JAEEGL01 (sample SAMN16246548, study PRJNA631951) | gut metagenome | biome: gut microbiome; feature: rumen; material: fiber-attached | host: Bos | place: Iran: Karaj | collected 2018-10
ATTGCCTTCTTCAGGCCGGCATTCTTCGCGCAGCCGCCCGTCAGGGCGATGGAATCTGTTGCGCCGGCTTTCTTTGCCATGACAAAGCAGCGCTTGGCAACCGCCATCTGAATACCGGCAGCGATCTCATCCATGGGTTTGCCTTCTCCGACGAGCGTAATCACTTCGGATTCCGCAAAAACCGTGCACTGCGCAGTAATGGGGATCACGTTCTTTGCCGTCAGAGACAGATTGGAAAATTCGGGAAGGGTCATTTCAAAGGAACGGGCCATTGCCTCGTAGAAACGGCCTGTGCCGGCTGCACATTTGTCGTTCATGGCAAAGTTCTTCACGGTGCCGTCGGTATCTACGGAGATGCCCTTTACGTCCTGGCCGCCGATATCGATAATGGCCTTGACAGAAGGATCCGTTACGTGCACGCCCATAGCATGGCAGGAAATCTCGGAAATATTTTCATCCGCAAACGGAACTTTGTTACGGCCGTATCCGGTACCGATCAGGTACTCCAGTTCCTCGGAGGACTTCAGGCCAACCTTATTCAGAACCTCGTCCATGGCGATTCTGGCACTTGCCTCGGGGTTGATTTTGCTTTTTATGGTAGTGTCGGCACAGATATTACCGTTCTCATCCAAAATGACTGCTTTCGTATAAGTGGAACCGACATCGCATCCGCCAAAATATTTCATTATTCTTCTCCTTAATATATTTTATTTCTTTTACATGCAGGCTTCGTCGTCGAAGTCGCAGAGCGTCGGATCCACAGGCTCAGCCTGCATGACCGTACGCATATATTCGTTGACGATCGCGCGCATGTCTTTTCTGGATACGGTGCGCGGATCCATCAGGTCGTGATTGATCCAAATCATGTGATAGCCTTTATCGCGTGCCTGTTCATCCAAAATGCCCTGCAGCGTTGCCATGTTCTTGCAGGCAACATTCTGATACATGATAATGATATCCACATTCCATGCTTCGCACTGACGCCACAGCTCATCCACCACGTTGTGGTAACCGCCGTTGGTGTGACGGCGCATGACCATGCGTTCGTAGAGGCGGGAAAGATCCTTGAGAGCTTCTTCCTTATCCTCCGTTTCAAGCGGTTTGGTGAAGTTCAGGGATTCCATCTCTACCAAAACGTCCACGCCCCAGCAGTTTGCAAGCCAGTTGGTGAAATTGGCGTAATAGTGCGCAGGGCAGGACCAGACGATCGCACGGTATTTCATCTTGCCGGGCCACGGCTCTTCCCTGCGCTCATAGGCCTTCATGAGGATCTCGCTGACCTTCTTGCAGGTTTTCATGACACGGGGATCCATGCCGCCGTCCATTTCATAATTCCACTTACGGAAGAGTTCGTAGCAGGGACCAAGTATCTGAGGATATGCCGTTTTGTTGACATCCCACTTCTCAAGCTCATACTTTGTCTCTTCGTTGAAGCGCTTCATGGTCGTGAAGTAGGCGTCCCAGTTCCATTTGGCACCGGTTTGCTGCTCAACAAAGCGGATGCAGGCCTTCACGTCTTCCGCGGCATCCTCAACTGTCTCTTCATACTCATAGCGCACGGGGAATGTCAGATGGAAGACCGGCAGATCCGGGAAGCGGCGGGACATATAGGACGAAGCCATAACGGAACCATCACACGGCATGGAGGAAGAGATAAAGCAGCTGCCAAGATGCGGAAGAGCATCAATGACAAGCGCGCCGCATTCGGAGGACGGCACCGGGCAGGTATCCGCCGGCAGACCGAAGGACTCCACCGCGTCAATGTACGGAACGCAGGTCAACTGGTCAATCTCGGAAACGAGGAACACCGGCATCAGCTGATAAGGAATACCGATCAGATCCGGGAAGCCGGCCATGATCTGTCCCATCGTCATTTCATCGAAGAGAACAATCTTTTTATTCAGCTCTTCGCTGTTGCCGTTCTTCCGGTCACCCTTGGCCAGAAGCACCAGATTTTCCGCCACATAGCGGAAAATATCATAAATCATCAGATGGGACATCTGCAGATTGCTGCCGCGCAGGCCCATCGTATTCTTATCCATAAAGCCGACACAGCACATGTAGGATATCATCCAGCGATACCAGAAGGTCGTATTCAGCGCGGGAATCAGGTCCTTTGAAAAAGTGCCGAGGAGCATGCCCCACATACGAAGCCATTCCTTATAGTCATAAGCGGTATCTTTCAGCCCGCGCCATTCGCGGCGTACCGTTGCCATTGCGCCTTTCCGGTACAGACGGCCGAGGTGCTTTTCACCGTTTTTCAGAAGGTCCAGCCTCTCGGCAGGCGTCATGGCTTTGACTGCCTGAAATTCTTCCGCAATGCGGCGGCTGTCATCCTTAATATCGTTGAGACGGTCGCTGCCGAACTTTTTCCAGTCCGTCTCCTTCAGCATGTCAAGGATAATGGTGCCGATTTCTTTCAGGTTTTCCCCCTGCTTTTTCCAGTCCATATTATCCTTTGTCCGGAAAAAGGCAGGATTCGGATATTTGATCTTAGCCATTATTTTACACCTCCCGACTTCTGAATGCGTTTGATTTCCAAAGACTCCACAAAGGCCTGGAAACGCGTACGCAGCTGACCGGAACCGCGGTTATTGTACAGACGGTCTATGCTGAGGACAGGCCAGCCCTTTTCCTCAGACATGATGTGGCTGACCAAAGCGCGCTCAAAGCCCCAGTAATCACAGTACTTCATCTGTTCATAGATGATGCCCTCTGCCTTGAACTCTCTTGCAAGACGGTCAGCGGTTTCACGGCGCTGACGCACCTTTTCATCGCTGATATAGCGGGCACATTCGGAAACTTCCATATAGTGCCGGCAGATCTGCTCAAGAGCTGGTTCATCATCCTTCAGTTCAATGACCTCACGGCCGGGGATGGAACCGTAGCAGTAACGATCAGCCACGACCATGGCACCGGCTTCCTCTATCATTTTTGTGAGGGAAGGGTCATCAATCTCGCTGCCGACGACAGCGACGCGGGCACGATACCAGGGCTTCGGATCCGGTTCGCGCTGCTTCAGCTCTTCCAGCGTCTCCCGGAGATAAGGAAGGATCTGTTTCTTCGGGCAGGTATAGCTGGCAAGCACAATCACATGGAATTCATAGCCCGTAATTACCGGGTTGTCCGCCTTGCGCAGTTCCCCGATTTCGGAAATAATCCGACAGACTTCGTTATGCTCTTCCACAGCTTTCCGGATAGCGGCATCAGAAATATCCACGCCGTAACTCTTCTTCATTACTTCGAGCAGGCGAATCTGCATCTGCTTGACATAGTGGCGGACCGTATAATCCTCCACTTTGTAAGGCATATCACAGTGTGTAACGAAGAAATTCGGCTTCTCGTTCATCTTCAGCAGTTCGAAATGCTCATAGAATCGGTTCATCATGGAGCAGGCGTCCACGCCGGCAAGACCGTCAAGGAAATTGAAGCCGCCTTCAATTCCCCTCTCCACCAGCGCACGGGCAAACTCACAGGTGTAGTTTGACATGTAATAGGTTGCAATGTCAATTGATCCGGTACGCGGCGCGCGGATTCTGACGGAGAAGCAGTTGTCCACATTCAGCAGTACTTCCGGGATGTGGAAACAGGTATAGCCGATTGCCAGGCCGCCTTCCGACTTTTCCTTTTCGACAAGCTCATTGTCCGCATTGTCGAGCAGGTTTTCAAAGTAGATTAAGTGTTTTAAATCTCTCAATTACCGCACCTCTCTTACAGTAAATCTAATTTCTGAAGCGCTTCTTTCGCACCTGCCATCACCGGCGAATCTTCCGGGAGATCAAAAACCGTTTTCCCCTGAATGTCGTTGGCGGCATGGGCGCTGTCGGAAGCGATGATCGACAGGATTTCAGTGTTTTCCACATGGATATAGGGGATAAGCGAAGGATCTGTGACGCGATTGATGATTGCCCCACAGCGGTCATACATCACCAGTTCATCCGCCACCCGGCGAATGGTGTCTATCACCTGCGTGCCTTTCCGGCTCGGGTCGGTAATCAGGACAAGGTGCGTTACCTTTTCCATGACACGGCGGTTGATCTGTTCAATCCCCGCTTCTCCGTCAATCACCACATAGTCAAAATCATGGCTAAGGAGATTGATGACCTCCTTCAGGTACGCGTTGACCTTACAGTAGCAGCCGGCCGTTTCCGGGCGGCCGATTGCGAGGAAAGAGAACTTCTGCTCCTCCACAAGAGAATCCAGAATGCGGAATCTCGCCTCGCTCAGCATTTCCAGCGCCTGCCGCTGTGCACCGTTTTCCACTGACTGAACAATCCCCTTCCGGATATCATCCAGCGTCGACGTCACCTCAACGCCAAGCGCCGTGGAAAGGCCTACGGCAGGGTCAGCATCGATGGCAAGAATGCGCGCATCCGGATACTCGTCCGTCAGGAGGCGGACAAAGGCAGCAGATATGCTGGTCTTGCCGACACCGCCTTTTCCGGCCACCGCAATGATTTTCGTTTCTCTTTCCATTTAAACGTTATATTCGTACTTCGGATATTTGTCCACGCTGTAGGGAGAATCCTTCAGCGTATCCTTGCGCTCCATTTTATCATAGTGTTTGACAAGGAGCGGCTCCACCACATAATACAGGAACTTTCCGTCCAGGTCAAAGAAAAAAACAACAAACAGTACCGCAAGGGCCCCAAGGCCTATGCCGAACATTTTTAGCAGAAGCTTCAGCAACTTTACCCCGAGAGAACAACTGCGTTTATTCATAGCCAATCTCCTTTACCATGTCATGGAATCATCAAAGTCCAGAAGGGACGGATCCAGCGGTTCCTCATGCATAACGGTAAACATATAGTCATTGATTATATTCCTTATCTCAGCACGGGAAACCGTTCTGCTGTCGGGCAGCGCATGCGGCATCCAGATCGCATGGATGTTTCTGCGGCGGAATTCGTCCTCAAACAGGCCGTGCACTCCCTGCATGCCCTTGCACTGCAGCTGATCGTACATCATGACCATGTCACAGTTGAATTTCTCCATGTTTTCCCATAGCTCAAAGATATGCTTCATGCCGCCGACGGCCATACGCCGCATCGGCGCCCACATATGGTAAGTCGCCATATCTTCGAGAGCATGCTCATAGGTATCCGTGCGGATGGTCATGTCAAACATGAGGGAATCCATATTAATCACACAGTTGATGCCCCAGCAGTTATATATCCAGGTGCACCAGTTGGAATAATACAGAGGCGCGCAGGACCAGGCAATCATTCTGTGGCGGGTATTGGGGAAGGTCTTGATATTCTTCGCCACGCACTTTTCCATGATTTTACGGACTTTATTGTCTACCTCATGCCAGATTTCCCAGTCACCGTACTGAGACTGATAAATACGGTAAAGCGCCTGAGCTACACCGTTGATCGGATAATTTTCCGTATGCGCGTCAACATCCCATTTTTCCCATTCAAACCTTTGAAGCTCATTCTGGGCTTCCAGCTTCTTCTTCAACAGATCCCAGCTGAACGGAATACCGTACTGCTCTTCAATAAAGCGCCAGCACTGCTCAATTTCATTCATGCAGTTTTCCCTGACAAGCGGATCATCAAACTGCATGGGCATAGGCAGCGGAAACAGCGGTTTATCATAAAACCAGTCCTGCAGAATGGAGGTTGCAACAGAGGCGTCGCAGGCTTCATTTGCCGTTACAATCGCTTTGGCATAGTCAGGCAGATCGTCAAGTACAAACAGCCCGGATTCTGCCTGGCACATCGGGCAGGGATCACCCGGCAGGCCGATAGACTGTACTGCGTCAATATAATTCAGAACCGTGTGGGAATTGACGTGACAGGTAACAAAGTACGGAATCATTTCCATAGGAATCGATGTCAGCTTACCGTCCCACGGATAGAAAATGCCGCCCCAGGTTGTCTCATTGATAGCAATATTATGTTCATGGGCATCATTGATTTTGCCGCCGTTGATTTTGCTGTCCGCAGCAAACATCCCCTGGAACTGGCGGATCGTCGTGGAAACCATGGCGCGATAGTGCCAGGCGGAAGCTTTCAGCGCCTCGCCGCGCATTCCCTGCAGGCCGCGGTCAAACCAGTGAAGCACCGGGAGATAGGACTGCCCGACCCAGCGGTAGCGCCAAACTCCTTTTGCGAAGACGATCGGGCCGCCCATCTTCATGACGTCCATCACCATGTGCGCATAGTTGTAGCACCAGATGTTCCAGAAATAATACCAGGTATCCGGAACACCGCGCCATTCTCTGTGCTTATACAGACCGGTTTTCGGCTCCAGAATATCGCCCAGGCGGCGTTCCCCGTGCGGCTTGCCGTACCAGAAATCACGGAGGGCTTTTTTTACTTTCTTTATGTCAGGCATTATTTCTGCCCTCCTTTCAGCATTTTCAGTTCAACGCTTTCAACGAAGGCCTGGAAGCGAGTACGGAGCTGCCCGGATGCTGCATTGATGTATTCCTTCTCAATCGAACATACAGGAATACCAAAGTCGCGCTGCATGACTACGGTATCGATCACACGCTCATAGCTCCAGTACTCACAGAACTTATTGGAAGCAACAATCAGCCCGTCGGCATGATAGTCTCTGCAAAGCTGCGCCAGGCGTTTTTTACGGCCGCGCATCTCATCCTGCGGCATAAAGCGCGGGCAGTTGCTGGTAATAAGATAATGCCGTGCAATTGCGTCCAGCGGATCTGCGCCTTCCGGAATTACTATCGGAACGCGGGATTCCACTGCCCCGTAGCAGTACCGGTCACAGACAACAAGGGCCCCGCAGCTTTCAATCAGCTTAATAAAATCAGGGTCATCGTTTTCCGAACCGCAGAGCACCGCCTTGCAGCGGAACTGCTTTTTCGCATCAGGCTCGCGGGTCTTCATTTCTTCCGCCGTCTCGCGCAGATACGGAAGGATCAGATGCTTCGGGCAAGTCAGCGTGCAGAGCTGAATCACAGCGAATTCATAACCCGTTATCGTAGGATTCTCCAGTTTGCGGTAATCGCCGATCTCATTGATCAGGCGGCAAACTTCGTTGTGCTGCTCCACGGCTTTCAGAATTGCTTCATCCGAGGTATCAACACCGAAATGTGCCGACAGTTCGTCCAGCACATGCGCCTTCAGCTGTTTGCGGAAATGATTGTAGCTGTTTTCCGTATTTTTAAAGGGAACATCACTGAAAGACACAAAAAAGTCCGGATTCTGGATAATATCCATGTCTTCAACGGAGTCCAGATGTTTCTGCTGCAGATGCTCCTGAAAGCGGCAGGTTGCCGTGCAGGTCTCCGTCGCCATCTGAGCATCGAGGAAATTGTATCCACCTTCCAGCGCCCGCTCCATCAGGGAACGCGCATAATGACATGTGCGGGCTGACAGATAATAGGTTGCAAGATCAGGCGACGTGCAGCGCGGTGCCCTCAGACGAACAGAAAAGCAGCCCGGCAGATCAAGAAGAACTTCCGGCATAAAGTAGCAGGTATAGCCTATTGCACGCAGCCCTTCTTCCTTCCCCTGCCGAACCAGTTCGTTATTTGCTTCCTGAAGCAAATTTTCAAAATAGATGAGGTGCTTTAAGTCCCTCACTCAGCTCCCTCCTTTGTCGTATAGTTTGAGCGATAATCATACTTAAATATTTTACATTTTTGATAAATTTCTGTCAACCGCTTTTTTCAGAGCTGTTCATGGTTTTTTTCATATTTGGCAGTTAACCCTCTGTAATACCATGCATCCGAAAGCAAGGCTTGCTCTGTATATATGATTATGGTAAAATATAGTAAAATAATCTCAAAAAGGACTTCCCGGTTATTATGTTTGCAAATAAAAGACGGCTTTTCATCTGCTTATTCATTACCCTTGCAATACTTGCAGGCGGAATCGCTATAGCCCGGTACACGCCGATTCCGATTCCCGCAGAGTTTGCCGGTCAGATGGCAGTCTACACCCGCAACAAGCCGAACGCAGAGGTAACTGTAGCGGTCATCACTGACAGCGGAACGGAAATCTCCGCTTACGGTCATGACGGCATCAGGATTCCCGTTCGGGAACGTTACTACGAAATCGGCGATATCACGTCAACTTTTACCGGAGCGATCGCCGCAAGGGCTGTTGCTGAGGGAAAGCTCTCTCCCAATGAAAGGATTTCGGAACTGCTGCCTTTACCGCGTGCCGTTTATTCCCCTTCCATCTATGAGCTGCTCACGCATTCTTCCGCTTATTCCTCCTACGCACCAGATTTATCGGGAGCAGAAAATTCAAAACACAACCCCTACACCGGTATCGACGCAAACCGGCTGGTTGCTGAAATGAACGATTTTAAGCTTACCTATAAACCGCCGTATTTATATTCCTACTCCCGGTTTGGAACAGCAGCCGCAGGAGCCTGCCTTTCTCAGATCTATGACGTGGATTTTTACAGCATCCTTACGATATTCGCCAGTGAAGAACTTGGCCTGAAGCATACATTTGTTTCTCTGGACAACAGGGTGGAAAACGGATGGATCTGGGACGACGGGGACGCCTATATCGCTTCGCTTTCCCTGACATCCACCATCGGGGATATGGCTGCCTATGCAAAGCTCTATCTCGGAAACGGACCGGACTACTTATCACTGACAACTGATCCCTCCTATGAAATCAACGTTGAAAATGATATCGGTTATTTCTGGAATCTTACAGAACACAACAACATCATCTATCATACCGGTGAAACCGGGCACTATGCCGCAGCAATGATCCTTGACAGGGAAAGCCGGATGGCAGTCGTCGTTCTCTCGAACTATCGCAACGACCGTTACGGCAATGTCTATGATCTTGGGAGAGCGCTGCTTGAGGAGAGCCGATAAAATAATCCCCGTTAATTAAAACAGGGACTGCCAAATAAATTAATACAGCGGAGACGTTCAGAAACGCCTCCGCTGAATTTTTAATATCCTTCTATTTCTGTAATTGTCATATCTGTGCCTGAGCGCGGCATAAGCCGGAGGCCAGAGCATGCAGGACATACAAGCTTTTCCGGATTTGCCTCAAATGTCTTGCCACAGTCCATACACTGCGCCGTACCGGGCACCGTGCTGATGATCAGCTTTGTTTCCGAAAACGATGTTCCGTCTATCACCGCTTCCCAGCAATCTGCCATATAAGACGGTACGACACCGCTTAATCCGCCGATTTCCAGTGAAACGGAATTGACCCCCTCCAGTTCGTTATCTTCTGCAATCTGTTTTACTTTTTTCAGAAGAGCGTCACACAATCCAAGCTCATGCATTATTTCGATACCGCGTTTTTGACAATCTTTGGGACTTTCTTTACGATATCCGCTGCTGCATGAATCGGAAGTGTCTCGAAGGTTCCGGCATGCCAGTCACGCGCCTTGCGCAAATGAATGGCATCAAACTTGCAGCGGGTAGTGCAGATGCCGCAGCCGATACAGAGATATTCATCAACTTTTGTCGCTCCGCAGCCGAGACAGCGGGCACATTCCTTTTTCACCTGTTCCTCGGTAAAGGTCATGCGGGCATCGGAGAAGGTTTTTGCCTTCTCTTTATTGTAGCCATGAACCTGACGATGGTCTTTATCAAAGCTTGACACTTCAAGCTGAACCTGCTGTTTATCCAGAGCACGGTAGACACGGCGGTCACGCCCCATTGTGAGAGTCTGCCCTTCATGCACAAAGCGGTGAAGAGAAATTGCCGCTTCCTTGCCGGCAGCAATGGCATTGATGGCAAAGCTCGGCCCGGTATATACGTCGCCGCCGACGAAAATATCCTTCTCATCCGTCTGGTAGGTAAGAGCATCCGCTTCTGCGGTACCTTTTGCCGTTTTTACCAGCGCGCCGACATCCAGACTGCCCCAGTCAACCCGCTGACCGATGGATCCGATTACGCTGTCAACTTCAATCAGCTCATACTGACCGGTTCCGACAGGTTTGCGGCGGCCTTTTTCGTCCGGCTCTCCGAGTTCCATCCGCTCCACTTTCAGTGCCTTCACCTTTCCGTTTTCGCCGACAATTTCCACCGGCGCATTCAGGAAGCGGAACTGTACGCCTTCTTCCTCCGCTTCTCCGGCTTCCTCAGGATCTGCGGGCATTTCCTCTCTGGAACGCCTGTATACAATATATGTCTCCTCCGCGCCGAGGCGAACCGCTGTACGACAGACATCCATTGCAACATTGCCCGCTCCGATTACAGCACAGCGCTTTCCGAGAACCGGTCTGTTCCCGAGATTGACCTCCCGGAGGAAATCAACACCGCCGTAAACTCCCTCAAGCTCTTCGCCGGGTATACCTATCGGGGAAGATTTCTGAGCGCCGATTGCCAGGTAGAAGCCTTTATACCCTTCTTCTCTCAGCTGCTGAATGGTGACATCTTTTCCAACTTCAGTATTGCAGCGGAATTCCACGCCCATCGCGCGGATAATATCAATCTCTGCGTTCAGAACATCTTTCTCAAGGCGAAAGTTCGGGATGCCCAGCGTCAGCATGCCGCCCGGAACCGGGTTGCGGTCAAACACCGTAACGGGATATCCCTGTTTTGCGAGATAATAAGCGCAGCTTAAGCCTGCAGGTCCGGAACCGATAACGGCTATTTTCTCGGTGAACGGTTTGCCGGTCTGATTGAGCATCTGCGGGATACGACGCGTCTCCTGATTGAGATCATGATCGGCTATAAAGCGCTTTACCTCGTCGATCGCTACCGCTTCATCCACATCGCCGCGGGTGCATTCGGCTTCACAGCGCTTGTTGCAGATACGGCCGCAAACTGCCGGCAAAGGATTCTCTTCACGAATCAAGTCAAGCGCATCTTCATATCTTCCCTGTGCCGCCAGCTTCAGATAGCCCTGAACAGGGATATGGGCAGGACAGGCGACTTTGCAGGGCGCTGTGCCGCTGGGAACAACATCCTCCCGGTTTTCGCGGTAATCCGGATTCCATGATTTCTTCGAAACAATGTGATCCGAAAGCTTGACATATTTCGACGGACTGGTATCAGCTGTCGTACAGAGCTTCTGCCCGAGTTTGAGGGCATTCGCCGGGCAAACCTCAACACACTGCGCACAGGCGACACACTTTGCTTCGTCAACTTCCGCCACGAAATTCGACCGTATGGCATCTCTGGCACCAAACATCAGGCCGACACGCAGCCCGAAGCAGGCACACGCGCAGCAGTTGCAGATAGCAGCACTGTCGCCGGCTTCCTCTATATTCGGGATGTCATGCATCAGTCCGTTCGCCTCAGCGCGCTGAATAATCGCCAAAGCCTCTTCCCTGGTAATGGCGCGCGCACGGCCTGTACGGATATAGTGTTCTGCACCTTTGCCCATCTGGATACACATTTCCTCAGCGAGGTGACCGCAGCCGTCATTGATGCTGCTGCGTGATGCACGGCAGGAGCAGGGTGAGACGCTGAAAGTATCATATTTATTCAGGTAATAGCTCAGCTTCTCAAAGTCATGCGCCTCAGGAATGTCCTTAATTGCACTCTCAACCGGGACAACGCGCATCAGGCCGTAACCGCTCGGAATCAGAGGCGACATCGTCTGCATGCGGACGCGGGTATACTCCTCGAATGCCCGCCCCACCTCAGGATGCGTTTCCAGCAGCTCCTGATTGTTGACCAGCATTTCCATAATACCGGGCGCAAAGATCTGCATGAAGTAGCGATTCTCCTTCGTTTCCGGATCAATTGTCCAACGGAAAACACCGATCCACGCCAGATGCTGCGCCAGGCGGTCAACTTCCTCTTCTGTTTTACCGGTCTTTTTAGCCAGATACGCAGTATTCCGTTCTTTGCGGAGGCCGCAGGCTATTGCCACATCCGCTTCATCGTCCGTTACGATGCCGGCAAGGCTGTAGTATTCAGGAGCGTTTTCATCAATTTTATTGACTACACCCGTTAAGCCCCCAACAATGTGACACAGTTTTACGATTTTCGGTCTCAGTTCAGCCATATTCCATCTCCGTTTGTACTTTATTTTGCTTCGATTTCTTTGATATTATATTCGTTTCCCTTCAGAAGGAACGTACTTCCGCTGCCGCAGTACGGGCATGTTTTTCCCTGAGGGACAGTAGGGTAAGTGCTGCGGCAAGCCTGACAATAAGTGACCGCCGGGATCGGTTCTATTTTCAGTTCCGTGTTCTGAAAGAGGGCTGTTTTCTTTCGGGCAAACTGCCAGAAGCTCTCAAGATACTCCGGAATGATGCCGCTGACCTCCCCGACCTGCAGCGTAACAGCTCCGACTTCCTGCAAATGGTTGTCCACCATGAGTTTTTTCACTGCGTCAAACACATAATAAACAGTACTCAGCTCATGCATTATTTATTTTTGTTTTTCAGAATTCTGATTTCACGCTTCAGCGCATAGGGGCCGATCGCTTTCAGCTTGTCTTCCGCACGGAACATGTCGGAAGCCTCCGGAAGGTCACGGGAGAGATGAATCGCTTCAAACTGGCATTTTGTCGTGCAGAGGCCGCAGCCGATGCATTGGTTCTCATCCACTTCGCAGGCACCGCAGCTCAGGCAGCGGGCAGCTTCCTTTTTCACCTGTTCCTCCGTGAACACCAGGCGATCGTCGCTGAAGGTCTTTCTCTTCTCTTCATTGTGACGGACCTGCTCACGGTGCGCGTGATCGTAACCCATCGGAATAACCGCGCTCTCTTTGTCCAGTTCTACAAACTGCCTGAGGTTGCGGTTGATCAGAAGATCCTGTCCGGGCTGCACGAAACGATGGATCGAAATGGCACCTTCGCGGCCGGCAGCAATCGCATCAATGGCAAATTTCGGGCCGGTATACACGTCTCCGCCGACGAAAATATCCCTCTGAGCACTCTGATAAGTTATGGGATCCGCTTCGGCTGTATTCTTTGCACCGGTTTTCAGCTCCCCGACATCAAGATTGCCCCAGTCGATCTGCTGGCCGACAGCGCCGATCACGGAATCGAGCTCAATGACTTCATATCTGCCGGTTCCGACCGGTTTACGGCGTCCTTTTTCGTCCGCTTCGCCGAGCTCCATCAGCTCGACCTTTATTCCGCTGACTTTCCCGTTCTCACCGAGAATCTCAACAGGCGCGCTGAGGAAACGGAACTGTACACCCTCTTCCATCGCTTCCGCCACTTCCGCAGGATCGGCCGGCATCTCTTCCCGTGAACGACGGTAGATGATAAAGGTCTCTTCCGCCCCGAGCCGGACAGCCGTACGGCAGACGTCCATCGCCACATTCCCCGCTCCGATGACCGCGCAGCGCTTTCCGATTTCCGGTTTTCTGCCCAGATTTACCTCTCTGAGGAAATCCACACCGCCGAAGACACCTTCCAGATCCTCGCCGGGCACATTTATCGGAGAAGATTTCTGTGCACCAATCGCAAGATAGAAAGCCTTGTAGCCTTCCTCGCGCAGCTGCTGAATCGTGACATCCCTGCCAACTTCAACTCCGCAGCGGAAAGAAACACCCATCTGCCGGAGCACATCAATCTCGGCATTTATCACATCCCTTTCAAGCCGGTAGGAAGGAATACCCATGGTCAGCATGCCGCCGGGCACATCATTGCGTTCAAAAACCGTAACATTCTCATAGCCCATCTCGGCAAGCCGGTAAGCACAGCTCATTCCGGCAGGGCCTGAGCCGATCACGGCAATCTTTTCGGGGAATGGGCTCAGATCCGGTTTGAAGTTCTTTCTCGGCGGAATATACCTGGTTTCCTCTTTCAGTTCGAGATGCGCAACAAACTTCTTGATCTCGTCTATGGCAAGCGCTTCGTCTATGCGGCCGCGGGTACAGGCATCCTCACAGCGGCGGTTGCAGATGCTGCCGCAGACTGCCGGGAAAGGATTGTCCTGCTTGATCAACTTCAGAGCGTCAAGATATCTTCCCTGCGCAGCCATTTTGATATAACCCTGCACCGCAATGTGCGCCGGGCAGGCTGTTTTGCAGGGAGAGGTTCCGCTGTCGTAGCAGTTGAGCTGATTCAGCTCCTTATAGTTCAGTGACCACTTGTCCGGGCCCCATTTTACTGCGTCAGGAAGCTCATGCTTGGGATATTTTACAGGGCCGTCTTTCGTACAGAGCTTCTGACCGAGACGGGCAGCGCCGGCCGGGCATACTTCCACGCATTTTCCGCAGGCTACACATTTTTCTTTGTCCACATGGGCAATATAGGCGCTGCGCGACATATTCGGCGTATTAAACAGCTGCGAGGTCCTGAGCGCATAACATACACCCGGTGCGCAGTTGCACATGCCGAACACTTTATTCTCACCGTCAATATTTGTGATCTGATGAACATAGCCGAGGTCTTCCGCCCGCTGGAAAATGGCAAGTGCCTCTTCCTTTGTGATGCGGCGGCCCTTTCCGGTCTCAATCAGATAATCAGCAAACTCTCCGACGCCGACACACCAGTCGGCCTTTACATCTCCGGAGCCTCGGCCCTGAATCGATTCCGCGCGGCGGCAGGAGCAGACGCCGACACCGATGTGCCCGTCGTATTTCTCAAGCCAGTGCGAAATATGCTCAATGCTCAGGGAACGGCTCTCCGCCGGAATGGCTTTCTCCACCGGAATGACGTGCATGCCGATGCCTGCTCCTCCGGGAGGCACCATCGGGGTGACCTTCTCCAGTGGAAGGAACGTCATATCATTAAAGAACTCCGTTACTTCCGGATTCGTTTCGGGAATCGTCGGATGCATGTTCAGCAGTTCCGCTGAGCCGGGAACATACTGCGGAAGCACATAAAGCCTGTTTTCCCGTGTATGCGGCGTCTCTCTGTCGTAATGTTCACCGTAATGATATTCCAGCAGACCGACCGTTGCCATTTCCTGCAGGATGGAATAGAGATGCTCTTCTTCCTTTCCGGTGAGTTTGACCATATCCTTCAGGGAATAAGGCGTCCTGACTTTCATCTTCAGAGCGATCTCTACCATTTCATCATTCAGCACATTGACAAAGCCTCTGTATTCCGGGCTTGTTTCGTCAAGCTTCTGAACTCCGAGTTTATATGGAATGCGATCCGTAATTTTTTTACCGAGTTTTAATAGATTTTCTTTGTTGTTGACCATTTATGTTTCCTTTCGTCCTGCAATGCAGCACAGATTGAACATTAACATACCGGAACTGTCGGGAATACTCCCGGCAGTTCCTGTTTTTACATAATAGGAATTTTCACTTTTATATCGCTCAAAGGCCAGGCTGAACAGAGATGGTACCAGCCCATTTCTTTGTCCATTCTGCGGCGGTTTTCCTCATCAGGAAGCGTATAAACATCGCCCGACAGAACATGAGCGCGGCACAGGCCGCATTCTCCGTTGCGGCAGTGAGTATTGAGCATAATTCCAGCCCGCTCGATGGCGACGGCAATCGGTTCTCCGGCTGCTGCAGTGATCACATCCTCCTGAATACCGCGTACAACCGTCAGCGAGAATGTTTTTCCGACTGCATCCTGCGGATAGCCCGGCTGACGGGAAATATCCGTGGGATTGTTGACCACATCATGCCGGAAGCGGCGCTGCGGAACGCCCAGTTCCTTCAGAGCCTTTTCCACGAACAAGTACATGGCACGGGGCCCGCAGAACATATAGGTGCAGTCCGGTGTGGAATACTTTTCAATAATGTCTTTTGAAATAAAGCCTTTCTCGCCCTGCCAGTCCGGATCATCGGAAAGAATGTGCACAACCTTTACATTGCTGCATTGCTTTTCAACCGCATCAAGTTCTTTCTTCAGAACAATATCATCGGACTTGACGGAGCCGTACAGAATCGTCAGTCGGCAGCCCTGCATTTTACCGGAAGCAACTTCTTTCGCCATGCTCATAAACGGCGTAATGCCTGAGCCGCCCGCAAGTGCAACTATATTCTTCGAATCTCTCAGGGGTTCCCAGTAGAATGTACCGAAAGGCAGCGTACCGTCGAGCACATCGCCTTCATGCACATTCTCAAACATATAATCCGGTACCAGATACGGCACATTGCGGCGAATCGTCACTTCAAAGAAGGGATGCTCCCCTCTTGCCTCATAGGGTGCTGAAGCAAGAGAATACGGTCTGGACAGGGTGCTGTCACCGATCTGAAAACGGAAGTTGACATACTGCCCGCACTGGAAGACGGGTATGTGGCCGTCAACGCTTTCAAAACGGAAGGTTTTGCTGGTCGGAGAAGCATCCTTTACGCTGATGCAGCGAAACTTCATTTCTGCAGGGTGAAGAGCATCTGCCAGTTCCCGGATATGATCTTTGGGATTAGGGATCGGGGAAGCCGAAGCATAGCTTTCTTTTCTGAGTTTGGTAACGCGTGCAGCACCGCCTGCATCTTTAATCAGGCCATGGACAGATATGCTCATTTCTTCCCCTCCTTTTTCTGCAGATCTTCACGAACAGCTTTTGCCGCTGCACGGCCGTTTGTAATCTGTGGCCCCATTCCGTCTCCTGACATGCCATGCGCACCGGCAAATTCAAGGCCTTCGATGAAATGATCTTCCTCTTTCATGCCCAGTCTCGCAACTGCATGGTCCGCCATACGGTGAGAGTAGCCGTATATCTGGCCTTTCCAGGCGCCTACATAATGAGAAACCGTTACCGGTGAGGAGATCTCAATTTCCGTGATGTTCTTCCGGAAATCTATATGCCCGACTTCCCGGATGTACGTCTCCATCATTTCATTTGCAAGCCGGCGCTTCAGATCGTAATAATCCTCTTCCTTCACATCCAGCCAAGGCTCGACAGGCACCAGCGCTGTGATGGAAAACTGGGTATAACCCTCAGGGGCACAGTCCGGATTGGCATAATTCAGGCAGATGGAGGTAATGTAATTGTATGGCTCCGTCAGATTGGAATAGTTCTCCCAGATTTTATTGGTATCCATCGTTTCACCGGAGAAGGTGGAGTAGTTATAAATTCCGTTTTCTTCGGGAGTTCCTTCCAGCATCAGCATTACGGAAACCGGCGTTACAGCAAGCTTCCTGCCGTTGATCATCTTTACCGCTCCGACCGGGACCTCACTGAGAGGTTCGATCATCTGCGTGTAGACTTTATTGGGATAGGGCCCAGAGATCACATAATCACAGGAAATTTCATCGCCGCGTCTGGTGCGTACACCGGTGACCTTCCCGTTCTTCACCAGAATTTTTACTACTTCCTGGTTGAATTCGTACTGCGCACCGTTTTCCTCGCACTTTGCCTGAAGCTTCATGCTCATCTCATGTGAGAAGCCACGGCATACATAGGAGCCTGTAAAATAGTCCGCCATCAGGAAAGCATAAATCGTAAAGGGCAGATCATCCATCCGGTTACCGACATAGATCCAATACGGTGTGAGCATCTCCACGACCTTCTGCGGGAAATGATAAGTGTTCATCACTTCCGTGGCGCTGTAGCCAATGGTACGGACAAAGTCCGGATGCTTGAGGAGCATCTGCACCTTACTCATGGGATTGACCGACAGATAATTCATGCTGTCGTAAACTCTGCGGCAAAGCTGCATGAAGTCAAGCACCTTATCATACATGCCGGGAACCTGGGCGTCGATTTCCTTCGCCATGGTTTCGTATCCATCATGCAGCGTAATATCGATACCGGAATTCGGAAGAACAGCGCGGTAGCACTCCGGGACCGGAAGCCAGTCAATATCAACTCCCATGTCGTCAAAGAACTGCCCGACTTTCAGGCGATTGCCGGGTTTACCGATGGACATCATTTCATGCAGGGTTGCTTCCATTTCAAAACCGTCGCGCATGTAGTCGGTAGCAAGCCCGCCGGGCATGTTGTGTTTTTCCAGGATAAGGATATCCTTAATGCCCCAGGCCTGAAGCTGCAGACATGCAGACATGCCCGCAAGCGCCCCGCCTATGATGACCACCTGATAATGGTCTTTATAAAAGCTCATACGTTCTCCTTTCAGAAGAATCTCTCCACCAGCTCGCGGGAGTACTCAGCTGTCTCATCCATGTCGCCAAAGGACATGATTTCACCTGCATAGAAGGTATCATATTTATCCTGCATAGCTTCGACTTTATCATACCAGCCTGCTGCATAATCCTCCGTATAAACATGGGGGAAGTAATAAACCGACCAGGCATTGTGTATTTCCTCTGCCGGATTGTGCATGGTCTTCAGATCTTCGAGAACTACTTTATTGCAGTCTTCATACGAGATTTCTTTCATATCCTTATGGGTACGGAGAGCGTAGGTCGTAATCATCTGATCAATATTTTCTTTCCAGCGGCGGTAATAGACCATCAGGTGTCCAAGGCGTTCTTTCGTCATATTATCAAAGACATAATAAGAGATTTCCGGGTGATTCTCCGGCTTCGTTGTAACCGCCTGAACGGTATATCTCTCGTAGTCGATCTTTGAGAAGAGCTCTTTCTCGTCCTCTCTCGCGTCCGCATAGTCCACGAAGCCGTTGGTTTCTCCGCGGTTGCCATCACCGCAGTACAGAGGAGCTGTTACGATCAGCTTGTCAAACTCTTCCACTTGGCCGTTGACTGTGATAAAGACTTTCCCGTCTTTCCGTTCAACTTTCGTAATGTCGCTGTTGAGCTTTGCACCGTGCTTCAGTTTTTCATTCAGGCATTCCCAGATGTACTGCGTGCCGTTCTCCCAGGTCCAGAGATTGACTTTCACGAAGTTCATCGTCGTCTGGAAGTCAAGATACTTCAGGACATATGCCGCAGGAATTTCATCAAAATATCCGTAGCCGAAAGAAGTAAAGGGCCCGATCCAGATGTCCTGAACGAGCTCGCAGCCATTCTTCTCACAGAAGGTCTTAAACGGAAGCGCCAGATCCTTCAGATTCGGATTGTCAAACTGAACTCTTTCCCGGAAAGGTGTTACGGCATAGCCGTCACATTTTCCCTGAGCGACACCGCGGTGTCCGTTCACGTCATAGCCTTTGTATTTGGTCTCAAGAATTTCACCGAATTTTTTGACCTGCTTCTTCATCTTCAGCAGGCGGGGAATCTTCAGAATATTTTTTTTCGGTTCAAACGGCTCAATCACGTCACCGTTGCTGTTTTTATAATTACGGTTGAGCTTCGGGCCATCATGCGTGATACCGCAGAATTCTTCCACATCGTGAACAGCATAATAGGACGGGACACCCATAATCGCTCCCATCTCATAGCGTTTTCCTTTATAATACGGTGACCAGCATTTTCCGCCGACACGGCCGGATTTTTCATAAATCACATAATTCTCATAGCCTTTCTTTTCCAGATACATACCGGCTGAAAGGCCGGCAGGGCCTCCTCCGATAATGGCTATGCGCGCGGTTTTTTCCATGTTCTTTTCTCCTCTTATTAAAAATCAATAAAAACGCTATGGTGCAAATCACCAAAGTATGATATATTATATAATAATTAAAAGAAAAAAGCTATATGCCTTTTCGTTTTTATTCAAAATTTTTGTGATTCTGCCTGAAAGGGGTTGTACCGTGCGCTTTTCTTCTTTTTCCGAAATGCTTGCGCATTTTGCCCGCATAACGCCCGATGCGTCCGCACTGATTTATGATGACGGAGAAAAGCGGTACTGCAGCTTCGCGGAGCTCTATTCCCGGGTACAGACGGCTGCGGAGCAGTATCGCAGAGGAGGAAAACGCTGTCTCGGAGTTCTTGCAGACGGTAGTCTTGACTGCATTATCACCATATTCGCCGCCAATACGGCCGGACTTCAGCTTGTCATACTGGACGAAAACACCCCGACTGCCATACTCAAAGGCAGCCTTCCCTACGCGGATATAGACTGTCTCTGGGGCGATGAAGGGCTCTGTGAGGAACTCAGGCCGTTTCTCGCTGCCGGACCTACCGACACCTATACAGACAGGATTCTTTTCTTCACTTCCGGTACAACTTCCCGCTCCAAAGCAGTTGCCCTGAGCGGACGCAGCCTGATGAATTCTGCCTGGAACGGATCGCAGAAGCTGCCTTTGACCTCCGATGACCGGCTGCTGTGCATGCTGCCTCTAGCCCATGTATTCGGTTTTGTATGCGGGCTGTTATGGGGGCTCAGCTGTGGGGCAACCGTGGCTCTCGGACGCGGCGCCAGACACTATTTCGACGACTGCGCATTTTACAATCCCACAGCGGTTTCCGCCGTGCCTTCCCTGCTTGGATTTCTTCTTCAGTACAACTGTCTGAATCCGGATCTACGGCTGGTACTGGTCGGTGCAGGAGAGTGCGCTCCTGCATTGCTGCAGCAAATATCAGATATGGGCATGCGTGTTTCCTTCGGGTACGGGCTAACGGAAACGAGTTCAGGCGTCGCCATCAGCGTATCCGGAGATCCCTACGCCATGGAAGTCTGCCCCGATAATGAAATAACAATTGCCGAAGACGAAGAAATTCTGATCAAAGCTCCGACCTGCCTGATGCAGGGTTACTATAAAATGCCTGAAGCAACTGCAGCTGCCGTCCAAGACGGGATTCTATACTCCGGAGATCTCGGATTTCTGGATGAAGACGGAAAGCTGCATATATCCGGCAGAAAAAAAGACATGCTCGTTCTGCAGGACGGGACAAAAATATTCCTCCCCGAATATGAGGAGGAACTCGCAGGAGCGTTGGGGACAAAGGAGCTTGCCGTCGTCCTCCGCGCAGGAAAACCGGTACTTGTCATCTGCGCAGATTTCCTCACTAAGGAAGACGTTTTCAAGGCAATCCGGCCGGTACTGGACAGTTATCCGCGCGGGCAGCAGATCAGCGATGTTGTTTTCCGGGAAAGCTCTCTTCCCCGGACGGCAACAGGAAAAATTCAAAGATATAAAATTACGGTATAATCCCGGAGGTACTCACTATGAAAAGAGAAGAAGTCAGCGAGATTATAAAAAAAATCATTTATGACTGCGTCCCTGACAGCGTGCCGGAAGATATAACGGATGACACTGTTGTCAACACGGATACAGCCATTGATTCCATGGGCTTTATTCTGGTAATATGCCGCTGTGAGGCGGAACTCGGCGTAAAGGTTCCGGAACGCAGATGGCAGAAGCTCAGCACATTCGGCGATTTAGTCGATGAATTCATGCGCCAGCTTGAAAAAACAAAAAAATGAGTGTTTTCAGAAGAAGCATTCACATCCGTGACTGCGATGTCGCCGTAAACAGAGCGCTCCGGCCTTCCTGTCTTTTTTCCATGCTTCAGGAAGCTTCCATCGATCATACCGAGCAGCTCGGCGCCGGACGAAGCAAAACGCTGGACAGAGGTTATCTCTGGGTACTTGCCCGGCAGAATGTGATGATCAGCCGTCTGCCTGTATATGGCGAAGATGTCATTCTGGAATCCTGGCCAGGGGAAATGATGCATATACTTTTCCCCCGCTATTACCGTATTCTGGATACCTCGGGTGAATGTCTGCTTTCAGCCAGCGCAATATGGTCACTCATCAGCGCAGAAACCAGAAACATCGTTTTTCCCGAAATCGCCGGCATAAAGGTTCCCGGTACCGTAACAGGGAACGAGATTCCGCTACCTTCGGGCATCCGCAGGCAGGAGACCACTGTATCCAGGGAATTCACTGTCCCCTACAGTTATACGGACATCAACGGACATATGAACAATATCCGTTATCTCGATGAAGCAGAAAATATGATACCGGAGTTTGCAGGACGGCTTTCTCTGCGCGAGATAGCTGTTGATTACAGCCACGAAATCTGCCGGGGTGAGAGAATGGCCATATCCCTCGGCATCAGTGACAGCTGCTGTTATTTCAGCGGTGACGGAGAGAGGCATTATTTTTCCGTGCTGCTAAAGTATAATAATGATTTTTGAAAGGAACCAAAAATGAAAAAGCACATCGTATGTCTCGGTGATTCCAACACGCACGGCTATTGCGTAGATCCCAATGACTGCGCAGACGGCGGAGACCGCTTTAACGAGCAGGAGCGCTGGACCTGCCTTCTGCAGTCAGCGCTCGGAGATAATTATGTGGTTCTGGAAGAGGGGCTCAGCGGAAGAACAAGCGTTTTTACAGACCCGCTGCATGAATCCATGGACGCCGTCTCTGTTGCCTATTCTGTTCTGATGACGCACGAGCCGGTGGATCTGCTGATCATCATGCTCGGCACCAACGACACCAAGGAGCGTTTTGCCGCCAACGCACCGGCTATTGCAGTCGGCATGGAACGGCTGATCAAGAAATGTAAAAGTGTGGAATGCTGGGGAAATCACGCGCCGAATATCCTTGTTGTATGTCCTCCGCCTCTTGGCGAAGGCTTTCATGATGAAGTCATGGGAAACGGCTGTGTGGAAAAATCCCGTGCACTCCCCGAGTATCTGAAAGCAGTGGCCGAGAGAAACAATGTGCATTATCTGGACGCTGCAGACTGTGAGTTCAACAGCGTGGATTTCACTCACCTTACCCGCCTGGGCCACAAACAGCTTTCAGAAAAGCTGGCTGCCGCTATTCCCGGCTTTATGGCGTGAGAAAAAACTTACTTCTCTCCCGGCCCCGGTAAATACTGTGTACAGAGGCGTTCAACTTCCCCGCGTACCTGATTGACAACTACCTCAGGAGCTGTTATCCGCAGCCCTTCCCCGATTGAGAAAACCCAGCCGAAAAAATGGGGGCTTGCCGCCACTTCGACAACTGCCATAAAATGATCCTCATCCTTCGGGATGATAGTAATGTCCTTTCCGAAGCGGTCAATCACCACTCCGACAAGCTCATTTCTTCCCTCCAGCGTTACACGGAAAATTTCACCGCCAAACATACCAAAGAGACTTTTGCCGTACCGGGCAGCATCAAACTCAGCGAACTTTTCTTTGCCCTCACGCTTTTCATCCAGGATTTCTATATCCATCATCTTGTCTACACGGTAATGTTTAATGATCCCTGTCTGTGCATCGAAAGCAACCAGGTAATAGTTTTCATCGTCCCACATCATATGCCAGGGACTCACCCTAACCCAGGAGCCGCCGTTGCGCGGCTCCAGTTTTTTTCTCGTATTCCAGCGGTAATAGTGAAAGCGTACCTGTTTGCCGGAATTAATAGCCTCATGAAGCATATCCACACTGTAATAAATGCGCTCATTCTCCGTTTTCACACGGCCGATAATCAGCACCTGACGGTGCAGGTGTTTTGCGCCATCCTTTCCGGCAAGATTTTCCAGTTTTTTGATGAGAGTACGGGATTTCTTCTTTGTAAGGAACTTTGCAGACTGTACGGAATCAACCAGAAGTTTCAGCTCAGGCAATTCAAAGTCGCTGGCCGGGCAGGAATACTCCACCCGTCTGCCGTTTTGCTCCTTCAGAATGTCCATCCCGAAATTCCGTAGGTCCTCAAAATCCGCATACAGAGTCTTTCTGTCCGCATTTACACCATACTCTCTGAGCTTCAGTATGATTTCCTTTATTGTAAGACCTTTTTGATGGTCTGTTTCTTCCCGGAAAATTTTTTCAAGGTAAAGAAACTTGAGCTTCTGATTCTCTCCCGCCGCCATTGTCTTCTCCTCTAAAAAATACGGAGGAGTTTTCAGAAAGCTCCTCCTTTATGGTTGCCGCAGACTTGCCCGTACGGTCAAAGGCTGCGGATTTATTTTAACCGGTTATGTTTTTAAAAGATCTTCACCGATTTTATAGACATCGCCCGCTCCGACAGTCAGGATAATATCTCCAGGGCGTGCAATTGCTCTTAACGTGTTCTCCAGAGTATCAAAGTCAGGATAGAAAGTGGCATTCGGAATTCTTTCTGCAAGAGCAGCAGAAGAAATGCCGATTGTATTGCTTTCACGCGCGGCATAAATCTCCGCCAGGAGCAGAACATCCGGCCGTTTAAGCTGTTCCACAAAATCTTCAAAAAGAGCAGCCGTACGGGAATAGGTATGCGGCTGAAAAACAACAATTGTCCGCTTATAGTCAAGAGAATCCAGGGTATTAAGCAGCGCTTTCAGTTCACCGGGATGATGGGCATAGTCGTCATAGACGTCGGCTCCATTGAATTTGCCTTTGAATTCGAAACGTCTCCCGGCACCGTTGAATCCGGCGAGACCATACTTCACGGCGTTCGGCCTGATCCCGACACAGATGCATGCAGCCGTTGCCGCAAGCGCATTCTTTACATTATGCACGCCGGGAACATGCAGCGTAACATCTGTGAATTTTCTTCCTTTATAAATGATATCAAAAGTGGTATTCGTCCCGCGGTAACGGATATTCCTTGCATATACATCGGCATTTGCATTCATTCCGAACGTAATCATTTTCCGGGGAAGCCCCTTCAGTGCGTCCATCGTGTTCGTATCATCTGCATTGGCGACAATCGTCCCGCCATCTTCCGGAACTTTGGATGCAAATATGCGGAAACTCCGTTTTACTTCATCAAGATCCTTGAAGAAGTCCAGATGATCAGCCTCTATGTTGAGGACAACGGCAACAGTAGGATAAAAGGAAAGGAATGAGTTATAGTACTCGCAGGCCTCCATAATGATGGTGTTCCCGTGCCCGATGCGGTGTCCTGCATTGAGCAGCGGAAGGGTGCCCCCGATCATAACCGTCGGATCCTTCTCTGCTGCCATGCAGATATGCGTGCACATCGAAGTGGTCGTTGTTTTCCCGTGGGTGCCGGAGATGCAGATCGCATTGTTGTAATCTCTGGAAATAGTACCCCAGGCCTGGGTGCGCTCAAACACGGGAATATCCTTTTCGTGTGCAGCCACGATCTCCGGGTTGTCATCATGAACAGCAGCCGTGCGGACAACAAATTCCACATCGTCAGTAATATTATCCGCGCTGTGGCCTATGGTAATACCGATTCCCAGATCTCTCAGGTTTTTGACGTTCTGGCTTTCCATGGAATCCGATCCGGAAATCACAAGGCCCATGTCAAGGAGCACTTCTGCCAGTGAAGACATAGATACTCCTCCTATACCGATCAGATGGCCTCTGCGGCCGGGAGACATATAATTCTCAAAATCCGCCATGATGACGCTCCCATTCTTTTGTGAAATTCTTTGTTGAACAAACCCTGATAAAATGATAGAATATCAGTTACAGGATTATTTATTATAACCCTGTTTGGCTTTGATTGCAAGGACTTTCAGGAGATTTGCCATGGTAGACATGACTCCCCCAAAATATGTGCGCAGTATACTGAGAACGCTGAAAATTCATGGATATCCCGCGTGTATCGTGGGCGGATGCGTGCGTGATCTGATTCTCGGCACAGAGCCGAACGACTGGGACATTGCCACAGCAGCACGCCCGGAAGAAGTCATGGCTCTGTTTCCAGACTGTATTCCCACCGGGATTAAACACGGTACCGTAACAGTCCGTTCCGGATCCCGTTTTGTGGAGGTTACTACATTCCGTTCTGACGGCGACTATGCCGACCACCGGCATCCGGACACTGTCAGCTTTGTCGGTGATCTCAATACCGATCTCAGCCGTCGGGACTTCACAATGAACGCCATTGCAGTCACTTCGGACGGTGTAATCATTGATCCTTACCGCGGCATGCAGGATATAAGCGCCGGGATCATCCGATGCGTCGGTACTCCCGAAAAGCGCTTTGACGAAGATGCACTGCGCATGCTCCGTGCTTTCCGATTCTCTGCCAGGCTGGGCTTTGAAATTGAGCCCGACACCATGAAGGCAATTGAAGCTAACGCGGTACTCGCCGCGAGGCTCTCCTCGGAGCGCGTACGCGACGAGATTGAAAAAATGCTTCTCACCTGCAGCCCTGAAATTCTCTATCAGGTGATAAGCTGCGGATTGCTGGATTCCTATCTGAAAAAACATCTCAGCCGGGATGACGGTCTGCTTCTCATCTCTGCTCTGAAGAAAAAGCCGGTTCCCCGCTGGGCCCTATTTTCCGCAGTTCTGCTGGCCGATGAATGCATCAGCGATGTCAGGAATTTTCTTATCTCACTCCATCTGGACGGGAAAACCATACGCTGCTGCACCGTGGCCTGCGAAATGCTTAAGAAAGCGCCGCCTGAAAGCCGCAAGGAGTGGAAGACTCTTCTTTTCAAAAACGGGATCGACAGTGTTGAATGTGCAGCTCTTTGCTGGGATGTGCTTTACGGCGGGGAATTTGAACTTCTGCTGCAGGAAATCATACGCAGCGGTGAATGCTTCACGCTGAAGGAACTTGCCGTCAACGGCAACGATCTTGCAGTTCTCGGGCTTCGAGGAAAGCAGATGGGCGACATGCTCAATTTTTTGCTTGAATATGTGATTGAATATCCCGAAAACAACAACAGAGAAACGCTGATAGCGCTGGCCGCTGCCGGGACAGATTAGGTTTATTCTACTCACTTTCTCTAAAAATAGAGTGTTCAGAGAGGACTGACATGGATTCTATAGAACAACTGAAACAGGACTGTGAGGGCTGTATGCGCTGTGCCCTCGGCCGAACCCGAACCACCCTTGTCTTCGGTGACGGCAACCCTGAAGCGGACATACTCTTCGTCGGTGAAGGTCCCGGCGAGCAGGAAGATCTTAAGGGGCTGCCATTTGTCGGCCCTGCAGGTCAGCTGCTGGACGTTATGCTGCAACTGATCGGTCTGGACCGCACAAAGGTTTATATCTGCAACATTGTCAAATGCCGGCCGCCGAAAAACAGAGATCCTTTACCGGAGGAGCGCAGTTCCTGTTCGGAGTGGCTCCGCAGACAGATAGCCCTTGTGAATCCGAAAATCATCGTCTGTCTGGGGCGGATTTCCGCTACCTCTCTGATCTCCCCGGATTTCAAAATCACAAGGGAACACGGCCAGTGGCACGAGCTTGACGGCAGGCGCATCATCGCGACCTACCATCCTTCCGCACTGTTAAGGGATATCAGCAAGAGGCCTGACGCTTTTACAGACTTCCGGGAAATCCGGCGTGTACTTCGGGAATTGAGTTCACAGTAAGAGGTTAACATGATTCGTTTTTACAACGGAAAAATTCTACGCTTCGATCCTGATCTTCATCTCACCAATGAAGAAGTATGGGTCGATGGAAGCCGGATCGTCTATATTGGCCCGGCATGCACTCCGGAGACAAGCTTTGAACGGCAGATCGATCTGCGGGGCGATATGCTGATGCCGGGGTTTAAGAATGCGCATACGCATACTGCCATGGTCTTCCTCCGTTCTCTGGCGGATGATATGGAACTGCAGCGCTGGCTGAGTGAGGTTGTATGGCCGAATGAAGCAAAACTGAGTGATGAGAACATTTACTATCTAACGAAACTCGGCATTATGGAGTATCTTTCCTCCGGCATTACCGCCAGTTTCGATATGTACGTACACAATGAAGCCTATGCGAAAGCAAATGTCGACAGCGGTTTCCGGACAGTCATCTGCGGAGCTTTGAACAATTTTGACAGGGATCCAGAGAATATTGAGCGGGAATACCTCCACTTTAACCATTTTGATGAACTGATTTCGTACAGACTGGGGATTCATGCGGAGTATACCACTTCCATGGAACGTATGGAGTATCTGTGTTCACTGTCAGAAAAGTACAAAGAACCTTGTTTTACGCATATTTGTGAAACCCGTGCAGAAACATCCGGCTGTCTGGAACGTTACGGCCTTACCCCTCCCCTGCTTTTGGACAGGCTTGGTTTCTTTCGCTACGGCGGCGGCGGATTCCACTGCTGTTATTTTTCCGAAGACGATATCCGCCTGTTTGCCGAAAAAAAGCTGTTTGCGGTAACCTGTCCCGCTTCCAACCTGAAGCTTGCAAGCGGCATTGCGCCGGTGGAAAAGCTCAGGCTTTCCGGTGTTCCCGTCGCAATAGGAACTGACGGTGCTTCAAGCAACAATGCACTGGATATGTTCCGTGAAATGTATCTTGTAACCACCCTGCAGAAAGTAGCGGAAGAGGATGCTTCCGCCTGCCCTGCAGGAGAAGTCCTGAAGATGGCCTGTGTCAACGGCGCTCGGGCAATCGGCCTCCCAGAATGCGATGATATCGCTGTCGGGAAGAAGGCAGATCTGATCGTTATTAACCTGCAGCGTCCGAACATGCGTCCCCTCAGCCATCCGGAAATCAATCTGGTATATGCCGGAAGCAAGGAAAATGTCCGCCTGACAATGGTCAACG